>JGI20214J51650_10000647_pt1 | contig 21770 bp, 20 predicted proteins | sample WetSurMetagenome_FD_51650 | JGI IMG/M metagenome (IMG submission 51650) | reverse complement strand
ACGACCTTCCCGATTTTCAATCGGGACGCTCTAACCAACTGTCCCGATCTATCGGGGCGCCAATTATCTTATTTTAATGAACTCACGACCTTCCCGATTTTTAATCGGGACGCTCTAACCAACTGTCCCGATCTATCGGGGCGCCAAATATCTTATTTTAATGAACTCTCAACCTTCCCGATTTTCAATCTGGACGCTCTAACCAGCTGTCCTGATATATCGTAACGCCAAACGCGGGTGCAAATATAAAAATATTTTCATTTCATCTCTCCTATTCTATTCACCATTTTTTTACTATATTGCATAATAACCTAAAAAACAGTGGGATTAAAATCAAAATACGAGCTTGAATATAGCTTTAATGCTCCCGTAAAAGTCCTTTACGAGAGGTTAAGCACTCCTGAGGGCCTCTCTGAATGGTTCGCTGATGAGGTAATAGCAATCGACGATATATACGTTTTCAAATGGCATGGCGTTGAAGCCCGTGCTAAAAGAACCATAGCAAAAGAAAACAAACTTGTAAAATACGAATGGATCGATTTCGATGGTATTCAGGAAAATAATTTCAGCTTTGAAATAACTACCCGTGAACTGACCGGCGATACCGCGCTTATTATTACCGACTACGCCGAGATTGACGAGAAAGATGATGCCATTTATCTGTGGGACACACAAATTGCGCGGTTAAAAACCATATTGGGCGTTACTGCCTGAGTTTCCCATTGCATCTTTTGATAAAAAGATGTAGGTTTGCCACACAATTAATGGAATGAAAAAGGTCGATCGTTTTATATTCAAATCCTTTCTCGGCCCTCTGGCCATGACTTTTTTTATCGTTCTGGTAATTTTTATCCTCCAGTTCCTTTGGATGTATGTGGATGATTTGGCCGGTAAAGGACTCCCATTTAAAGTACTTGCCGAACTGTTGTTCCAGTTCTCACTCACCTTTGTACCTATTTCACTCCCCCTGGCTATACTCCTTGCCTCACTTATGACCTTCGGGAATATGGGCGAATTCATGGAACTTACAGCCCTTAAGGCATCCGGAATACCACTGAGACGACTTATGATGCCTGTTCTGGTATTTGTCAGCCTTCTCACCATCGGGTCATTCCTGTTTTCTGATTACGTACTGCCCATTTCAAACAGAAAGGCAAGAACACTTCTCTATGACATCAAAAGAAAAAGACCGGAAGTGAATATACAGGCCGGCACTTTCTGTGACGAGATTGATGGCTTCAGCATAAAAATCACTCATAAAGACCCTGTCACAAACAGACTCGATAAGCTTTTCATCTATGACCACAGAAAAGGCAAGACCAACACCTCGGTCATAACTGCCGACTCAGGCTATATGCGCATCTCTCCAGATGAGACGGCAATGATTCTGACACTGTATAACGGGTATGCCTATACCGAAATGGCTGAGAAAGGAAATGTTGAGGAAGAAAAGAAATTCCCGTTCCGACGCGATAAGTTTGGCAAGCAAACACTGGTAGTTGAATTGCAGGGCTTCGATCTGAAAAGATCTGATATGGACCTGTTCAGATCCAACTATTCAATGCTTAACTCACACCAGCTGAACCATTTCATTGACTCAATAAGCAGGATTAACAAGGGAAGAGCCAATAACTATTTCAATGACTTCAACAAAACAAAGGTATATTCAGGTATAACCCTGTTGTCAAAGCATTTCAAACCTGCTGTTGAAAAAGTTAAAGATGTTCCACCCTTTGTCCCGCGGGCAATTTTCGACACACTCTCAAAGCAGGATAAACTATCGGCATTGAATAAAGCGCTGTCAGATTCAAGGGACGGCATGTCGTTTTTCAGCGAAAAGGAGAAAGGGCTGATAGCTGAGAAAAAAGGGCTGAGAAGATATGAAACAGAATTCTATAAGAAATTTTCCCTTCCCATTGCCTGTATCGTTTTCTTCTTCATCGGAGCGCCACTGGGCGCCATCATTAGAAAAGGAGGCCTTGGTACTCCCGCAGTGATCTCCGTACTCTTCTTTGTTGTGTACTATATCATTACAATCTCGTGTGAGAAATTTGCGCGTGAACTATATATCAATCCTTTTCTGGGGATGTTCGCATCAACTTTTGTGCTGCTTCCGATAGGTGCCTTCCTTACATACAAAGCCACTACCGATTCTTCAATTATGAGCGCTGAGACATACGTTAATTTCTTCAAGAAACTGGGATCACGTTTTTCAGGCTCCACTAATGAAAAACAAGATGCGGGTACTGGTACTGACAACTAAACCACCCTGGCCTGAGCACGACGGAGGTGCTATTGCCTCCTCCCGCATTATATCCGGATTGTCTTTTAACGGGGCAGAGGTGCATCTGCTATCCCTTACCACGCCAAAACATCCGGCTACCGGCACTCCTGAAACAGCAACGAAAAACAACTTAAGATCATATTCCGAATGCTTTGTAGACACAACTATCCGGAAACTGCAACTTATTAAAAACCTGTTTCTGTCAAATACTCCTTATGACCTTCAGAGATTTTATTCTGATGACGCCATGGAAAGGATAAGAGAGCTTTGCCTGTCAGTACCGTTTGACATAATACAGTGTGAAGGATTAGTGTTCTCACTCTATGTGAGCGGGATAAGGCATTCAACAGGTGCCAGGGTAATACTCAGGGCACATAACCTGGAACACCGGATAAGAAGAATGATGGCAAGGCGTGAGAAGAACATTTTTAAGAAATTATATCTCCTGAACCTCTCGGGAAGAATAAAAAGGGTCGAATCATCATGCCTGAGATTGTTTGATGCCATTGTTGCCATCTCAGAACCAGATGCTGAGTGGTTCATGGGTCTCGAAGGCAAAGCCCCTGTATTCACCTCACCCACCGGGATCGGGATTACAGGCAATCAGTACAAAACAAAAACATCTGAAAACAATGTAGGGTTTATTGGGTCTCTCGACTGGTCACCTAACATCGACGGGCTCATCTGGTTCATAAAAGAGGTCTGGCCTTCTGTTGTCAATGCGGTTCCGCAGGCATGTCTTCATATAGCCGGAAGGAATGCTGACCGTGATACTCAGAGAAAACTTTCAGGAATGAATATTGAATATCATGGAGAGGTTTATGATGCAAATGCCTTCATGATCTCAATGAAAGTGATGATCGCTCCTCTGTTCAGTGGCAGCGGAATGAGAATTAAAATCATTGAGTCAATGGGAGCCGGCGTTCCGGTAGTGGCCTCACCTGTTGCCGTAAAAGGCCTTCCCTTTGAGAATGGAAAAGATATTGTCATTGCACCATCAGAAGAGACCTTCAGCAGAGGAGTCATTGAATTGCTTAAAAATGACCTGATGGCAAACAAAACAGCATCGGAAGCATTTAATACTTTAAAAGCTGATTTTGACAACAACTCAATCACATCAAAGCTCATATGTTTTTACAAAACACTGGTATAATGGCAACTGCTGAAATAACTCTTCTGGTCGCGGCATCATTGCTTGTTTATTCATATGCCATTTATCCGATGCTGACAATAATGCTTGCATCAGGAAAGAAAAATAAATCTGCTGTGTCAGGTACACTCCCGCTGGTAAGCATACTGATGCCGGTGTATAACGAAGAAAAAGTAATAAGAAAAAAAACAGACAGCCTTATTGCATCAGACTACCCGGCGGAAAGAATTGAAATACTTATAGGATCTGATGCATCAACCGATAGCACAGATTTGATAGCCGGAGAATACTCTGCGGCTCAGAAAAATATAAAATTCATCAGGTCAGAAAAGAGAGCCGGGAAAGCCGCGTTGGTTAACCGTCTTGCTTCAATGGCCAGAGGGGAGCTTCTTGTTGTGACAGATGCCAATGTAATTCCCGAAAGAACCTGCCTGGGAAAGATAGTCAGCCATTTCAATGATGAAAAAACAGGCTTATGTGACGCCACACCGGTTACACCCGTGACATTTACAGAAGGTATTGCAATGCAGGAGAAGATTTATAGTTCTTTTGAAATGAAGCTTAAAAACTCTGAAGCAAAAGTATGGGGCACATCAATAAACCCCTATGGTGGCTTTTATGTTATAAGGAAGAGCTTGTTTCCTGTGATCCCTGAAAATATGCTTGCTGACGATCTTTATGTAGGCCTCAGCTTGATCACCAGAGGTTATAAAGCCCTTAATGAAGAAGCGGCAATAGTGACTGAAGATATACCGTCAGGAATATATGAACAGTATAAAAGAAGGGAGAGAATAGCAGCCGGGTCTTTTCAGAATCTGTTTCATTACGGACCCTTTCCCGGTGGTTTTTTCTCACGTACGGCATTTTGTTTTTTTTCACATAAAGTGCTTAGATGGTTTACGCCTCTTTTTTTATTAACCATCTTTATGACATCAATCATTCTTTCAGGCCATTCTCTTTTATATTTTGCACTCGCATTGGTACAGGTAATTTTTATACTTTTGCCCATGCCCGATTATTTACTTCAGAAGATGGGGATAACAGTAGTACCATTCAGGGCTGTGACACAGTTTTTAATGATGAATGTTGCACTTGCTGCCGGCTTTTTCAGATGTGTAAGAGGCGTTAAGGAGGGTACCTGGGAGCCCACAAAAAGAGTTTAAGAAAATGGTAAACATAAAGCTAAATACAATTAACGAGGCAATAGAAGACATCAGAGAGGGCAAGGTTGTAATTGTTGTGGATGATGAGGACAGAGAAAACGAAGGTGACTTTATCTGTGCTGCCGAGTTGATAACACCTGAGATTGTTAACTTCATGGCCACACATGGCCGCGGACTGATATGTGTGCCGCTACCCGAAGAGAGATGTGATGAGCTTGAACTTAATATGATGGTGGGGAATAACACTTCACTGCATGGCACTCCGTTTACAGTGTCAGTCGATCTGCTTAGTCCACATACCACAACAGGCATATCTGTCATGGACAGGGCATATACAATTAAGGCCCTCGTTGATCCGGATACAAAACCGTCTGACCTTGGGCGTCCGGGTCATATATTTCCGCTGAGAGCCCGTTCAAAGGGTGTTCTGCGCCGTGCAGGTCACACTGAAGCAGTTGTTGACCTTACACGCCTTGCAGGGCTCAAGGAAGGTGGCGTGCTGGTTGAGATAATGAATGAAGACGGAACGATGGCAAGACTGCCTGACCTGATGAAGATATCTGAAAAGACCGGCATAAAAGTTATTACAATACGTGACCTTATACAGTATCGTCTCGGGCTTGAGTCAATAATTGAAAAGGGTGAACAGGTAAAACTGCCTACTGAATATGGCGATTTTGAATTCATCCCCTTCCGCCAGGTAAGCAACGGCCTCGAGCACGCAGCGCTAATAAAAGGCACATGGAACAAGGACGAGCCTGTGCTTGTAAGGGTCCATTCATCATGCTTTACAGGAGATATTTTTGCTTCTAAAAGGTGCGACTGCGGCCCGCAGCTGCATAAAGCAATGCAGATGGTTGAGGAGGAAGGCAAAGGCGCAATAATATACCTGAACCAGGAGGGACGAGGGATTGGCCTTCTGAATAAAATAAAAACTTATAAGCTGCAGGAAAACGGAGTGGATACCGTTGATGCCAATCTCTTACTTGGATTTGGCGAAGACGAAAGAGATTACGGCATTGGTGCAAGTATAATGAGAGAGATTGGCCTTGGCAAAGTAAAGCTCATCTCAAACAACCCTGTAAAAAGAGCCGGTCTTGAAGGATACGGAATAAGTATTGTGGAGACCGTTCCACTGATTATTCCGCCAAATCCGTATAACAGGTTTTACCTTGAGACTAAGGCTGCCAGGATGGGTCATGACCTGGTTTGCTATAAAAAACCTACCAAAAACGAGGATGACTGATTCCAGACCACGTATAGTCTTCATGGGCACGCCAGAGTTTGCGGTTGCCACCCTGGATGCTATCGTTAAGTCAGGGAACAATGTGGTTGCTGTCGTTACCGCGCCTGATAAACCTTCAGGCAGAGGACAAAAAGTATCTTTCTCACCTGTAAAAGAATACGCACAAAAAAACCATATTGAAGTATTACAACCTGAGAAGCTCAGGGATGACTCATTTATTGAAAGGCTCAAATCTCTTAAGGCTGACATCTTCGTTGTGGTGGCATTCCGCATGCTTCCCGAACAGGTGTGGAGCATCCCGCATCTTGGCACTTTCAATGCTCATGCCTCGCTCCTGCCACAATACCGCGGTGCAGCTCCGATCAATCATGCAATAATCAACGGAGAGACTGTCTCCGGAGTCACTACCTTCCTCATAGACAAAGAAATAGATACAGGAAAAATATTGCTTGCCGAGGAAACACCAATTGACCTGATGGATAACGCAGGGGATCTGCACGACAGACTAATGACAATTGCGGCAAACCTTACTGTGAAGACAATAGAAGGGCTTGTAAACAAGACTGTTACGCCAAGACCTCAGAAACATATTACCGCTGATACAATTCTTAAACCTGCTCCCAAGATATTTCCGGCCGACACATATGTTGACTGGAATAAAAGCATGAGTGAGGTTCATAATTTCATCCGTGGACTGTCACCATACCCGGGTGCCAGAACGGTACTGAAAAATGGCGAAGAAAAATTGTCATTAAAGATCCTCGGCAGCAAGCCTGCCGCACTCAAATTAAATCCCGCTGAGATATTTGTTACGGCTGAGGGTGAATTATTAATTGGCTGCGACCAGGGCTCAGTTGAGATAACATGGCTTCAGGCCGAAGGGCGTAAGAGAATGCCGGCGGCTGACTTTCTCAGGGGTTTTGACATAAAAGGATGGCAGTTAGCCAGGGATTGAAGTAAAATTCAGATCACCTCCCTCAAAAACAAATGATTACCTCAGATTGATCTTTTTCCCCGGTGCGGGCTCTGTCCCCTGCTCCATGGCATTCATTTCATACAGGGCACTGAGCTTAATGCCATATCTCTGTGATATCAGGTACATTGTATCTCCCTGTTTAAAGATACAGGAGTCATTTCCTGCTTCAGCCTTATTACGCTTTGGCTGGAGGAAAAGAATCTGTCCGGGTGTCAGCTGTGCTCCTTCAGGTATCTCATTATATTTGGCTATCTCCCACTTTAGCATCTGGAACTCTTCTGCCAGCGACTCATAGGTATCACCATCACGTACAATAACATACTGGATGCGATTAAGCTCCTTTATCCTTCCCTGACCTGCATTAATAACAATGCCCCCGGTAGTGTTGTAAGATGATTTGTTATCATATGAACCCACAGAATTCACTGAATCTGAGTTGCTCCCGGTGTTAACTGAGGTTTTCCCATTAGCCTGTAATTTTGAAGCTGCTGTATGGGTTCTTCTCCCTGCATTTGTGTCAAATGTATGAAGGTTATACTTCTCTATGTTATCAATCAGAAGGTAAGCATATTGAGGGTTTGTGGCATAACCTGTTTTTTTAAGGCCGTGAGCCCACCCTTTGTAATCAGTTGAAGAGAGCGAGAAAAGTTGTTTATAACGCGGGGTTGTTGTGAGGTAATCTGAGTGGTCGCGAAAAGACTCCTCTGCACTTTTATAGCTTCTGAAACACTCATTTCGTGTCTCATCATCATGATAAACCTTAGCACCGTTCCAGTTGTTATGACATTTAATTCCAAAATGGTTGTTGGCGTCACGTGCAAGAGAGCTCCTGCCAAAGTCAGATTCAAGCATGCCCTGCGCCAGTGTTATGCTTGCAGGGATACCGGTACGTTTCATTTCATGTACTGCCATCTCACCATACTTATCAACATATGACTGAGCCAGATCACTCATTGTAGGTGATACGGTAACTCTGTGTCGGGAGGCGCTGCATGAACAGAGCGTAAAAACAGCTGTTAACAGGTATATAATTTTTTTACAAGAATGCATCCGGTTTTTGTTTACGCAAAAATAGAAATAATGTCTTCTGTTATTACAGTGTTAATGCATGTGTGAAAAAAATATTACTTTTATCCTCCTTAACCATTAAAGTCCTCTTATGAAAGAAAAAGAGATCAAGCTGGTATATACTGAATATAACGATTTGGCAGAGATGTCCGGGGAAGACAGGATGTTGATCAGCAAAGCCATAGAGGCAGGCAGAAAAGCATATGCCCCTTATTCACGTTTTCAGGTAGGTGCCGCCTTGCTCCTTGAAGACGGGACTGTAGTATCCGGGGCCAATGTTGAGAATGCAGCTTTTCCGTCAGGATCATGTGCAGAGAAGACAGTATTGTCATATGCCGTTTCAAACTACCCTGGTCTCAAACCGGTTGCTATTGCAGTGGCAGCACGCACTGAGAACGGGCTTACGGGCGAACCGGTGCCACCATGCGGCAATTGCAGACAGATGCTTCTTGAAGAGGAAAACAGAAATAACAAACCAATAAAAGTTATTCTTTACGGCTCAAAGAGAATTGTTGTTGTACCAGACAGTGAAAAGCTTATGCCGATACAATTTAACAGGGATAACATGATTGGTTAACTAACAGTGTCAATAAGGAGTTGAAATCCTGAACCGTGTATGTTCTTTAAAATAATACCCGGGTCATCACTGAGATATTTACGCAATTTGGTTACATAAACATCCATGCTTCTGGCCGTGAAATAGTCATCGGCACCCCATATCTTTTTAAGTGCAGCTTCTCTGTTCACAAGTGAATTGGGCGCCATAGCCAGCATCTCAAGCAACTGGCCCTCCTTGGGTGAGAGCTTGCGTTCGTCGCCCTCGATCGTCAGGGTGCGCAGACGGGCATTGAAAATATATCTTCCTATTTCGTATATATCCCTTGTGCCGTCCTGTACATCGCGACGTGAAACAATTGCCTTTATCTTGCACAGAAGAATATCAGTATCAAAAGGTTTTGTGATGTAGTCATCAGCTCCGATACCATACCCTTTTAAAACATCCTCCTTGAGTTTCTTTGCAGTAAGGAATATTACCGGTATAACCGAGTTGATTGCCCTGATCTCCCCGGCAATGGTAAAGCCGTCAACATGCGGAAGCATAACATCAAGGATACAAATGTCATATACACCTTTTCTGAACTGATCCACCGCATATTTACCGTCGTTTACCAGATCAACGCTGAAGTCATTTATCTCCAGGTATGATTTTAGTACCGACCCAAAGCTGAGATCATCTTCTACGAGGAAGATTTTAAGATTCTTTTTACTCATGGTTTGCCTCCCTGTTAAATGGTATAAATACTGTGAAACGACTCCCGCTTCCCGGTTCGCTCTCTACAGATACCGTCCCGTTATGTGCATCAACAATTGACTTCACATAGTTAAGGCCTAAACCGAAGCCCTTAACATTGTGAATATTACCGGATGTCTGGCGATAAAATCGCTCAAATATCTTACTCTGCACAGCTTTTGTCATTCCGATTCCATTATCTTCCACTACAAGGAAAATGCCATAATTGTTATTTCGTGTTAAAACTTTTATTTCAGGGTTTCCGTCTGAGTATTTATTTGCATTGTCAAGGAGGTTATGTATAAGATTTCTAAGATGTTCCCTGTCTCCTGTTATTATACTGTTTTCGGCGTCAAGGCTGGCTTTAATTACTCCGCCACGATCATGAACCTGAATACTGATTGTCTCTATCCCATGGCGGATCACTTCATGCAAATCCATCTCCTCAAAGTTGAAATCCATCTCTCTTTTTTCCAGCGTCGAGATCTGGAGAATAGTCTCAACCTGCCTGTTCATGCGGTCATTTTCTTTCTTAATCAGGCTCACAAAATGTCTTACCTTCTCCTCATCATTAATTATCTTTTTGTTGGCAATGGTATCCGCTGCCAGTGAAATAGTCGCTATTGGCGTCTTAAACTCATGCGTCATATTATTAATGAAATCTGACTTTATCTCATTTATCTTCTTTTGTGAGATAATCATATAGAGGCTAAGGGCAAAAGTGGAGATAATAATTAGTGAGAAAAGCAAAGAGCCCAGAACCATCCAGAACATATTTCCGAACACAAATTTAACGCGGTTAGGAAACACAACTGAAATAATATCTCCTTTGTTTAAAATGCCATTTGAAAAGAGCCTTACCTTATAAATGCTATTAAGAAACTCTCTGCGTTTGACTTTGGAATAGTATCCGTCATAAATGGAATCTCCTTTTAAAATGGCAAATTCAAAGGGCATGAATATATTTGAAGCCTGCAGTTCGTTGGTGAGAGCAAAAGCAACCTGGTTTTTGTCAAGTACAAAGTTTTTTTCCCACCCGTACATTTCTGAGGCGAACCGTGAAGTCAGGTCGCGGAAGTCGCCGGCTTTTTGTTTAAGCCACTGCCTGTAATCGTCAGATGACACCAGCACTGATTCAACGGTACTATCTGCTTTTGAGCCAGGCACTTTCATGTAGACAGCAGGTTTCCCGTCGGCAGATACAACAATCTCAACTGAATCATTTCCCTCACCGCTGTTTACCTGTATTGTGCCAGACACGCTGCCTCTTTTTATCCCATCATTATCATATGATTCACTGCTCTGGCTAAAATGTATAGAATAATTACCCGGACCAGTGGTTGTGGTTCGCCGGTATTCAATATTACGGTCTGTTGAGTCCTCTCCTCTGATGCTGTTGAGATACTGTCTGTTAAGAAAAGACATCTGTGCCGATGTCTCAATCATTCCTGCAGTGTTTCTGAGGCTGTTGGCTACCGCCAGATCGAACTGTTCATTGCGTACCCTGACGGCATTTGAAATCCATCGCACCTGAACCCATATAATCCCTGATAATGATATCACCATCAATAGGATAAGCCCAATGAATTTTCTTTTGTTCATGGTGTAAAAGTAAACATATTAAGCGTTGTAAAAGCTTATTTAACATTTCCTTAACTGCTTTTAACCTGGCTTTAACCATAAACGAAATAACGTGCATTATCTTTGAATTGTAAAATTGATAGAGAAGAAAGCTTTATTAATTTTTATCGTTTAAGAGTTTTAGGTTAATAAAAAGGCAAAGTTTAGTTAAAAGGATCAAACAGTTTTTACCAGTTCTAAGACAGCAGTTGGATTTAAGGTTAATTTGAATTGGAAAAAAGACGCCCTCCCGGGCGTCTTTTATTTAATGGTATATCAGGCATACTACTTATCGTCATCCTTCAACTGCCGCACGTTTGCAGCAAACAGGTTCCATGTCTTGTCCTTTGGCAGGGGTGCAATAACCTTTACCTGTTCCTTTTTGACAGGGTGCATAAAGCTTATACGGTATGAGTGGAGCGATATTCCTCCGCCCTCATTTGATCTTTTGGATCCGTATTTAAGATCCCCTTTGATGGGGCAACCTATTGCAGACAACTGAGCCCTTATCTGATGATGACGGCCTGTATGAAGATCAACCTCAAGCAGGTAAAAACTTTCTGATCTTGCAATTATCTTATATGACAGTTTAGCAGGTTTGGAGTCTCTGACTTCATTATCAAAAGCGTAAGATCTGTTCTGTTTTTCGTTTCTTTTAATAAAATGGTTCAGTTCACCCTCTTCTTCAGGTGGCCTTTCAGATACAACCGCCAGGTAGGTCTTCTTTACCTCCTTGGTACGGAACAGCTCGCTCATCCGTGTCAGGGCCTTTGATGTCCTGGCATAGATGATACAGCCGCTGACAGGTCTGTCAATACGGTGAACCACGCCCAGAAACACGTCACCGGGCTTATTGTATTTTTCCTTAATGTAATTTTTTACTATACTGTCAAGGGGCTCATCTCCGGTCTTGTCACCCTGGGCAATATCAGAGACTCTTTTATTTACTATAATTATATGGTTGTCCTCGTAGAGAATTTCAAGTGCGTTCTTCATCTATTAATACTGTTCTTTTTCATTAGGGAATTCGGAGGATCTGACATCTGTAATATAGTTCTTCACTGCTCCTTTTATCTCGTCGTGCAGGTTATGATAGCGTCTCAGGAAGCGTGGAGAAAACTCCTGGGTGATACCAAGCATATCATGTAATACAAGCACTTGTCCGTCAACTTTTGGTCCTGCTCCGATTCCAATCACAGGGATCTTTACGCTTTGGGCGACCTCTCCGGCAAGCTGTGCAGGGATTTTCTCAAGCACGATGGCAAAGCATCCGGATGCCTCAATTATCCTGGCATCCTCCTTCAGCCTGAGTGCTTCTTCGTTATCACGGGCACGGACCACATAAGTGCCGAACTTATGGATCGATTGCGGGGTAAGCCCGAGGTGACCCATCACCGGGATGCCTGCTGACAGTATCCGTTCAATAGATTCGGCAACCTCACGGCCGCCTTCCAGTTTAACAGCACTGGCGCCCGTCTCCTTCATAATACGTATTGCTGAACTAAGAGCATTTTTTGAGTCACCCTGGTAAGTCCCAAACGGGAGGTCAACAACAACAAGCGCCCTCTTCACCCCCCGAACCACCGAAGCGGCATGATAAATCATATTATCAAGAGTTATGGGCAGTGTGGTCTCAAATCCTGCCATGACATTTGAGGCAGAGTCACCAACAAGTATGATATCTATCCCTGCTTCATCAAGAATACGAGCTATTGAATAATCGTAGCCGGTAAGCATTGCGATCTTTTCTCCCTTTTGCTTCATATCATAAAGCACGCGCGTGGTGATTCTCCTTATCTCCTTCTGAGCTGACATGTCTATTGATTTTTTATTGCACAAAGCTACGAAATTTGGTAATGCAGGCCATTTAATAGTAAAAATTAGTCATCTCTGCCGTTTTGTCACACTTAAAAACTTCTATCTGGAGTCATGATATGACATTTTTACCTTCTTAGGCATGTATCATGGGTCTGGCATAATCCTTGACCATATCAGATAACATTAACTGAATTTAAAAAGAATAAAACATAGATTAAGATGGGAAAAATTATTGGAATTGACCTTGGTACAACCAACTCGTGCGTTGCTGTTATGGAAGGCAATGAACCTGTGGTTATACCTAACAGCGAAGGGAAAAGAACAACTCCTTCAATAGTTGCATTTCTTGAAAACACAGAACGTAAAGTAGGTGATCCGGCTAAGAGGCAGGCTATTACCAACCCTACGAAGACTGTCTCTTCAATAAAGAGGTTCATGGGAAGAAGTTTTGATGAGGTGCAGGGTGAAATAAAGAGAATGACTTATCAGGTTATCCGTGGCGAGAATAATACACCAAGGGTAAAGATTGATGACCGTAACTATTCACCGCAGGAGATATCAGCAATGGTCCTTCAGAAGATGAAGAAGACTGCCGAGGATTATCTGGGCCAGGAAGTGACGGAAGCTGTCATTACCGTTCCGGCATATTTCAATGACTCTCAGAGACAGGCAACAAAAGAGGCTGGCGAGATTGCCGGGCTAAAGGTTAAGAGAATTATCAATGAGCCTACTGCTGCTTCACTGGCTTACGGTCTGGATAAAAAATCTCAGGATCTGAAGATTGCAGTGTTCGATCTTGGTGGCGGAACATTTGATATATCTATTCTTGAGCTCGGTGATGGTGTATTTGAAGTCAAGTCTACCAATGGTGACACTCACCTTGGCGGTGACGACTTTGACCATGTAATAATTGACTGGCTTGCTGAGGAGTTTCTTAAGGAAGAAGGCATTGACCTGAGGAAAGATCCGATGGCACTGCAGCGTCTTAAGGAAGCAGCTGAAAAAGCAAAAATAGAGCTTTCAAGCGCCTCAACAACTGAGATCAACCTTCCTTACATAATGCCTGTAAACGGTATTCCAAAGCATCTTGTAAAGACGCTTACAAGGGCTCAGTTTGAGAAGCTTACCGACAAACTTATTAATGCAGTCATTGAACCTTGCCGTAAAGCCCTTGAGGATGCCGGTCTGAAGACATCAGATATAAATGAAGTACTGCTTGTAGGCGGGTCAACACGTATACCTGCAATCCAGCAGATAGTGGAGAAGTTCTTCGGACGTGTTCCTTCAAAGGGTGTAAACCCCGACGAAGTAGTTGCTGTAGGTGCTGCAATACAGGGAGGCGTTCTCACAGGTGAAGTTAAAGACGTGCTTCTTCTTGACGTTACCCCTCTGTCTCTTGGTATTGAGACCATGGGCGGCGTTATGACAAAGCTTATCGAGTCAAACACAACAATACCAACACGTAAATCAGAGACCTTCACCACTGCCAGCGATAATCAGCCATCAGTTGAGATACATGTTCTCCAGGGTGAAAGACCAATTGCCTCAGGAAACAAGACTATCGGTCGTTTCCACCTCGATGGCATACCACCAGCACCAAGAGGAATACCTCAGATTGAAGTTACATTCGATATTGATGCAAATGGTATACTCCATGTCTCTGCAAAGGACAAAGGTACCGGGAAAGAGCAGAGGATAAGAATTGAGGCATCATCAGGTCTGAGTGACGATGAGATAAGAAGAATGAGAGACGAGGCAAAAGCCAACGAGGCCGCCGACAAGGCAGCAAAGGACAGGGTCGACAAGATAAATGCTGCCGACAGCATGATCTTCCAGACCGAAAAACAGATTAAAGAGTTTGGAGACAAGATCCCTGCAGATAAAAAGGCACCTATCGAGGCTGCTCTGAACGAGCTGCGTGAAGCACAAAAGAGCCAGGACCTTGATGCAATTGACAAAGCAATGGCCAACATGAACAATGCATGGCAGGCAGCTTCTGAAGATATGTACAAGGCAGCTCAGGGTGGTCAGCAGGCCGGTCCTTCAGACCAGCAGGGCAGCAGTCAGCAGAGCGGCGGCAAACAAGGCGGCAGCGGCGGCGATGAACAGGTTACCGATGTTGATTTTGAAGAGGTAAAATAAACCTGTAGGGATATGCCATGGTATGTCCCTTCTACAACCGTATATAAAATCCAGGTAGTAGAGCCGTTGCATGCAACGGCTCTACATTTTTTCTCTACCTTTACAAAAACAGTAAATAATGAAAATCAGACTGACAATATTTGTAACCCTGCTTGCATTGGCAACCTCAGCATTTGCACAGTCAAATGTCACTGATGCCACCGGGAAAAAACAGGGTCCATGGATAAAGAGATACCCTAACGGTAATATCCTCTATCAGGGAACCTTTAAAGATGACAAGCCAACAGGCGAATTCAGGCGCTTCTACGAAGACGGAACGCTGAAGGCAGTGTTAGTCTACGACGTGACAGGAAACACAGCCACTGCAGTCTTCTATCACCCTGGAGGAAGAAAAGCAGCAGAGGGGAAATATGTAGCCCAGAAAAAAGAGGGTACATGGAAATATTATTCTGCTGTGACAGATGACTACCTCATAAGTGAAGAAAATTATGTGGCCGATAAACATGAAGGGCTGTCACGCAAATTTTACAATACAGGTACAGTGGCTGAGATATTACCATATCACTCTGATTTAAAAGATGGCGAATGGATACAATACTATACTGATGGTACCATCTGCCTTAAAGCAACATATGTTAAAGGAATGCTTGACGGTGCATTCTTTCTCTATTTCCCCGGTGGGTCACTTGAGTATGAAGGTACTTATGTCGCTGACAAGAGAAACGGCAAATGGAAGGCCTATAATGAAGACGGGTCATTAAAATCCGAGATGGAATACATAGAAGGTAAAACTTCGGACCCATCGGTAGCCGAGCAGGAGACAAAGTATCTTGATGACCTGGAAAAGAATAAGGGCAAGATCCTTGATCCGGAAATGACCGGCAATGAAGCACATTGAAACTATAAGGCTTTCTGAACTGCAGGGTGTCATCAGGGACAAGCTTTATGAGTCTTTCCCTGGCTCCTACTGGGTTATTGCGGAGATAGCCGAGCTGAAAATAAATAGTTCCGGGCACTGTTATCTTGAACTGACCGACACCGATGAGAAACTCAACAGGGTGACTGCCAGGGTAAAGGCTACAATATGGGCCAACCGTTATAACATTATAAGTGCGATGTTCAGTTCTGTGACCGGGGTCTCCCTGCAGCCCGGCATATCAATCCTGTTCAGGGCAACAATTGAATATCACGAACTTTACGGTCTCAGTCTCAATATCTCAGACATAGATCCCAAATACACTGTCGGTGAAATTGCTCTCAGGCGCGAGGCAATAATACGCCGACTCACGGCAGAGGGCATCATTGATATGAATAAGGACCTTGATCTGCCGCTTTACCCACGAAGGATAGCCATTGTCTCATCACAGCAGGCTGCAGGATACCAGGATTTCATAAGACAACTTTCTTCCAATATACATGGATATATCTTTGAGACTCAACTGTTCGATTCAATAATGCAGGGAGAACAGACAGAAGCATCAGTCACCTCAGCGCTTGACCAGGTTGCCTCAAGGGCTGATGATTTTGATGCTGTTACCATTATAAGAGGAGGCGGATCACAAACAGACCTGGCATGGTTTGATAATTACAATATTGCATACTTCATAACCCAGTTCCCGCTACCGGTAATAACAGGGATTGGCCACGATAAGGACCTCACTGTTACAGATATGGTTGCCTGCAAGGCTCTGAAAACCCCTACTGCAGTTGCTGAATTCTTCATTTCGCACACTCTTAACACAGAGTCATTTATTAACGATCTTACAATGAGGCTTTCTTCAGGAGCAATGACACTGATAAATGAAAGGCAGGAAAAGCTCACACGCTACAGGCAGACCATGGCAATGATTACTGCATCAGCAATAAAGAGCAGAACTGAGTCAATCAGATATCTTGGTGAAAAGATAATTCACTCTTCAAAAATGCATTTAAGGCTGACCGGTGAACGCATAAACACATTTGAGAGAGAGCTTATGCACCTCGACCCGATGAACGTCCTGAAACGGGGTTACACAATTACAACAAAAGCCGGTATGATCTTAAAGGATCATCATTCACTGAAGCCGGGAGATAAAATAACAACCCATTTTGAAAAGGGAACAGCTGAAAGTGATGTCATTATTGTAAAGGATAAAAAATAACATTATAGAGACGCGATTCATCGCGTCTCCTGTAAATCTTGTAAATAGAAACTAAATAATATGAAAAAGCAGGATATTTCATTCAATGAAGCTGTTGCAAGAATAGAAGAAATTGTAAAAAGCATCGAAAGTGGTGAACCTGACATTGATAAGCTCTCCGGAAAAGTAAAGGAAGCCTCCGGACTGATAAAACTTTGTAAGGAAAAACTGCGTGAAACGGAGAAGAAAATAGAAGAGATAATCAGTGAAGAGTAAACTTAAAATCTGAAAAGCCGTCCTCATCGAACGGCTTTTCATTTTAACTCCAATTCAAACCCAAAAACTACCTCCAATCTAAAACTACCTCTAACCTAAAACTAATCTTTCTGAAAAAATTCCTTTTATTACTTAAACGTATAAAAGAGATATATGTTTCATTTTTTTAAAATATTTTTATAATCTGCTGATTATTTCTTTTCAATGCCCAAAATATCTTTAAATGCACTTTTGAAAGAATCTTTAGGAAGTGCTCCCATAGCCATCTGTGGCTGTCCCTTAAGTGGCACAAAGAGCAAAGAGGGTATGCTCCTGATCCCAAATACAGCAGCAAGCTCCTGTTCTGCCTCAGTATCAACCTTATAAACATCCAGGTCATCCTTGTATTCTTCAGCAAGCTCTTCAAGAATAGGCGCTACCATTTTGCATGGTCCGCACCAGTCGGCATAAAAGTCAATAATACATGGCTTTTCGCCTTCGTATTTCCACTCCTGATTTTTCTCAAAATCGAAGACCTTTGAAATGAAAGTCTCTTTTGTTAAATGCTCTGTCATTGTTATTGTTTTTTTCATTTTAACATCATAAATCACGATTTGTTCAACAAGATAAAGATTAAAGCATGAGCCCGTCATCAGTATTGTAAATGAATAATTGTAATTTTGTCACCGTCCATGACAGCATGGTCTTTTGACAAATGAAGATATTATTAAAAGACAGGATATTTAAGACAGTCTCTGATGTTTGTGAACTTGAAGGGGTTGATGCTTACGTTATAGGGGGGTACGTGCGCGATTATCTTCTTGACAGGGATTACAAAGAGAAAGATATAGATATTGTTGTAATTGGTGATGGAGTTGAAATAGCAAAGGCAGTTGCAAAAGTAATAAGGCCCGGAATAAAGGTAAGTGTGTTCAAGACATTTGGCACTGCAATGTTCAGGGTAGACAACTGTGACATTGAGTTTGTCGGCGCAAGAAAAGAGTCATACAGCCGTGATTCAAGGAAGCCTAAAGTCGAAAGCGGCACCTTAGGGAACGACCAGAACAGGCGCGACTTCACCATTAATGCTCTTGCAGCCAGTCTCAATGCATCGACATATGGTGAGCTTCTTGATCCTTTCGGGGGCTTATCCGATCTTAAGGAGAAAATACTCCGGACACCTCTTGATCCCGACACCACGTTCAGTGACGACCCCCTGAGAATGATGAGAGCTATACGATTCTCGGCACAGCTTGGCTTTACAATTCATCCCGATACCTTTGAGTCTGTCAGAAGAAACGCCGACAGGATAAAAATTGTCTCTGCCGAAAGAATATCCATTGAGTTTAATAAAATACTCTCATCTGAAAGACCATCTGAGGGATTACTTATGCTTGATGAAGCGGGTCTGCTTGAAAGGTTTTTCCCGGAGCTGGTCAGACTCAAGGGAGTTGAAGAGAAAGAAGGGAAAGGCCATAAGGATAACTTCCACCACACTCTCAAAGTTGTAGAGAATATATCGCATAAGAGTGATAATCTGTGGCTGAGATGGGCGGCATTACTTCATGATATTGCCAAGCCGGCCACAAAGAAATTCATTCCGGGTACAGGATGGAGCTTTCATGGACATGACTTTGTTGGCGCCAAAATGGTGCCCCATATATTCTCAAGGCTTAAGCTGCCTCAGAATGAAAAGATGAAGTACATCCAGAAGCTTGTCGGGCTACATCTCCGCCCTATTGCCCTTGTTCAGGAAGAGGTCACTGACGCTGCCGTAAGAAGACTGCTTTTTGAAGCTGGTGAAGATATTGAAGACCTTATGCTTTTATGCCAGGCCGACATCACTTCAGGTAACCGACTTAAGGTAAAAAAACATCTTGAGAATTTTGAGCTCGTTAAGCAAAAGATGATAGAGATTGAAGAGAAAGATGCTGTCCGTAATTTTCAGCCCCCTATTTCCGGGGATGAGATTATTACTGTTTTCGGACTCAGACCTTGTCACCTTGTAGGTGAAATAAAGAGCGCCATAAAGGATGCCATTCTGGATGGCCATATTCCAAATGACCGTGATGCCGCATGGAAATTCATGCTTGATAAGGGCAGGGAACTGGGCCTCACCCCGGCTGTTTAATGGTGACTCCTGCTTAGAACAAGCAACACAGGCAAGTGATCTGAATAGCCCCCCTCCCACCTGTATTCCCTGTAAGTTGAAAATGGTCTTTTGCCAGGATAGTCAGGATCATCTTCAAGGAGAAATTCCTTTTCAAAAACACTGAAAGAAGCATTGTAGCTGAAATGCTCCTTAGGTGTTACATTTATCATGTTATCTGACACCAGCATCTGGTCTATCATCTCCCATTTGCCCCTGTATCGGTAACTGCCTTTCCCTCTATCAGCAAATCCGGCGCTAAGATTCATCAGCCCGCATCTTTTTTCAATTTCTTTTATAGCTTCAAAATCAGGGCCGCAGTTGAAATCGCCCATCATCACAATTTTTTCTCCTGCCCCTATGTGCTTATGCAATGAATCAATCCGTTGCATAACTGCACCGGTGATCATGCTCCTCTGATCGTCAGAAGCTAAAAGTCCGCCCCTGCGTGATGGCCAGTGACATACAACAAAGTCAATTGTGTCATCAGATATTTCTGTTCTTACAAAGAGGGCATTTCGACTTTCAAACACTGCATTTTCTTCAGCAGCCGGCAGCCACGACTCAGCCGCTAATACCCTGACAATATCTCTCCTGTACAAGAGGCAAATGTCAATGCCACGCTTATCAGGTGAATCAAAGTGGACAAAAGAGTAATCCACTCCGGTCAGCAATTCGCTGTTCAGGAGGTCACCAATTACTTTATCATTCTCAACCTCGCAGAGTCCGACAATAGCAGGAGCGTTCCATTCTCCGGCGGCAATAATTACCCTGGCTATATCATCAATTTTCTTATTATACCTCGATTTAGTCCAATGACGTGTTCCGTCCGGAAGGAACTCTTCGTCGTTTTTTAAGCTGTCATCAACAGTGTCAAAAAGGTTTTCAGTATTATAAAACATCACCTTGAATGAGGTGGGTTGGCTTTTGCCAGCGAGAGTAAGAATTAAAGTGAAAATCGCTATGGACAACACTCTTTTCATCTCAATCACTTTTTTCGCCTTTCTGTCTTTCATAAGCGCCAATATCAGGGCCATTAAAAACAGGGCGGGGCTTGTGTCTTATATCCTCCGGGAATAATGATCCTTTAATTTTACCAGCCCGGTCTGTCAGTTCTGACAAGGTGTCAGGCCTGTAGTCATAATCATTCCAGTTTATGAAACCGGGCTTTTTCCCGATTACAGGTCCTTTAAAGCATCTGTGGTTCCACCATGGGCTGCTTAGCGTGTCAATCTGTATCAGGCAGGTGTCGAAATAAATTTTTGAAATAATATCAGACGGGACTCCTTCAATAGCAATTTCATTTGTCAGGTCTCCCGTAACCACACTGTTGCTGACACTTACCACAGGCAATTGAGTCCCGTTTCCCTTGCCTATATTTAAAGCAGGAGCAGATCTGTAATTATACTCCCATCTTTCAGCTACCGTGCATTGAATAAATTCGGTATTGCCTCCTGATACTATATTTATTGTGCTGAACCCGGTGTGCCCGAATACACAATTGGCCGCTTTAACACTGGCAGAGGCTGCGTAAAGTGATGATACTGAATTGTGAAGCACGGAAACATTATAAAGGTCAATATCAGGGGTTCCTTTTAAGGCATCACCATTAAGGCTTAGAGCTATATCTGCATTTCGTATTACTGCATCGCTGATTTTGTTACCGTTGCTGCATGTCTCAAAGGAGATTCCCTTCCATTGGCCGGGCACATCATCATACGACTTGTATGTCATGTCAGATGCAAACAGCACCGGCGAGTCTTTCTCCCCTGAAACAATTATTCTGCCAGCAACAGTCATTGATGCATCATTATGAAAATAGATCCTAGTGCCCCCTGCTATACTTAGTGTTTTTGCAGTATCGATAAACAGGTCGCCATAGATGACATATGGTTTTAATCCTGACCACTGCGCGTCTCCCAGTCTCTCATTTCTCAGCAGTATAATATCCTGTCCCCAGGCCTGAAGAAATACACATGAGATATTGTTTCCTGACTCGAACATTATTGAGTCAGTCACTGATACCGGAAGGTCAGAGTTAAGGGGGTCAATTTTTACTTCAACAAATACAAACAGGCTGTCACCAGCGGCAAGAGTGATGTCATCAAGCTGGTAATCAGGAGTACCGTCTATGTTTATCCTATAAGGAGAGGTGCTTCCGCCGGCAAGCCAGACTTTGTCTAATAACAATGGTCTGTTGCTCTTGTTTATTGCTCTCACCTCCATTGTTGCTGATCCCATTGTGGTAAAAACGGTATCAAAAAACAGTGTGTCAGATGAAAAAGAAACACTACCGTGATGTGGATTTGCAAGAGGATCACATGCCACACAGAAAGCAGCAATGCAAAACAGGATGTATGTCAGTCTCATCAATATCTGTTGATCCACCTGTAACGGCGGGCGCTGTCTCCGAATTTAGCAACAATAGTCAGTTCATGTGTGCCATATGACTGGGTTCGCAGATCAGTAAGGGTGAAGTCGCAGGCAT
>JGI20214J51650_10000646_pt1 | contig 21776 bp, 14 predicted proteins | sample WetSurMetagenome_FD_51650 | JGI IMG/M metagenome (IMG submission 51650) | reverse complement strand
AATCCTTTCTTAGACTCCTTAAGTTGACGGCTATGGGGGCAGAGGGGCTACAGATCATCCAATGAGAAACCCAGTTTTAACAAATTACCGGGTTCCAGAATTGACTTAAGCTTCGACTCATCAATCAGTTTCAGAATAGTATTTGCCTCAAAGATGTTGATCTTATTCTCCTTCATAAACGCGGCCAGTTCAGCTGCTTTGTGATAACCGATGTGCGGACTTAAGGCAGTTGTTACTGACGGACTGTTCATAAGTGCATTATAGCCGGAGGCTTCATTGATTTTAAGACCCTCAAACAGGTTTCTCAATAAAGTATTATTGCATGAAATCAGGAGGTTTAAGCTTTCAATTAATGCACAACCAATAACCGGAAGATATGGATTCAGTTCAAGGATGCCCTGACCGCTCAGCGAGGAGATCAAAACATCGTTGGAATATACTTTATGAGCTGCAGAAATTACAAACTCAGGGATTACCGGATTAATTTTTCCCGGCATTATTGAGCTTCCAACCTGGCGGTCAGGGATTGAAACAGTTTTCTCATTAACCAGGTCCGAAGATAGAAGCCGTAAGTCGGATGACATTTTTTCCAGATTTACGGCATGTGCCTTAAGAGTAGCATGTATCTCGACCCATTTATCCAGATTTGAGGTGGCATCTGAAAGATTTTCACTGTGAGCAAGTGGCAATCCTGTCAGATTACGCAATTCAGGGACAACTTCCATAATAAAAAACCGTGGCAATGATAATCCTGTACCTATGGCTCCGCCACCAAGATTAACCTGCTTTATTCTTTCCAAACATTTTGAGACTCTCCACCAGTCTCGTGACAGCGCCTCATTATATGTGCTGAAGAGCAATCCGAAAGATGAAGGGACAGCTTCCTGCATCTGTGTATATCCAGGCCGGAGCTTTTCCCTGTTCTTCTTTTCAAACTCCTCAACTTTCTGCCTCAGAATGTTGATCTTTTCTTCCAGCGATTGGAGAAGTTTCATAACGGCAACAGTGAGAGCTGTTGGTATCACATCGTTGGTTGACTGATAAATATTAGCATGTTCCAGCGGATCAATAAAGCTGTACTCACCGCACTGATGTCCGGTATTCAAAAGTGCTGAATTTGTAATTATCTCATTGATATTCATATTTATACTTGTCCCGGCTCCACCCTGGACAGCAGGAGTAATGAACTGATCAAAATTACTTCCATCAGCAACTTCTCCTGCTGCTGTAACAAGGGCATCAAGAATATTGTTTTCGATAATCCGGATGGGAAGTTTTTGTCCATATTTCTGAGAAGCAGCATCACGGAATTTACGGTAAGTATTATAACAGGCCAGTTTTGTGATGCCTACTGCTTTATACCATTCAACCGGGAATAATGTATTTCCGGGAAAATTCTCTTTTGCCCGCACTGCATGTATCCCATACAAGGCATGTGGAGGGATCTGTTTTTCACCTAAAGTATCTTTTTCAATCCGATACATAGTTTGCTCTAATTTATTTCATCTACTTCCCCTTCTGCCCCCCTGCCCCCCTAAAGGGGTGTAATGCGGTGATATTTACTGAATTAGCCCCCCTTCAGGAGGGATGAGGGCATATATACTCAGTTAAACAGAGTCAGATATTGCTCCCGGAAACAGGCAATGCATAAGCAATCACATCATTTCCGGTTATCTCATTAGGACAGAGGATGATAAGTCTTTCAAGAACATTCCGGAACTCTCTTATGTTTCCTGTCCATTGGATTTTCTGGAGTTCTTTGATAGCATCTTTCCTGATAGTCTTTTTACTCATTCCGTATTCATTGCAGATTAAGGTGTTAAAATGTTCAGCAAGAATAGGGATATCATCTTCTCTTTCATTAAGAGTAGGAACATGAATCAGAATAACACTAAGTCTGTGATAAAGGTCCTCTCTGAAACCATTATTTTCAATCTCCTTTTTAATATTCTTATTCGTAGCCGTTATTACCCTGACATTTACATGAATATCTTTATCAGAACCAACCCTTGTAATTTTGTTTTCCTGGAGAGCCCTCAATACTTTAGCCTGAGCTGAAAGACTCATATCACCTATCTCATCGAGAAAAAGTGTTCCGCCGTTTGCCTGCTCAAACTTGCCGATCCGCTGTTTAATGGCTGAAGTGAAAGAACCTTTTTCGTGTCCAAAAAGCTCACTTTCAATTAATTCTGAGGGAATAGCAGCACAATTTACTTCAACGAAAGGACCTTTTGACCTGTAACTTTTCTCATGAATCTGGTGAGCTACAAGTTCTTTGCCTGTTCCGTTGGATCCTGTAATAAGAACTCTTGCCTCAGTAGGAGCAATCCTGTCAATCATCTTTTTTACCTGTTCAATTGCCTCCGATTCCCCAATGATCTCATACATCTTGCTGACCTTGTTTTTAAGAACCTGGGTCTGAGTTATGAGAGTTGACTTATCCATTGCATTCCTGATTGTAATCAGGAGCCTGTTAAGGTCCAGAGGTTTTTCCAGAAAATCATATGCTCCTTTTTTTATTGCTTCCACAGCAGTGTCTATATTGCCGTGACCTGAGATCATTATCACTGGTATATCGCATGATATTTCGGTTATTTTTCCTAATACTTCAATGCCATCCATCTTAGCCATCTTGATATCGCAGAGAACTATATCATATGAGTTGGCAGAAAACATTTCAAGACCTTTGAGTCCGTCCTCGGCAAGGTCAACTTCATGTTTCTCATATTCAAGAACCTCCTTCAGAGTGCTCCTGATAGCTCTCTCATCATCAATTACCAGTATTTTCGACATAAGCTTTGTCTTATATTGTTTTTAACCACGGAGTAACACTGTTTTTCAGTCTCTCAGTCTCTCAGACTCTCAGTCTCTCAGTCTCTTAGTCTCTAAGTCTCTTAGTCTTTCAGTCTCTTTGCCCTTCGCTCTGTGCCTCTGACGCTCCTTCGTTCCTGTCATGACATTTATCGTCATGGGGTCAGAGCCTTCGGCCTGTGCTCTGCCCCCTCTGCCCTCTGCATTTTCTTATCCGCTATATCTTAGCCACTTCCACATCTCCTTCCAGGATGTTTTCTTTCCATACATAAGGATGCCTGTGCGATACACCTTTGCAGCCATCCATACAAATGCTGCAAATGTAATCAGCATCAGTATCATCGAAACGGCTATCTGCCAGTAGGGTACCCCAAAAGGAATACGGGCCATCATCACTATTGGAGAGGTAAGGGGGATCATGGAGCACCAGAAAGAGAGTGAACTCTCAGGATTTTGCATAGTCCCCATTGCCACCATAAGAGCAAGGATTATTGGTATTGTTACAGGAAGCATGAATTGCTGGGTTTCGGTTTCATTATCAACTGCCGATCCTATTGCTGCAAAGACTGAAGCATAAAGCAGATATCCTGTTATAAAATAAAATATAAAACAAATTATTATCAGACCCCATGGCTGATTCATGGCATTGTCAAACATTTTGGAGAATTCGGCAAGCTTTGGCGACACTGCTGCAGTTTGTGTTGTTCCTGTAACCTGCTGATCGCCTGCCATTATATTCTGCGGAATATTCTGGGATATTTCAGTCATATCTGTTTTTTGCAGAATTGTAGATTTAAGAACCGTTACAATGGTCATGGTGAGTAATATCCAGATAAGGAATTGTGTAAGGCCAACAAGAGCTATCCCTACAATTTTCCCCATCATTAGCTGAATTGGTTTTACCGAGGAGATAATAACCTCGACGACCCTGCTTGTTTTTTCTTCAATAACTCCTCTCATTACCTGGGATCCGAAGATGAATACCAGCATATACATCAGAAATCCAAGAATATAAGCTACTGCCATAGCAATGCCTGTACTTGTCTCTTTTACTTCACCCGATGAATCTATCTTGATTGTCTGAATAGAAACATTGGTATTAACGGTCTTCATTATCTCATCGAGATTTTCAATTTTGTAGGCCAGCAACTTTTGCCTTTCAATCTCCTTTTCAAGAGAACCTTCAATATTCTGCAAAAGTCCGATTGGAGGTTGCTGTCTGGAGATAAGCTGAATAGCATTAGGAGTATTAATCAGCTCAGGTGAGATCCATAGAATGCCATAATAACCAGATTTTTCAAATGTCTTTTTAAGGTCTTCCACTTTGGTGTTTGGCAAATACACAAATTCGGCATCTTTAGTGTTTTTAAGTACTCCCTTAAAAAGATCGGAATTATCTTCAATCACAGCAATTTTTTTAAATTCCCCATCCTGGTTCATCATTAAAACGGTTGGCAGAATAACTATAGCCGCCATAAGAACAGGGGCGAGAAGAGTCATAATAATAAATGACTTCTTTCTTACCCTCGTGACATATTCTCTTTTAATAATAACAGATATCTTGTTCATAATTTGAAAGTTACTAAGTTAATTATCTGGTTAATTACGGGCTTCTACAACTCTAATAAATATCTCATTCATTGATGGAAGAGCAGGGTTAAAAGAGATAACACTGCCAGATTTCATTACTGTCTGGAGTATATCATTTGTACTGATATTACTGGTTGTTTTGAGACGGATGATACTTTTGTTATTATCTTTTTGTTGCTTCAGAATATTGTAATGACCATTCCCTTCTATTTTCACATCGCCGTCAAAAACAAGATCATATTCATTTGCTGCCCATTTACTCCTTATCTCATCCACGCTTCCTTCAAGTATTGTTTTTGCCTTATCGATAAGGGTTATATTATCGCAGAGCTCCTCTACAGATTCCATGTTATGGGTTGAAAAGATTATCGTGGCTCCTCTTTCCCTGAGGAAAAGGATCTCATCTTTAATAATTTTGGTATTAAGAGGATCGAATCCGGTAAACGGTTCATCAAATATTAAAAGTTTGGGTTCGTGAAGGATTGTTGTAACAAACTGCACTTTCTGTTGCATTCCCTTTGATAATTCTTCTACCTTTTTGCCCCACCAGTCGATAATTTCAAGCTTTTTAAACCAGTACTTGAGTCTTTTCATTGCTTCAGCTTTTGTCAGCCCTTTAAGCTGGGCAAAGTATAAAGCCTGTTCACCTACTTTCATTTTTTTATATAATCCCCTCTCTTCCGGCAGGTAACCTATGAGTTGAACATCATCAGGCATCAGTTTTTTACCATTAAGGAATAGTTCTCCGGAATCAGGTCCGGTTATTTGATTAATAATCCTGATTAGTGTGGTTTTTCCTGCACCATTTGGACCTAAGAGTCCATAAATGCATTGATTCGGAACAGAGATACTTACATTATCAAGTGCCAGTTGATTGCCATATTGTTTTGTGACATTCTTTGCTTCAAAAAGTGCCATAGGAGGATAATTAATAATTATTTCAAAAGAAGTGTAAATATAAAAAAAATCTCTTTGATACTCAGTACTTCCCTGTGCAACCCGATGTAAGATCTTTTTTGTTACACAGAGTGCCACTGATTTTACAAAGAGTGCCACAGAGATCAGAAATAATAAGTTTTATATTTGTACAGAATACAGATCTTCTTATCTTTTACCTCAGGCTCCAATGATAAGGCTGTAAAAAGATTAGAGGAATTTGCTAATGTATTTACCCTGTGTGGGATGATTTAGGGAGAGGTGATTGCTATTTATTCAAAGTACCCTTTCATTCTTTCAAAAAAACCTCTGTCGTTTTTATCTGGATTAGGAGTAAAAGATTCTGAGTCTTTGAACTTCTCGAAGGCCTTAAGTTCATCCTTAGTTATACTCTTAGGGATCCAGACATTAACATTTACAAGCAGATCGCCTCTGCCGTATCCATTTACTTCGGGCAGCCCTTTTCCTCTCAGACGAAGGATCTTGCCGGGTTGAGTACCCGGTTCTATTTTTATTTTTACATTATTGTCGACTGTTGGAACTTCAACATGTGTACCGAGGATTGCATCAGGGATGCTTACAAACAGATTATAAATGAGGTCATTGCCTTCTCTTATTAATTCAGGATGTTCCTCTTCATCTATTACAACGAGAAGGTCTCCGTTAACTCCTCCTCTTCTAGGTGCGTTACCTTTGCCGCCAACAGTCATTTGCATTCCTTTACCTACACCGGCAGGAATGTTGATTTTAATTATTTCTTCTTTTTGTACAATCCCTTCTCCATAGCAGACAGTACATTTTTTTGTAATAGTTTTTCCCTCACCACCGCAGGACGGACATACCGAGGTAGTCTGCATCTGACCAAGCATGGTGTTTGTAAGTCTTGTAACATGTCCTGAACCATGACATGTTGAGCAGGTGGATAAACTTGATGAGTCGGCTGCTCCTGATCCTCCGCATGAATCGCAGGTATCGTATTTGCTGACTTTTAATTTTTTCTCAGCACCTCCTGCAATTTCCTGGAGATTGAGCTTAACTTTAACCCTGAGGTTGCTGCCTTTATTTACTCTTCGACCACGTCTTCCTCCTCCGCCAAAAGCACCAAATCCACCGAATGCATCACCGAATATATCTCCGAATGATGAGAATATATCGTCCATGGTCATCCCGGCACCGCCGAAACCATTAGCAGCGCCACCCATTCCGGCATGTCCGTAACGATCGTAGCGGGCTTTTTTTTCTTCATTGCTTAAAACTTCATAAGCTTCGGCAGCTTCCTTGAAATTTTCTTCAGATTTCTTGTCGCCCGGATTTTTATCAGGATGAAACTTTAATGCCTGTTTTCTGTAAGCCTTTTTAATTTCTTCTTTTGTGGCTTCTTTTGATACTCCAAGCACTTCATAATAATCACGTTTTCCCATCCCTTTCATTTTTTATTTAGTACAGCCACTGTAAAAGAATATTTATTATTTAGTTAATTTATTCACCAATAACTACTTTCGAGAATCTTAAAACTTTATCCTGCAGATAATAACCTTTTTGCAATACATCCACAACTTTTCCTTTTTTATCATCCTCCTGTACCGGAACTTTTGCAACAGCTTCATGTAGATCAACATTGAAGTTGCTGTTTAATGAATCAATTTCAGTTACGCCGTTTTGTTTGAGAAATTCGCTGAATTTACTATAAATTAGATCAATACCGTTTTTCATAGAAGTGCAATCTGTTGTTGTATCCATGTGTTTGAGAGCTCTTTCAAAATCATCCATGATCGGTATGATTTTCAGGAGAAGATTTTCTCCGGCATATTTTGACATTTCAATTTTTTCACGCAGTGTTCTTTTCCTGTAGTTGTCAAATTCGGCTGAGAGCCGGATATATTTATCTTTCATCTCAGCTAGGTTTTCTTCCAAAGACATTTCTCCAGGTACAACTTTGTCAGAAACAGAAGCTCCTCTGGTCATGTCATCTGACACAGATTCCGCAGTGTCAATTGAATTGAATGTTTCAGAATCATTCAAAATATTATTCTCACTGGAATGAGTATTTTCTTTATTATCAGTTGTTTTGTAAGTATCTCTCTGTTTCGCATTTTCCTGATAGTACATCTTTTTCTTCATCATCACTTACTCTGTTTCTGTTTTACATGAACATTTAACAAATTGCCTGCCAATATCCTAAAGGTTGACAAATTGGCAGGAACGAGCTGGCGCAAAAGCACCTTATTAGCATGTATCTGGATGATCGGGAAAGATTGCTTCCTCTCCCGATTTCATAGGGATCATCGCAATGACCGCGGATTTTAGTTAATACTGTTCAACTCGCAAAACCAACCTGACTTGCTTGCTCCTTCATTGCGATCCCGCGCAGCGGGAGAAGCAATCTTAAACTCCCATACGAGATTATACTCTCTGAATATCGGCTCCAAGAGCATTTAATCGTTTATCTATATTCTGGTAACCCCGATCGATCTGTTCAATATTATGAATAACACTTTTACCTTCTGCAGAAAGTGCAGCTATCAGCAATGCCACACCGGCCCTGATATCCGGAGATGACATAACAGTGCCTTTTAACCTGATCAATTTGTCCTGCCCTATTACAGTGGCTCTGTGTGGATCGCAAAGGATTATCTGGGCTCCCATATCAATCAGTTTATCAACGAAGAAAAGACGGCTTTCAAACATTTTCTGATGTATAAGTACAGCTCCTTTTGCCTGAGTTGCGGTTACAAGCAATACGCTGAGTAAGTCGGGTGTCAGCCCCGGCCAGATAGCATCAGCTATTGTCATAATTGATCCATCAATAAATGTCTCTATTTCATAATGTTTCTGATACGGGATAAAGATATCATCACCTCTTCTTTCAAGGTGAATTCCCAGACGCCGGAAAGAGTCAGGAATAATTCCCAGATTTTCGTATGATGTATTTTTAATAGTTATCTCCGATTCTGTCATTGCAGCCAGTCCAATGAAAGATCCTATTTCGATCATATCAGGCAGGATAGTATGTGTACATCCGTTCATTCCTTTAACTCCGTCAATATAAAGCAGATTGGAACCTATACCTTCAATTTTTGCTCCCATCGATACAAGCATTCTGCAAAGTTGCTGCACATACGGTTCGCAGGCAGCATTGTAGATTGTTGTTCGCCCCTTTGCCAGCACTGCAGCCATGATGATATTAGCTGTTCCTGTTACCGAGGCCTCATCAAGATGCATATAAGCACCTGTTAGCTGCGGAGCTTCAACTTTAAAGAAAGGATCTGATGTGTCAAATTCAAATCTTGCGCCAAGCTTTTGGAATCCAACGAAATGGGTATCAACTCTCCGGCGTCCGATTTTATCGCCACCTGGTTTTGGAATAAATGCTCTGCCATACCTCGCGAGAAGTGGTCCGACAATCATTATGGATCCTCTTAAACTTGTACTCTGTGCCCTGAATTGGCTTGTCTGCAGGTAATCGAGATCTATATCAACAGCCTCAAAACTTGTTACTGATTCGGATTCTCTGGTAACTTTAACTCCCATGCATCCAATAAGTTCTATCAGTTTGTTGACATCACTTATATCAGGAAGGTTTTTAATGGTAATTTTACCGGAAGTAAGGAGAGTTGCGCATATAACCTGCAGGGCTTCATTCTTTGCTCCCTGTGGTGTTATCTCTCCTTTAAGCGTTTTTCCACCATGTACAATAAAAGTACCCATCAATGTCTGCTGTATCCTTTTTTCTTAATGTATTGTTTGTTCTGTGGCTTGCCGTGAGGTTTTCCAAGTGGTTTTCTTTTGACGGGGGGTATTAATTCCCTTACCTCAAGAATCTTAACACCATCTGTCATCTTTAATCTTCCGCGGGATAGTAATGTCATATTGGCAATAATCACCTCATCAGCAACCTGGCCTCTGTTCCATGTGATATATGACTTCTTCATCTGATTGACTATCAGCGTAGTGATATACTCCTTAGCTTCTCCTTCTTCCATTTCTGAAGCTGCATCAATCATCAATTCAATTATTCGTCCATAATGAAGATATCTTATCTCTCCCTGTCTGTAAGGCACCTGTTTAGGCTTCTCAACAAATTTCGAAGGTTCCGGAACAGGGTATGGCGAATCTATGTCAAGTTCAAAACCTGCAATCAGGGCAAGATGGTCCCATAATTTATGCTTGAAGTCGCCTACATCACGGAGATGTGTATTCAGGTTACCCATTATCTGAATTATTGTCTTCGCTGCCCGGTTTCTCTCATCCCTGTCCTCAATAGTTTTTATATGATCAACCATTTTCTGGACATTCCTTCCGTATTCAGGCAATGCCATCCTCTTCCTTTGTGTATTGTAATCGTAATTCATCAGGTGATATTTATTTTATGCAAAGCTAATAATTTGATAACAATAATAAAATCAGACAAATGTTACAGGAACTTTTTTATTGTCCTGCATATAAATTCACATAGTTCCACAAAACCGGGTGATATTATTCGTGTTGTCTGAAAAAATTACTTCTGGTTAAGAACTTCAAATAACCAACTTAATTCTGACAAAAATATTGTTCCTTATCTGCTAATTATTTAACATCCAGGAATTTCCATTGAAAATATACTCCCTGATATTAATGTTTTGTTTGTACAAAAGTGCTCTTGAATCGCTGATAAATTTTTTCATCTGTAAATAATCGGCAGGGTTACTGAAAAAATCTTGTTTTTTCTCAAACGCTGAGCAGGGCAGGATAAAAAACTTCTTCCTGTACTTTTCTATTGGAGTATATACCCAGGTGAGGTAGAAACCTGCGTTTGAAATATGAAATGAATTTCCCTCCCTGGTAAATTCTATTTTCACTATTGAACCTCCATCGGTCTTTGGTTTCCTCTGGTTTGAAATAAAATTGCCAAGAGAGTAAACAACAATACCATCTTTTCCTCCGGCAGTATTTTTTTCCCATACCATTTTTTGCAGAACATGTGGATGCGAACCAATTAATAGATCAACTCCGATGGAAAAGAAATATTCAGCCAGTTCAGTCTGTCCTATGGACGGAATTGTATCATATTCTGTCCCCCAGTGCAGGAACAGGATAATAATATCGGCATTATTCTTTTTTGCTTTCTTAATGTCACTGGTTATCACCTCTTTATCGAGCATATTTACAATTACGGGTTCCGGTACTTTTATGCCATTAGTGCCATAAGTATAATTGAGCAGTGCTATGGATGTTCCGTTTATATCGATCATTAAAGGTGTGAGACTGTCCCTGGATGATGTATTAAGAAATGTTCCAGTGTGAGGTATTCCAATACTATCCAATCTGTTAATAGTATTTATTATCCCTGCTTTGCCACGGTCGGCAGCGTGATTATTTGCCGTAACAAGGTAATCAATGCCGGCATTGCTGCAGGCTACGGCAAGATCGGCAGGTGAACTGAATTGTGGATATCCTGTATAAGGAGGACCTCCGAGAGTTACTTCAAAGTTTGCTATTGCAATATCTGATTCTGATATTACAGGTTTAATGAAACTGAATACATCATCATAGTTAAATTTATGTGTTTCCCTGTTTTCTGCCGACCAGATCTGTTCATCATGTCCCATAATATCACCGATAAAAAGAAGAGAAATTTTCTCCTGGGATGATCCTGGGACTTGTCCGATCAGGGCTACTGTAGTACAGAGGATAAACAGGTTTGTAAATGTTTTTCTGAACATGATGAATTCTGATTAAAATCCGCGATTATCTCTGGTTAAAAAGCATATATGGCCATACTTCATAAATGCAAAGATAGTTTTATTGAATATGAAACAAAACCTTATGTCGGCCTAATGATTAACTTTGTATTAAATAGAGATCATAGAAAATTTTTCTTTTTTACCTGTTACTGAGCCTATTAATTTTTAACTTTGCCACCTTTTATTATGGAAATTATTTTAAGTTCCAGAGAAAACCATGAAAGAGACTGAACACCATCTGGATATTAAGAAGCTTTCTTTAGCCGGTGCAATTGTAACAATTGGTATTGTGTTTGGTGACCTCGGCACCAGTCCTCTTTATACCATGAGAGCTATAATTGCAGGAGGGGCAGGCAATTTCAATGAATTGCTCATTTATGGAGGTTTGTCCTGTATATTCTGGACATTAACTTTATCTACAACGATAAAATATATAGTAATAACATTACAGGCTGATAACAATGGAGAAGGAGGTATCTTCGCTCTGTTTGCGTTGATAAAGCAAAAACCTGTATGGGCAGCCATACTTACTATGGTAGGAGGAGCGACCCTTCTGGCTGAAGGTGTAATAACTCCTTCAATTACAGTGACTTCATCAATTGAAGGTTTAAGACTTTTTAACCCTGATATCCCGGTGGTCCCGATTGTACTTCTCATTTTAGCTGTTATTTTCTTTATTCAGCAATTCGGTACAAATTTTATTGGGAGTTCATTCGGCCCGATCATGATTATCTGGTTTTCAACTCTTGGTGCGCTGGGATTTTCACAACTTATATTACATCCTGATATTCTCAGGGCTGTAAATCCGGTATATGCATTCCGTTTCCTTACTGAATATCCCGGAGGTTTTATTCTTCTGGGTGCTGTATTTCTTTGTACAACAGGAGCTGAAGCCTTATACGCCGACCTGGGTCATTGTGGAAAAGAAAACATCCGTGTATCGTGGATCTTTGTCAAGACAGCATTACTGCTTAACTACTTTGGACAGGGTGCCTGGTTAATGACGCATATGGAGAAAGGTGCCTATATAAATCCCTTTTTTGAAATAATGCCGAAATGGTTCTTATTGCCGGGAGTTATACTGGCAACGGCAGCAGCAATCATTGCCAGTCAGGCTATTATCAGCGGTTCATTTACACTTATAAGTGAGGCTGTTTCACTTAATTTCTGGCCTAAAGTCAGGATTTTGCAGCCAACTTTTATAAGAGGACAGGTTTATATACCGTTTGTCAACTGGTTTCTCTGGATAGCCTGCAGTTTTGTAGTATTTTCGTTTAAAGAATCAAATAATATGAATGCGGCATATGGTCTGGCTATAACTATTACCGAGATCATGACTACTTTCCTGCTGTCATTTTATTTATATCAGAAAGGATTAAATCACAGGCTTGTACTGATATTTTTAATGGTATATCTGACTATTGAGGGAAGTTTTCTGATTGCTAACCTTCATAAATTCAACTATGGAGGATGGTTTACACTTTTACTGGCATCTCTTTATTTCACTATAATGTTTGGTTGGTACTTCGGAAGAAAACTGAAAAACAGGTATGTAACATTTACTGACCTGAGCAGATATTTCGAACTGTTCAGGGACCTTTCAAAAGATGATTCTGTTCCTAAGACTGCTACAAACCTTGTTTATATTATTAAAGCTAATAAACCTGACCAGGTCGAATCGAAAGTAATTTATTCAATATTCCAGAAACAACCAAAACGGGCAGATACATACTGGTTTCTGCATATTGACAGAATTGATGAACCGGACAAATTTGAATATCAGGTCACCCAGATAATTCCCGGGCTTCTTATCAGAGTAGATTTCCATATCGGTTTTAAGGTTGAACCGAAGATTAATCTCTACTTCAAAGAGGTTTTGGAAGATATGATAGAATCGGGTCAGATAAAGCTCGACAGCAGCTACGATTCACTGCGAAAGCATTCCCTTCCTGCAGATTTTAAGTATGTGCTTATTGACCGGATTATGCCGCGTGACTATAAACTTTCAAGTATAGAGAACCTGACTCTTGCGCTGCATGGCCTGTCAAGGTTACTATGCATTTCCGATGTAAGAGCTTTACAACTGGATTCCTGTAATACAATTGAGGAACAGGTACCCATTACGATTGATCAGCCTATAGATCAAAGGATTAAGCGGATAGAATAATATTATGAAGATTTACGAAGATTTTTTTGTGCCCTCATTCACAGGTACTGTTTTTGATCAGAAAGGTCATATATGAAAGGAAAAGACCATCATCTCGATATAAAAAAGCTCTCTTTTGCAGGTTTGTTAGTCACACTCGGGATTGTTTTTGGGGATATAGGTACAAGTCCGCTTTACACAGTCAGGGCAATTATTGATAATGCACAAATCTTCAATGAACTACTGATTTACGGATCATTGTCATGTGTTTTCTGGACTTTGACTCTTCAGACGACTGTCAAATATATTCTGATAACACTTAATGCTGATAACAAAGGAGAAGGAGGAATCTTTGCACTCTTTGCCCTTATCAGGAGAAAATCCACATGGGCAGCTATACTCACTATGATTGGGGGTGGTGCATTACTGGCTGACGGCGTTATAACCCCTGCAATAACAGTTACCACTTCTATCGAGGGTTTGAAACTTTTTAGTCCTGACATCTCTGTTATACCAATAGTCCTCATAATCTTTGCAGGTCTCTTCTTTATGCAGCAGTTCGGAACCAATTTCGTCGGGGTAGCATTTGGTCCTACTATGGTGGTGTGGTTTCTGATGCTGGGTATTCTTGGATTCTCACAGTTAATTCAGCACCCCGATGTGCTTCGTGCTTTGAGTCCTCTGTTTGCGATCCGGTTTCTGAGTGAATATCCGGGAGGCTTTTTGCTCCTTGGCGCTGTATTTCTTTGCACAACTGGTGCTGAGGCACTATATTCAGATCTTGGTCATTGTGGCCGGGCAAATATCCGCGTTTCCTGGATATTTGTCAAGACAACACTACTTCTGAATTACTTTGGTCAGGGAGCATGGCTGATGATGCATTATACTCCAGGATCAGAAGTCACTCCATTTTTCGCAATAATGCCCAGATGGTTTCTTCTGATAGGTATAATCATTTCTACAGCAGCTTCAATAATTGCCAGTCAGGCACTTATCAGCGGATCATATACGCTGATAAGTGAAGCAGTATCCCTGAATTTCTGGCCTAAAATAAAAATATTAAATCCTACATATGTAAGAGGACAGGTCTATCTTCCTTTTGTAAACTGGTCGCTCTGGATTATGTGCAGCCTGGTAGTGATATTTTTTAAGCAGTCCTCAAATATGGAGGCTGCATACGGTCTTGCAATAACTATCACAATGATAATGACAACTCTTCTGTTATCATATTATCTCAATCAGAAAGGTGTTGACTATCGGCTTGTTATCCTTTTGCTGGTAGTTTTTCTTACTATTGAAACCAGTTTTCTTATTGCAAATCTTCACAAATTCCAGTATGGAGGATGGTTTACGCTCCTACTCGCAACAATCTATTTTTTGATAATGTTTGGCTGGTATTTCGGGAGAAAAATAAAAAACCGTCGTATAACATTTTCCAACCTGGCCGACTATCTGGAATTGTTCAAAGACCTTCGGAAAGATAAAAGTGTCCCCAAAACAGCAACTAATCTTGTTTATCTTATTAAAGCAAACCGTGTGGAACAGGTCGAATCCAAAGTTATTTATTCCATTTTTAATAAACAGCCTAAAAGAGCCGACACTTACTGGTTACTTCATGTAGACAGGGTAGATGAACCTAACAGGTTTGATTATAAAGTTAATCAGATTATACCCGGAGTTCTGATAAGAGTAGATTTTCATATAGGTTTTAAGATTGATCCAAAAATAAATCTTTATTTCAGAGAGGTACTTGAAGACCTGGTAAAATCTGGTGAGATAATTCTCGAAAGCAGCTATGATTCTCTCAAAAAACACGGGTTTACAGGTGATTTTAAATTTGTTCTTATTGAACGGATAATGCTGCGTGATTATAAATTGTCAAATACGGAAAACTTCATATTGATGCTCCAGAGTCTGATACGTTATATCAGTATACCTGAAGATAGAGCTCTGCAGCTCGACTCAGCAAATACAATCGTTGAAAAGGTTCCGATAATTCTGAATCAACCTGTAGAAAGGAGAATAATTCCCGTTAAAAAACAGACAATCGATCCATTCCTGCATCATAATACTTAACCGGTAATATTTTCTGATTACTTCTTTCTCAGAATATTATAGGCACAAAGGAATCCACTGTAGATGGCTCCCGAAAATCCTCCACCTGTTTTTCCCCAGGCTGATGCAAAGTGTATATTCGCAGGCAGAATTGAAAGATCTACCTGTGGTTTATCAGGTATCTGAGCATAACCATAAACAGCACCACCTGGATTAAGAGTATACCGTTTTATTGTTGCAGACGTACCAACCTCATAATACTCGATTTCCCCTGATATACCGGGAATGAGTTTTTCAAGTCGTTCTATGAAGATCTTTGCCACCTCTTCTTTCTTTTTATTGTATTCTTCCACAGTCGAAAACTCCCAGTCCGTCAGATAATCAATGCAGCACAGCGCTCCGACACTCTTCCCTTCAGGAGCAAGACCTGAGTCGATCTGGCCATAATCGATAAACGTAAAGCTTCTCCTGCTGAAATCTCCCTTATTGTTATTAAGGATATCAGCCTGGGTTTTTATTGAATTGTCAAACAGAAATGTTGAATAATGGTTATGCCCAATGTTTTTGAGGTTATTTTTAAATCCGAAGTAGATCGTTAGTAATGAGGCTCCCGTCTTTTGGTTTCCGATTTCTGCTTTTAGTTTTTGGCCATATTCCCTTGGCAATAGTTCTGCAACATTCGGCATAGCGGCGTTGGCAATTATCTCATCTGCATATGCTTCTATTATTTCTGACGGAGAACCTCTTTTCTTTTGATATGAGATGCCGGTAAATTTATTGTTTTCAGCAAAAATTCCGGTAACCAGGTGATTCAATAGTATTTTGCCACCATGGTCTGTGATGTATCTTGCAAGATGATCAGATAGTTTTTGAGACCCGCCTTTAATAAAGCTGGCTCCCCCTTTAAAGTAACTTCCCTGGGCAACGGAGTAATATGTTAAAGATATTGAATAAGGATCATCATGGAAATAACCCAGGTTCCCGAGCAGAATGAGTTTGAGCTCCTCATTGCTGATTATGGAATCAAGGAATTCTCCCAGACTTTTTTCCTTTGAGACCTTGTTTTCGGAAATTTTTCTGACTGGATTTAAGATTTGGTTGTAGAAGGTATTTATTCCTTCATCCTCCTCAGGGAAGGCATCTTTCAGAATCCTCCTGGCGGCGTCCGCATCATGAGGTATTGTAATGTCAGTATTGTCCCTGATAAAATGATAGAACTCCGGGACTTTAATAAATTCGACATTTTTAAAGACCTCCAGTTCATTGAATATCCTGGTTTTCATATCGCCTGATGATGGTCCGTCCATCTCATGAAGTCCGACCTCAAGTGTGAAGTCATTACGTTTGAAAGTAGTTGCACAGCCGCCTGGTTGATTGTGTTGTTCAATCAGAAAGACACTCTTTCCTTCCCTTGCAAGCTTTGCTCCGGCAGTAAGGCCTCCCAGACCGGCACCTATAATTATTGCATCATATTTCATATTTTATTCTATACCATGTTTTTGTCAATGAATGTACTATAGTCACTCAAGCCACTTTAAACTTTTACATCCGGTATCGGGTATCTTTTAAACACTTTATTCCTATCGAACAAATATCTGAATGTTATATAATTTTTTACAGGGACACTTCCGACAGAGATAAATATTTTTCTCATTTTTGGGTTGAAATCAGCTACCCATGAGAACTCAACTTCATGATAATGAGGTTTTTTCTTAAATACTTCTCTTACCTTCAGAATAAAAGCCGATTCTATGCCCAATCCCTGGTATTTGGGAATGACACCCATCAGAAGACCTTTTGCCCTTGTCATTGTATTTCGTTTTTTCAGATAAAGGAATTTGATCATACTGAAGGGATTAAGTTTCCCATTAAGATGTTTAAGTATCTGATTGAGATCCGGAAACATTAAATATATAGCAATAGGTTTTCCTTCAAAATACGCCAGCCAGATAAACTCCTCATCGATAAACGGTTTAGCCTTTCTCAGAACACCTCTGATATATTCAGCTTCAAGAGGTTCGAAATTGATCTTGAATGATGCCCACGCTTCATTAAATACCTCGGCGAAATCGTGTGTGAATTTTTCCTGCTCCTTCCAAGTAAAATGAATGAACTGATAACCGGGTTTATTTGCTACCCATTCTGCAATTTTCTGAAATCTTTCTGAAAGCGGTTTTTTGATATCGAGGTGAAAACCCTCCATTTTATAATATGTATTAAAGCCATATGACTCAAATAGGTCTTGATAATAGGGTGGATTGTAAGGAACCTCAAAAGAGGGGTGGGAAAAGCCACCAGTAAGAAGACCCCAGTATTTATCCGTTTCTCCGAAATTAACCGGACCATCCATTGCTTCCATCCCTTTGGCTCTAAGCCACTCCCTTGCAGTATCAAACAGGAGAAAAGCTGAAGGTTTATCGTATATGCATTCAAAAAATCCTATCCCTCCGGTAGGCTGTTCATATGAGAAAGCAAGATTGCTGTCAATAAAAGCTGCAATCCTTCCAATTAGCTCGTTCTTATCATCTTCCAGGAACCAGCGAACTGTTTCTCCATGTTTATAGTAAGGATTTTTTCCAGGGTCGAATATGGCCTTAATCTCATTATCCAGCGGGCAAACCCAGATATTATCATTTTTATATATGATTCTTGGAACATCCAGAAATTTTTTTCGCGACTTACTGTCATTGACCAGGGTAAGTTTCATAAGAGTGCAATATTGTTGATTTTTTTCTTTGTGATCCTTTGTGAAGTACTCATGATACCCGTCCGAACGGTGTCAGCCTGGAGGACTTTGTGGTTTAATGAATTATAACTTACCACGAAGGTTCACTTATGTCCAGATAGCTCTCGGGATCGCAAAGGATCAAAAAGAACTTTTCTGTAAACTTCGGTGATTTAAGATATATATTATTTCATATAGACCTGATTCAGCAGTTTGCGGTATTTATCTGTAATAAAATGGCGTTTGAGTTTTAAAGTTGGTGATAATTCTCCGCTTGCAGGGCTCCATTCATCTGCTACAAGTTTGAACCGTTTGATTCTTTCTGCCGGACTAAGTCGTTTGTTGATTTTTCTTATTTCTGAATTGAAAACAGCTTGTATCTCAGGAAGCTCGATCATTTCCCCGAAATCGGTAAACGATATTTTATTTTCCAATCGCCACTCATTGAAATATTTGAAATTCGGTGAAATAAGAGCACTGGGAAATTTCTCATGTTCTCCAACCACCATTATATGATCGATTATAACAGATTCTTTGAATTTGTTTTCAAGTATCTGAGGTGCAATAAATTTCCCGTTTGACAGCTTGAATATCTCTTTTTTTCTGTCGCTAACCATCAGAAATTTATTGTCTTCAAGGTATCCGATATCTCCGGTATGAAACCATCCCTGATCGTCAGTAACCGATTTTGTAAGATCAGGATCATCATAATAGCCTATCATAACATTTGGTCCTTTGCAAAGTATTTCACCATCATCTGCAATCTTAACTTCAACGTCATCAATTGGAATCCCGACTGATCCTAGTCTGACACCTCCTTCAAACGTCCTGTTAATTGTAATTATAGGTGATGTTTCTGTTAGTCCGTACATGTTTATTATTTTTATTCCGGCTGCCCAGAATATTCTTTCAAGCCTTGACTGAAGGCTTGCCCCACCGCATCCGACTATCCTTACATTACCACCAAGTGCGAGTCTCCATTTATTGAAGACAAGATGATCAGCAATATTTAATTTTTTCTCGTAGAACCAGCCATTTTCACCGAAAGGCTTATATTTCAGTCCCAGATTCACCGCCCAGAAGAATATTATTTTTTTTACTCCTTTAAGTTTTTTCCCCTTTGAGATAATGACATCATAGAATTTTTCCAGAACACGGGGAACAGCATCGAAACCATCAGGTCTTATCTCCTGCATGTTTAAGGCTAGAGAACCCATACTTTCCGCATAATAGATACTGGCTCCGCTGTATTGTGTCTGGTAATTTCCCATACGTCCGCCAACATGGCATAATGGTAATATACTCAGGTATTTGTCCTCTGGCTTTAAATTGAAGACCGAGGCTGCTGAAATAAAATTACTGACCAGATTTTTTTGAGACAGCATTACTCCTTTTGAGTTACCTGTTGTTCCTGAAGTATAAATCAATGTTGCAAAAGTCTCAGGACCGATAGATTTTTTCTCATTATCAACCGTTTCCCTGGTTTTTTCAGAACACTTCTTTCCCATACCGACTATTTCTTTCCAGCTTTTGACTCCTTTAATATCGTCAAAAGAATAGACATTTGATGTGTTGAAAATATTTATTAAAGCGGGGTTTACAGATTTATATATTTTATTATCGGCAACTATAACAATTTTTGCACCTGAGTTTTTAAGGATGTACTCATATTCGGTTGTGTTAAGGGAGGCAAAAACTGGTACATGTATTATTCCCAACATAGCCATGCCCATATCGACAAAATTCCATTCAGGTCGGTTTGAAGATACTGTAATTATTTTATCACCTTTTCGTAAACCGATTTCATACAAACCATAACTGAAATTATTAGAATATTCAACATATTCCTCTGAACTGTATTTTATCCATACGCCATTTTGTTTAAAACATAATGCATCATTCTTTGGAATCCTCTCCTTATATACGTCTAAAAGATCGAACGTCCTGCTTACTTTCATATCACCTCTTCTTCTTTAAGTTCAATGCAGTTGTGTTACTAATGCAATTTAAGAAAAATCCAAACAATAAATGATATTCGTTATAATTGGAATTGCACAGGAAGCAGGAATTGATTATTTTGCCCGACCAAATCACCTTATCTCAGGTATATGAATGCTATGCCATTTGTTATAGGAACCATCGCGTTTTTTGCAATTGCATACAGGTTCTATTTTAGTTTTGTAGCGGCAAAGGTGGCAGTAAAGAACGACCTTGCAATAACTCCGGCAAACAGATTATTTGATGGTCAGAATTATTATCCAATGAACAAATGGGTATTATTCGGACATCATTTTGCTGCAATTGCGGGTGCAGGTCCGCTTGTTGGTCCTGTGCTGGCAGCGCAATTCGGGTTTATGCCTGGATTTTTATGGATGCTTATTGGTTCAGTAATGGCCGGTGCTGTTCATGATTTCGTAATCCTGACTGCTTCAGTCCAGCATGAGGGCAAGTCACTCGCAACAATTGCAAAAGAAGAGATTAACAAAGTAAGCGGCATTACAACAACATTTGCTATAATACTTATTATTGTTGTAGCTCTTGCCGGACTTGGCCTTGTTGTTGTCAATGCTCTTGCTGAAAGTTCCTGGGGAACTTTCACTATTGCCTCTACAATACCTATTGCCATTATAATGGGAATCTGGATGTTCAGGATTAGAAAAGGAAAGACACTTGAAGCTACAGTTTTTGGTGTTATAATGCTTGTACTCGCCGTAATATTCGGACGTTATATTCCTGATTCACAATTTGCCGGCTGGTTCACATTTGATCATAAAACTCTTACTATTATAATTGCAGTATATGGATTCTTTGCATCAGTTCTTCCTGTATGGCTGTTGTTATCACCTCGCGATTACCTCAGTTCTATAATGAAGATTTCAGTTATCGGGTTGCTTGCAATAGGCTTGATAATAGTTGCGCCGGAAATAAAAATGCCTGCATTTACTGAGTTTGGTAAAGGAGGGGGGCCAATCATTCCGGGGAGGTTATTCCCTTACCTTTTCATTACTATCGCATGCGGGGCAATTTCGGGTTTTCACTCACTTGTCAGTTCTGGTACAACTCCAAAAATGATAATGAAGGAATCTGATATAAAAACCATAGCCGTCGGGTCAATGCTAACTGAAGGAGTAGTGAGTATAATGGCATTGATTGCTGCAACAAGTCTATTACCTCTTGATTATTTCCAGATAAATGTACCTGTTGAAAAGTTCCAGGCAATCCTTCCGAAGCTTCATTCAATGGGTTTTACGGAATCCAATCTTAGCCAGTTGTCGGCCAGTGTTGGTGAGAAAATTGCCGGACGAACAGGAGGAGCTGTTTCACTGGGTGTAGGTATGGCTTACATATTCTCATCTATTCCGGGTATGAAACATCTGATGTCCTACTGGTATCATTTTGCAATTATGTTCGAAGCTCTTTTTATCCTGACTACAATTGATGCCGGAACCAGGATAGGAAGGTTTTTATTACAGGAGGCTCTTGGCAAGGTTTATAAGCCTTTTCAGAAAACGAACTGGCTTCCCGGAAATCTCATAACAAGCGGCCTTATAGTATTTGCGTGGGCATACTTTATTTATACAGGATCTGTATCAACAATATGGCCAATGTTCGGGACTGCCAACCAGCTTCTGGCCACTATAGCTCTGGCAATTGGCACCTCCTTTATTATTAACAGGGGAAGGGCAAAATATGCCTGGGTTACAATATTGCCTATGACTTTTGTGGGGATCACAACAATGACTGCAGCATTCCTAAACATTAAAAATATTTATATTCCACAGGTTATTGA
>JGI20214J51650_10000645_pt1 | contig 21780 bp, 22 predicted proteins | sample WetSurMetagenome_FD_51650 | JGI IMG/M metagenome (IMG submission 51650) | reverse complement strand
CACCTTTCAATCGAGCCGTACTTCTACGGCCACAGCCGCCACCCGCTCATCGTAATCATGACCGGCCGAGGGTGCCCGTTTCACTGCACCTATTGCGTGGTACCGCAGGTGCTGCAGGGCCACCGTTACCGGCGCCGTTCGGTGGCGGGCGTGGTGGAAGAGTTTGTTTACATACGGGACAACTTTCCCGGCGTCAAGGAGATAATGATCGAAGACGATACGCTCACGGCCGATCCCAAGCGCTGCCGCGAGCTGGCGGAGGCGCTTGTCGCGGCCAAGGCCGCGGGCATTCCGTGGTCGGCGAATTCGCGGGCCGACGTCGACTTCGAGACCATGACGGCCATGCGCAAGGCGGGGTGCAGGCTGTTCTGCGTTGGCTTCGAAAGCGGCGATCAGCGGATTCTCGACAACATCCGCAAGGGAACCACCATCGAGAAAATCCGGCGGTTCATGAAGGACGCGAAGCGCGCGGGCATTCTCATCCACGGCTGTTTCATGGTAGGCAACCGGGGCGAGACGCGCGAAACCCTCGAAACAACGCTGCGCTTCGCCAAGGAACTCAACCCGGACACCGCGCAGTTCTTTCCCATCATGGTGTATCCCGGTACGAGTGACTACGCGTATTTCAAGGAGAAGGGCTGGATCGTCACGGAGGACTTCCGCAAATGGCTCACCGACGACGGCCTGCATTCGTCGGTGGTATCGAACCCCGCGCTGTCCTACGAGACGCTCGTCGATTTCTGCGACAGGGCTCGGCGTGAATTCTATCTGCGGCCGTCGTACATCGCGTCGAAGTTTCTCCAGGTGTGCCGCTCGCCGAGCGAGGCGAAGCGCGTGGTGATGGCGGCGCTCCGTCTTTTCCACTACCTCTTCCGTCCGTCCAGGACTTCCGGCGCGGCCGCGAAAACGCCGGAGACAACGGTGTCCCCATGACGAACCTTTTTTCGGTGGACGTCGAGGATTATTTCTGCGTGGAGAACATGAGGGCCATTTTGCCGCGCGAAAAATGGGACGGCATGGAGCTCCGCGTGGAGGCGAACGTCGCGACGCTGCTTGATTTGTTCGACGCATCCGCGCTTAAGGCGACGTTTTTCGTTCTGGGCTGGGTGGCCCAAAAAGTACCGCACCTCATCACCGAAATAGAGCGCCGCGGCCACGAAATCGCGACGCACGGCTTCGGTCACGCGCCGCTGTATACCATGGATGCAAGCGGGTTCGAACGGGACCTGGCCGCGTCGCTGGAAGCCATCGCGAAATGCGCGAAGCAAACGGTGGTGGGATACCGTGCTCCGTCCTTCAGCCTCACTCCCAAGACGACCTGGGCGCTCCCGGTGCTCGAGAGGAACGGCATACGCTACGATTCGTCGGTGTTTCCCACGAGTCTGCACCCGGCCTACAGCTTTGCGGACGCCGACCTCTCTCCGTACGACATCACGCCCGGGCTCAAGGAAGTGCCCATCAGCTGCGTCGAGTGGTTCGGAAAGCGTTTTCCCAGCACGGGAGGGGCCTACTTCAGGCTGTTTCCCTACCTGTTTACGAAGATGCTGTTTAGGCAATGCAACAGGCAGGGAAGGCCCGTGGTGTTCTACCTGCATCCGTGGGAAATCGATCCCGGCCAGCCGCGCTTCCGGCTGCCCGCAACCAGGCGGTTTCGCCATTACTGCAATCTCGGTTCGACGCTCGCCAAGGTGAAACGGCTTCTTAAGGACTTCGCGTTTTCCGGCATACGAAAGGCGATTTATGGCTGATCAACTCCAGCAGCAGCGCGATTTCTGGAACCGCGAAATCGCGGCGTTCGACGCGATCTACTCTCGGAAAAAATCGCGTTTTTCGTCGTTCCTCGACCGCGTGTTCCGCAAGGACATGTACCAGCGGTACGAATACACGCTCCGGCAGGCCGCTCCCGTGGAAGGGCGGACGTTCCTCGACGTGGGGTGCGGCACCGGCAGGTATTCGCTGGAGTTGGCGCGGAGAAAGTGCGCCCGGGTGGTGGGCATCGACATAGCCGAGGCGATGATCGCGGAGTGCAAGAGGCTTTCCTCCGCCGAAGGACTCGACGCCCGCACCGAGTTTTTACGCTCCGATCTTCTCGACTACCGTCCTTCGGGCACGTTCGACGTGTCCATCGGCATCGGCCTGTTCGACTATATCAAAAATCCGCTTCCCGTACTTGAGAAAATGAGAAAACTCACCTCCGACCGTTCCATCGTGAGCTTCCCCAGGGTATTCACATGGCGGGCGCCGGTGAGAAAAGTCCGTCTTGGCTTGAAGGGCTGCGACGTCTACTTTTATTCACGGGCACAGGTGGAACGCCTCCTTAAAGACGCGGGATTTTCACGCCTCGACGTGGAAAAAGTGGGGAAGCTGTATTGCGTGACGGCACACTGCCGGCCATGAACGACCGGTAAAAAATCCGCCGCGTATGAAACCCATGACCACCGTATTCGAATTATTCTTCTGGATTTCCCTTTTCGCAATATTTTATTCATACGCGGGGTATCCCGCCGTCGTAAGCCTGCTGGCGCGGTTGTTCGGCAGGGAAAACGTCCGAGACGAATCTCGCCTTCCGTCGGTGGCCGTGATCATTCCGGCCTGCAACGAGGAACGGGTCATTCGAGACAAGATTGCCAACACCCTGTCGCTTTCGTATCCGCCGGAACTTCTCACCGTCTGGGTCGGGTCGGATAGGTCCACCGATTCCACCGACGACATCGTGCGCGGGTTCGCCGATCCGCGAGTGCGCCTCTGGGTGGCTCCGCGACGCGGCGGCAAGACGTCGATCATCAACGCGCTTGCGGCGGAGGCCGACGCCGAGATTATCGTCGTTACCGACGCCGACATCATGCTCGAATCGGGAAGCGTCCGGGCCCTTGCGCGCCATTACGCCGATCCGCGCGTGGGCGGCGCATGCGGGAACACCGAGCACGTGACGACGGCGGCCGGCGGGGGCGGGGAAGAAAAGGCCTATCGTTCCCTCGAATCGTTCCTCAAGGATCGCGAGTCCCGTCTGCACAGCACCGTTTCGGCGTTCGGATCGTTCTTTTCCTTCCGAAAGTCGTTGTTTTCGCCGTTACCGCGCAACGCGTACTCGAACGACGACGTGGTTATTCCCCTGTCCATCGTGCGCAAGAAGTACCGTGTCGTGTTCGATCCGTCGTCGCGGTCGTTCGAACGGGTGACGCCGGATATGAAAACGGAATTCGTCCGCCGGGTGCGCATCGGGGCGGGAAACTTTCAGGCGTTCTTCTGGTTTCTCGATTTTTTGAACCCGCTCAAAGGTTGGCCGTGGTTCTGCTATATATCTCATAAGGCGACGCGATGGTTTTCGCCGTTTTTTATCCTTGTAGCCGCCCTGTCGTGCGCCCTGCTGGCGTTTGCGGACGGCTCGGCGGTCTACGCGGCTTTCTTCTGGGCGGGGCTGTGCCTTGCCGCTGTTGCACTTTTATACCCGGTGCTTCCGGTGGGGCCCGTGAGGCCGTTGTATTATTTTCTCTCCATGAACGCGGCGCTGCTGCTTGGATTTTTCCGCTACGTCGCGGGAATCCGTTCCGCCGCGTGGTCGAGAACCGAACGCGGTTGACGGCATAACAAGCGGGCTGGAATGTTTTTTGTTTCGTATTGAAAGACGCACGGACAATCGAACAAGGGAGGAGTATTCCATGCAGAACATCGATTGCATGTCGGCCATGCACGACCTGATGACGCAGCTCCGGGGCAACGGGGCGTTTCTCACCACCGTGGCCGGCGACGACAGTAATACCATGACCATCGGCTGGGCCTTGCTCGGCTTCATATGGGGCAAACCAATCCTCACGGTCGCGGTGCGCGATACGCGCCATACCTACGGCATCATCGAACGGGCCAAGGACTTTACGGTTTCGGTTCCGCAATCGGGAATGGAAAAACAACTCGAATTCTGCGGAACGCGGTCCGGCCGCGACTGTCGGAAAGCTGAAGAATGCGGATTGGTACTCATGCCCGGCGGCAGCGTACGGTCGCCCATCGTGATGCTAAAGGGGATGCAGTTCGAATGCAAAATAGTTTACAAATCGGCAATGGATCCCAAAAACCTGGCGGATGAATACAAATCGCTCTACCCCGACAAGGACTACCATACCCTGTACTACGGGGAAATAGTGGAATGCTATTCGACGGAGGAGCGGAAAGCGGGGTAGGGTGTTTTCGTCCCCGGCGGTTCGCGTAAAGGGGAAAGCACTAAACGGCCGATTGTCCGATAATGCTCCCGGCCCATGGGCCGGGAGCATTATCGTGCGCGACAGGGAGACGCAATCGTTTCCCTCCCACAACGTATTTTAGTCCTCCAAGAAATACGGGCCGCGCGCCGCCGCGGAAGAAAACCATATCATGCCATCACTTGTCCGTTCGTCGCTTTCCAGATTCACCGCGTTCGCCTCCACCAAACACGGCCTGTGGATTGCCTGCTTGGGAGGTGTGTTCTACGCGCTGGCCATGCCGCCGTTCAACAGATTGCTGCACCCCGCGTTCACGTTTTTCCCTCTGTTGAGTTTCTTCGCGTGTCTTCCGTTGTTCCTGGTGAGCCTTGCCCCCACGCGGGGGAGCGCGGCGTTGCGCTGCTATCTGTTCGGCTTTACCGCCTGCGTGTGCCAGTTCTACTGGATAGCCTTTGTGGTACCCGAGGGCCTGTGGCACCTAGTGGTGATAGGCGTGTGCCTCATCTGCCTGTACGAAGGTCTCTATTTCCTCCTGCTCGGCCTGCTGTTTCGGTTCACCATAAAAAGATTTCCCGCTCTTGTCACGGTAATTTTTCCCGCGCTTTGGGTTATCGCCGACTACCAGCGGACGCTTGGTGAGATTTCGTTTCCGTGGAACTTTGCCGGGTATTCCCTCGCCCCTCTGCTGCCGCTCGCCCAGCTCGCTTCGATCACGGGTGTGTTCGGGCTCACCTACGTGGTGATTCTGGGCAACGTGCTGGCGTGGAAATTCATGAGCGGCCTCAAGCGCAAGGGCGCCATACAGGCCGGTCTGCCAATGTTCGCGCTTGCGCTGTCCGCGATAGCGGTGTGGGGATATTTCCGCATGCAGGCCAAGCCGCCCGCCGACGCGCAGTCAGTCAAAATCGCCATGCTACAGGGTAACATCGACCAGAACCACTGGACCAACGGCTCGCTCGATTCGTCGTTCGCCATCCTCGAATCCCTGCTTAGGGAAGTGAAGCCGGGCAAGCCTGATTTCGTCATCACGCCCGAAAGCGCGCTATTGTGCTACCTCCTGCGGCGGCCGCAACTGTCCGACCGCGTGACGGAATGGTCGCGCCAGCTCGGCGTACCCATCATCGTGGGCGCGCTCCACTGGGACCCCGCTCCGCGCAAGGCAGGGAGGGACTACTACGTGTACAACACGGCGTTCCTCGTCGATCCGGTCACGCATCAGTTCTCGCCGTATTACAAAATGCAGCTCGTCCCGTTCTCCGAAACGCTTCCCTTTACCGGCGTGTTTCCCATTCTAAGCAGGGTGAATCTGGGCCAGGCCGATTTCAAATCCGGCACCGATCCGGTTGTTTTTACAATAGGGAAGACCGTGCGGGCCGCCCCCTTCATCTGCTACGAGATCATTTATCCTCGCTCGGTGCGCGCGCGCGTGGTGCGCGGGGCCAACCTGCTGGTCAACATCACCAACGACGGCTGGTTCGGCAAAAGCTCGGGCGCGTTCCAGCACGCCACCATGGCGCGGTTGCGCACCATCGAAAACGGCGTGCCGCTCGCGCGCGACGCCAACACCGGCATCACGATGTTTGTTGACCAGTACGGCCGGATTCTCAAAAAAACGGAGCTATACGAACGGACGTTTCTCGACGGAGACGTGCGCGTTTATCGGGTGCCCACGTTCTACGCGAAGGTGGGGGACTGGCCGGTGCTGGTGTCGGCCCTCGTCGTGCTGATGGGAATGGGATTGCTTGCGGCAAGGAAGTATACTAATCGGAAATCTGCCGCGTGATAAGAATTGAGCCGGAAAAGCACGCTCGTTGCGTTCACGGCCCCCTTCGGCGGGCCCAGGGTAAACTCGGCTCGCCACGAACGGCGTTTTCGTCCCGCATTCGCGGCTCAACCGCCCACCCGGAGCCGGTCGAAGGGCGACGAATGAGCTTCCGACACCCCGGCAGGCAGGGCCGGAGGCCGGGGTTCATTTAGCTGGATTCGGGAACTTTGTCGAACCTCAATACAATCTTCGAACACGCCCCGTTGTCTTCCGCATTGTAAATCACGCACGACGCCTCGGTCCCTCCGTCCTTTTCCGCGAGGGAGATTTTGAGGGCATACCGCGTGTCGGGGACGCACATCCTCGTAAACCTCGACCTGACAACCGCGGAAAGTACGAACGGCCCGGCCGCCTTTGCGGCATCGGCGCACAGGGCGATCTGATACACGGCGGGAATCACCGGCATGCCGGGAAAATGGCCCTCAAAAATGGGGAGGGTCCCGTCGAGCATGAAATCCGCCGTGACGGTGCGTCCGTCCGGAGAAAGGGTAAGGGACGACAGGGCGTGTGTCGCCTCGGAGCGCATTTCGGCCGTGGAGGGAGGGTTATCGCGCATCGTCCATCCTGTATGCGGTGATGTCGAACAGAGCGTTGGTCCCCACCGGCGAGAGTTTCGAATCACGGATTGCCGTAAACAAGGACTCGAGTTGCGACAGAATCTCGGTTTTATACTCCGGCACCGGCAGGCGGTCGTGCAGCAGCACTACGTCGCCGCCCCGTACCTTGAGCAAGGAAATCTTCCTTATTCCGCCGAGGCGCCGGTTTCCCGCGTCCCGCGCGCTTCTGCTCCAGCCGATGCATTTCATTTTGAGGGCCAAAAGCGCGGCGCCGAGGTGGGGGTTGGACAGCCCCATTGGCGGCCGGTAGAGCAGCGGAGTCGCGCCGATGATTTCACGGACAATCGCCCGCGCCGCGGCCATGTCGCGCGTGAGCGCCGCGCCGAAACGGAAATTGGAGAGTGCCGAATGATTGAGGTCGTGGCACGCCACCACGTGGCCCTCGGCCACCATCCGCTTCACGATGTCGGGACGCAGCTTGGCCTTCGCGCCTACCACGAAAAACGTCGCGTGGAAGCCGAATCGCTTGAGCATATCCAATACGTCGGGCGTGAGGTTTGGGTCGGGGCCGTCGTCGAACGTGATCGCCACCTTCGACGACTCCCATTTGTTGCGCGTATGGGCGCGCACGAAAAAATTGCTGCGCAAATCGAAAATGCCCCATACGAACACCGCGGCGTAGGGCAGCGCCAGGAGCAACGTAATGAGGCGGACTTCCGGCAGCATCACGAACGCAACGGCAAGTCCGGCGAGGGAACCGAGCCAGAACATAAAAGGGTTCATACGATTATCTCCACCGCCGCATAGGCCGCCGACGAAGGCGAATACGACGCCACGATTGTCCTTCCCGGCGTTCCCGAAACGAGCGCGGCGTGAACCGCGAGGGCGGCGCCGATGAAGGACGTGCATGACTCGACGGGAATCACCGCGCCGTCGCCGGGCCCGAACGATTGCGCAATCGCCGCCGCGCTTTCACGCGGGCTTTGGCCGCGCGCGGGCTTAGGTGGAACCGCCCGCACCCTCGCCGCGCCGTTAAGCGGCGCTTTTGAAAGCAGCAGCGCAACCGCGCCTTCTTCGCCGGGAGCGGAAAGCCCCCGGCCGCAATCCCCCGAAAAATGCGGCGCCACTTCGCGGATGAGCGGTATGCTTTCGTCGACGGCAAGCACCAGGGACGGAAACGCGCCGTCGGGCAGGAGCGCGGCCGAGGCGATTGCCGACGCGAATGAATTGTGGCCGTCGCACAGGGTAAGGTTGGGGCCGTCGGCGGCGAATTCGAGGCTGAGTTTCCCGGCCATGCTGTTGTGCACCGACGCGATGAAGCTGCGGGGAGAGCCGAAGCCGTCCTTGAATATCCCGTCCAGAAAATTCTTTGTTTCGTCGAGCGCGCCGAGCGCCGTTCCCGCGACCACGGAACGCGGTTTTTGGGCGGTTTTCGCCAGCGCGCGCGCCGCGGCGACGTAGGCCATGTTCCAGATTCGCGGATCGCGGCGTTTGAGCCTGGCCGGAATCTGGGCTTCCCACCCGGCTTCCCGCGGGGGAAGTGCGGCGCCGAACCCGCAAACGTAGAGCGGCTGCATCATGCCCAGTCTCCTTGTGCCGCAGAAAAAACCATCGATGCGTTGTTGCCGCCGAAACCGAAGGAGTTCTTGAGGATGTGCTTCAAGCGCAGGCGCTTTGTCGGCGACGGGGAAAGTCCGATTGCCGTATCCGTCTCGCCGAACCCGGCGGTGGGCGGGACAACGCCGTCGCGCAGGGAACACACGGCGAACACCGCCTCGATGATTCCCGACGCGGCCAGCGTGTGCCCCAGCGTCCGCTTCACCGAAAAAAACGGCGGAACCGCGCCGAACAGAGACTTTACCGCCGCGATTTCCGCCCGGTCGTTGTCGGGCGTGGCGGTGCCGTGCGTGGCGATGACGTCGACGTCGGCGGGAGAAAGCCCGGCCTCGGCAAGCGCCGCGGCCATCGCTTTTTTCGCGCCCAGTCCGTCGGGGTGCGGGGCGGTCATGTGATGGCAGTCCGCCGAGGCGCCCCAGCCCGCCACGCGGGCGAGCGGCAGCGCCCCGAGCCGGTGCGCGGTCTCTTCCGACGCGACAAGAACGGCGCCCGCGCCTTCGCCGAGGCTCGTTCCGGCACGCGCGCGGTCGAACGGCTTGCAGCCCGTCTGGTCTATGAGCATGAGACTCGAAAATCCCCGGATGGTGAGGAGGGAAAGCGCGTCGGCTCCCACGGCGAGGCACGCGTCGAACTCCCCGGCCTCCACGAGCCGCTTGGCCATGCCGATGGCGTGGAGCCCGGTGGAACAGGCCGTGGACAGGGTATAAAACCCGGAAAGATCGAACGCGCGGCACAGGAAACCGGCCGCCGCGCACGGTTCGTGGAACGCAAGCTCCTCCGAGGCGCGGGCGGCCGCCGAAGGGTCTTCACGCAGGGCCTTGTAGAACAGCTCGGATCTGGTGATGCCCGCCACCGTGGTGGCGAACACGAGGCCGATGCTCGCGCCGCGTCGATCCGCGACGGGAGCGAGCGCCTCGCGCGCGGCGGCGCAGGCGAGGGCGATGGTGCGGTTGGGTGAATGGAAGGTATCGACGAACCCGGTGATTTGTCCGCTGAGCGGGGCCGCCTTGAGTCCGCTTTCGAAGATAGACAAAGGAGAAAGGCAGTCCCGGCCCTCGTACACCGCGTCGCGTCCCGCGTCCACGCCTTCTCCCGCGGCGCTCACGGCGCCCATTCCGATGCAGGGGAGCGGTGCCAGGGGAGCTTATCCTTTTTTTTGCTGTTGTTCGATGTAGGAGGCGAGCGAGCGTACCGAGGTGAACACCTGCTTGCCCACGTTTACGTTGGGGACGGTGACGCCGTACTGCTTTTCCAGGAGGACGAGCAGCTCGAGCGAGTCGATGGAATCGAGGCCAAGCCCCTCGCCGATGAGCGGCGCGTCGGGATCGATGTCTTCCGGCTTTACGTCGGAAAGGTTGAGCGTCGTCACGATTTGTTTTTTAAGGGTGTCTACGAGCGTTTCCATCATTCTTCCTTTACCAGGGACAGCGTTGCGTCGATGCCCCGCGAGGCCGCGCGCACGGCGCCGTTTTTCCCCTCGCGCAGGAGCCCGAACAGGTCGGTAAAATATACTTCGTCGCGGGACGGTTTCGCGCCGTCTCCAGGCCCGGAGAAGTCGGCGGTGAGCCGCGCCCGGAAGCCGTCGGCCGGCTCTTTTTCCGAAAGGAGAAGACCGAACGCGCCGCACGTCGCGGGCGCGGAATCGCCGAGCAGGGGGACGCCCGCGTCACGCTGTTCGACCGCGTTCACGCACATCCATAAAACCGCCGGGGCTTTTTTCGCCGCAAGGAGCATGCAGGCGAGTTCGAGCGCGGTGAGACCGCTTGCTTCGTCGCCCGCGATGACTCGGTTGGGACCTTTTATTCCGTAGAAAATCGCGACGTCGGCGATGGCCGACGAGGGGAGCGTGGCGGAGAAGACCGCGGGGCTCGGAAACCCCCCGAGCACCGATTCCATGTACCGGAGGTCGGTTGAGAGCGACCCGGCGGGGATTCCGAGCGTTATAGCCGTGGCGGCGGGATCGCCGGGAGGGCAATGGGAAAAAACCAGTGAGGCGGCCGCGAAAGCGAGCTTGTCGGGAAGCGTGAGCTTGCCGAAATTGACGTATGGCTTTGCGAGCACTTGATCACGCCGCACGTCGGAGGGCCCGGCCTGCCCTGCGTCCCATGCGCGGAAACCGGACGGCTCGCAAATTCCGGCGGCCGAAATCGCCGCGAACGAATGGATAAAAGTTTGGTGTCTCACTCCGCCTCCGAGAGGACGACCGCCGCGTTGATGCCGCCGAACCCCGCCGAAAGGCAGAGCATGGTTTGCGACAGGAGCTTCTGCGGCGACGGCGACACGGGCACGGGTTCGTCCACGCCGGGCTCGGAGAATCCCGCCGTGGGCGGGGCGAGCCCGCGGCGCAGGCATTCGGCCGCGACGCAGATTTCGAGGAGCGATCCGGCGCCGCTGGTGTGGCCGATGGCGCCCTTGATCGAAAAACACGGCGGTATGCTCTCACCAAACAGAGCGGCGATGGCCTTGGCCTCCATGGCATCGTTGTACCTGGTGGCCGTGCCGTGGCACTTGACGCCGCCGACGCGCGAAGGCCGCATTCCCGCGTCGTCAAGCGCCGCGCGCGCCGCGCGCAGGAGGCCCTCGCCGGTGCGCGACGGGCCGGTGCGGTGGTTCGCGTCGTTGGAACTGCCCGCTCCGGCGATGATTGTGTCTCCCGAAAACGGCTCCCGGAACGAGAGGTGCGCCACCGCCGCGCCGTCGCCGAGCGTGAGCCCGTCGCGCGAAGCGTCGAACGGCCTCGCGCCCGCGGCCGAAATCGCGGAAAGCGCGTTGAACCCGGTGGCGACGAAGCGCGAAATACCGTCGAACCCGAACAGCACCACGTCCCGCGCACGGCCGGAAACGAGAAGTTCCCGGCCTATCTCCACGCCCGTGGCGCCCGAAGCGCACGCGTCTGAGATCACGATGGTGCGGCCTGCCCGTATGTTCAGGAGTTTTTTCGCGAATTCGGCCTGCGAGGAGAGAAGGGGCGAAAAGTCGCGAGGCGGCGTTTTCGATTCGCACCAGGCCTCAAGAGGCGAAAGGTCGCCCTTTGCCGCGCAAAAAATGAACGCCGTGGCGTTCGCGTCGAGTTCCGAAACGTTTTGGCATCGGGCAAGGACTTCGGCGGCGGCCCCCAGGCCACGCCACGAGGCGTTTCTGAACGGCGCATACGCGACCGGCACGCCGAAGCAGGGACCCGGCACTATGGCGCGCGCGCCGTCAAAAAGGTCGGTTGCCGTTTCTTCAAGCGTCCCGAGTCCGCAAAGAATGCCGCATTCCTCGATGACGACGGCTTTGCGCGCTTGGCCGGTCACGATTGCGCCGCCTTGATGAACCCGTGCGCGAGCGGCGCGCCGTTGACCGTGGCGGTGCATTCGAACAGCCCGAGCCCGCCGAACTTCGTCTTTACGATTATTTCCGCCTCCACGACGTCTCCGGCCGCGGCGGCGCCGGGAAAAATAAAGTCGTCTATTCCCGCGAGCACGCCCTTTTTCATGGCGCCGCCCGCGGCCAGGGCCTCGTGCAAAATCGCGGCCTGGGCGCAGAACTCCACGATTCCCTCCGGCGACAGGCCGGGGCCGTAGTGTTCGTTTTCGCGCACCGTCCGGCGGCAGCGGATTTTACCCTTTTCAAACGCGACGATCTCGTCCACCACGATTGCCGGCGGCCGGTGGGGAAGCAGGGATTCGACGGGCGGGAAAGGCTGCATGTGACGGTTCTCTCGACGCAATCTCGCGTGGATAAAGGAGTTGAAAAAATAATATGTAGGAACGGACGGATTTCTCAATTCTTCTTTGGAACGGTACGAATTCGGGGAACGTCCGGCCTTCACCGTTGTTCAAATGTACCGATGCAACGAAATCGATTTCCTTGCTTTCCGTTCAAACAAGCAGTATACTTTTGCCGTAACGCGCGCCTTGATTTTTGCAACCATTTCATCACGAACCGTCCCATGCCGCCCAAATACGTCAAAACAATAGGGCAGGAACTGTTCTACGAATACGCCAAGCTCATCTCGCGCTCGGCGTTTGACGGCGCCATTAACTACGGCTTCGTCACCGACCGCTACAAGGCACTTTTGTCCGGAAAAATCACCATGTCGGACACCATCCGCGAATGGGAGCGCGAACACGACCTCCCGGACGCGTGCGTCTACTGCGGAACCGCCGACGACCTCACCACCGACCACCTCATCCCGCGCTCGCGCGGCGGCACAAGCTCGCCCGACAACCTGGTGCTGTCCTGCAAATCCTGCAACTCGTCGCGGAGGGACAAGGGCATATTCCAGTGGCTGGGCCCCAAGGGAAAAGACAAGATGCACAGGCTTTTGGCGGGAAAGTATCTCAAGGAACTGTACAAGAAGCACGAGGCGCTCGGAACGCTCGACGTGTCGGTTGATACCCTGGAAGAGCTGTGCAGAAAATGCAAGAACGGGGACACGTGCAAGGAGTGGGAGACGGTGGGCGAGATGACGGTGCTGTGCTTGGAAAGCGTGTTTTAAGGGCTAAGATCAGATACGAATTTGGTGAGGGAAGTTTCCCCCCGGCTTCCGGCGCTACTGAGGCAGGCAATCCGGAAGCACACCCTCTCGTGTAGTCCCCAAGGAAGTTGGTTCGCAAGAAAGAAACGGCGGCCGCGAGGGCGCCAAGAGAGAGTAGCTGGAAGTTGACGGTAACCATTCGAAAAATCGCTTTAAAAAGGACGTCCCGATGCCGTACCTGAAAAAAAACCATTACCATTGCCTTCCTGCTCCTGCCCCCGTTTGCAGGAGCCGTGGCCGCGCAAGCGCCAACGGATACGGCGTCGTTCAATCTTCGCACGCTCAAATACCATTGCCCAACGTGCACGTGGGCAATGAAATGCACGAGATACTGCGTCTTGACCACGGCGCAGGAGGCGTGGAAAAGGGAGGAAAGGCGTGCAAAAAGTACGGGGGGAAATGCGAGAAGTAAAGAGTAAAAGTTGAAAGTTGGAAGTTGACGGAAGGATGAAGAAGGCGAGGGGGAATTGCGGGGAGAGAAGCACGAGGAAGCAATCTTTTGTTGAACGCGGCTGTTGCATCTATAAGATGGCAAAAGGATGACTCCTGTTTTCTTGGCGGTCTGACCTCGGAGGGTAATTTCAACATGTGACGCGGGGTGCCTGTCGTGAGCGACATTAAACACATAGAGAAATTCTTTACCCTTTTCCGACTCTTGACAACGAGCCGGTACTCGGTTACGCTTGAAACCGCGTGCCGTGAAATGGAATGTGACCGTTCCACATTCTATCGTGTGAAGAACGAATTGGCCTCAGTTTGCGACGCAGAGATAGTGCCGGACGAAAAATATGGCGGTTACCGTTTCAAAGGGTATGACAGTTCGACACATCCTTTCCCCGGCTTGTGTTTCAAGGAAAACGAACTCGTAGCACTTTTCTGTTTCGAGCATTTGGCCGAAGGGCTGCAAGAAGGCTTTATAAGCGAAATAGTAAAACCCTTGACTAAAAAGATTGACGTCCTAGTAAAACTACACAAGATTGATGCCGGGAATTGGAAGAACAGTATTAAGATTATCAAGATCGGCTCCAGAAAGATTCTGCCAAATGTGTTCAAGACTGTCGCAACAGCTGTTTTGCGGCGTAAGAAAATGAGAATAGAGTACAAAGCTGCAAAGGATGCCTCCGTTACTGACAGGACAGTCTCTCCTCAGACCTTGCTTTGTTATCGGGATAATTGGTACGTAGACGCGAAGTGTCATCTGAGAAATGACTTGAGAACCTTTGCGCTTAGTAGAATAAGCCGAATCGAACTCTTAAAAACCGATGCCGAGCACATCTCCCAGGCGGAACTTAATACGTATTATGCAAATTCCTACGGCATATTTTCCGGGCTGGCTCAGAATACCGCGAAGATTCAGTTCAAGGGCATAGCCGCGAGGGTCGTTGAACAGGAGGAATGGCATCCTGACCAGAAAAAAGAGAAGCCGGAAGAGGGTACATTGTTGCTCACAATACCGTACACCAAGAGCGATGAACTCATCATGGATGTATTGCGCTGGGGTGAAGACGCCCAAGTGATTGAGCCGGAATCGCTTAGGCTTGAAATCATGAAAAAAGTAGAAAAAATGAAAGAAAATTACGGCTGTCGCATGGATTGAGACTGGGGTTGGGTAAATTAGGAAGTGATTTTATCCAGAATTCCATGCACCAAGGAGGAGCCCGTGCGGGTAAAAAACATTAATGGAACCAGTGATAACACATGCAAATGTGGCAGTTGGCTGGAACACTGGAAGAAGTTCGGCGATCAGGTACTTCCAACCTATTGCTCCGAAATAAAATGTACCGGAAAGCCGGAAGTCGGTGCCCACGTCCAAAAAGACAATTCGACCGACAGCAGTTGGTACATTGTCCCTCTTTGCAAAACGCACAATGGGGAAACCGGGAAATCCATGGAAATAGTGAACAGCGTGAAACTTGTGTCGGCAAATGTCAGCGAGACCTGTGGAAAAAAATGACATATCAGGAAAGCGAACAGGTCGGTTAAGTGGCAAGGAGTTAAAATGGCAGACCAGTATGAGTTTACAGCGGAGGAAATCGAAGATGCATTCTATGATGCTTGTGGAGAATGCGAATGTTGCGGAAAGAAACTAGGCTGGGCTAATAGCCGGAACAACCCTGGCTGGGGCGCTTGGGAAGCACATCACGGCAGTCGGTCGTCCCCGGTTATTCTATGCACTGGTGAACCGGAGAATTGCCATCTCAATTGCGGACACGATGGGAATTTTCAGAATGAAGGAATTACACCTCGTGCTCACAAAGGGGGATAGGTAGATTTGTGTCTATGGGAATGTTGATATACCCCTTGGCGCTATACAATAAATTTGTATTCTATTAAGATATTCCGGTGGGTAAGAGGGCTCCTACCCATTTTTCTCTACCTTTCACTTTTTATGGCTGATCTCGGCCCCCTTCCTGAATGCATTTACGAAGTGCATTCAGGTGGAGGGCGCGCTGAAGTCTCATAAAAACCTGAAAGGAGGTGAGAAAGATGGAAAGAAACGCAAACCGTCAGGGTTATAAACTTGTGTTTTGTCGGTTTATAACCAAGAAGGGGCGAAGAATCTACCCGAAGACGGCAAGATTCTTCCGTTTCTGGGCAAAGGGCAAGAAGTAATTCTTGCCTGAAGCTGTCTTCCCACCGGATATCTCAACTTCAAAGAAAGGTGGGCTGCGTGGAAATTTACAAGAATTTGAATGGCGACTCGGGCGTGTTGCAATACGAAATTGGTGCTGACTTCATTAAAGTCAAGTTCCAAGATTACTCAACGTATACCTATACCCACTCTTCCGCTGGAAGAGGTAATGTGGAACACATGAAAAGTCTTGCTGAAACTGGGTGCGGTCTGAATTCATTTATCAATACGAACGTAAAAACAATGTATTCTCACAAGGGGTAGGGAGGCATTTCTTGCAGTTGCTGCCCGTTTTCTGAGATACGCCGAAGGAAACGGGACGGGAGGCCCATATCTCCGCCTGATTCCCCGAAAAAGTCTTCCGTGTGCCACGCTCATACTTGATCGTGCATCTCAAGCCGACAACGTCGCCAATTGCCGACATGGAAGTGACAAAGCAACAAAGGTACAAAGCGAAGTACGTACCCTGTACAACCGCTCTGCCTTGGTGCCCCCACGCAGGTGTCCGGTTATGCCCTGCTTCCACTTTGGGGCTACCCGCGAGGGGTAGCGCAGAACGCCGCAGGCGCGCGGGGCGCGACGAGGAGGCCGGAGCGAGGGGGAGGCCTCCCCCCGCCGGATGAATTGTTTTTTTGACATGCTGAGAAACCAAGGACGCATCGCAAAGGCAACGAAGCCGTCCTTGGTTTCTTTTTGCGGAACGTCGCCCTGTATGGCCAACAACTTAAAATGTGCGCACCGCTCTTTCTATGTGCCCTGCAATCTTCGGCACTCGAATTTTTCTTCCTCTTCTTGAGGGAGAGCATGGGCCCGCCCAACGGCCTTTCGTAAAAATGTGAGCCGAATCACATTCGATGGCTGTCCCGTATTCTATTTTCTTGGCGCCGGAAAACATGGGACGGACGACGTGTCTGCGACAAGGCCGCAATCCGCCGGATACCCCCAAGCATTACAAAAGGGAGCGTTTCTTGAGAATACTCAAAGTGCTTTTTGCCGTGCTATCCGCGCTGTCGTTATCAGCGGCGCAAAGCAACGGCGAGGATAACGGGACGATGGCCAAAATCATGCGGCTTATGGTGGCCCTGCGGTACAACCAGCCCGACGTGGCGAAACAATTGATTCAGAGCGGCATGGACATAAACGTGATGGATAGCGGCGGCACCACGCCTCTCATGTATGCGCTGGAAAATAATCAGCCGGACAACGCGAAGCTGATGATTGAAAGGGGCGCCGATGTAAACGCAAGGAACAACGAAAAATGGACGCCGCTCATGTTCGCGATACGCTACAATCAGCCGGACAATGCGAGATTGCTGGTGGAAAAAGGCGCCAAGGTCAATGTAAGAAACGACCAATCCTGGACGCCTTTGTTTTTCGCATGCAGGTACTCGGATTTGGCGACTATTCGGTTCTTGAGAGAGCATAATGCCGATGCCAAAGCAAAGACCGAAACGGGAAGGGATGTTTTTTTGTGCTTGAAGGAAAATGAAACGTTGAATGATGAGGAAAAAAGGGTGGTGGCTGAAAATATGCAAAGTAAGACGTCCCCCAGCGGCGGAGAAAAATCCGGAAAGTTGGGACATTATCGGTTTTATTTTCTGTCCGCCGCGGGCTGGATTGGTGCGATAACGCAAGGGGTTTCAACGGATATTTCGTTTAGAACCACCGAGTATATACCGGGTTTGAGTACGCCGCTTGGTACCGGCACGCAAACGGGGAAAATGAGCTGGGGCACCGCTCTCGCTTTCAACGTGCAATGGATCAATTTTTTTATTAATCACCGTTGGGCGATTGACCTGTCTACCCAATGGGCCTTTCTTGGAACGGAGGCTCTGGACGTGGAAGGCGTGTCGTTGTCCGGACAATCGATTCTCAGCACAAGTTCGTTGATATTCAAGTACAATTTTAACGCTAAGGAAAATGAACAGTTCCATTCGAAACAGCAGAATTTCACCTACCCCTATATCGGCGTAGGGCCGTGTTTCATCCACTACAGCCGTCTTCACGCATTCGCAAGCGACGACAGCGGCCATACGAAGGATGTAAGGGCCGCTTTTGATCCGGTTTATGGTTTGACGTTCAAGGCGGGTTTTGACGCTATTTTTGGCTCAGGGTCGTTCCCCACGCCCGACGGGATGATGGGACTTGACGTGAGGCTCAACGTACCTTTTTCCAATGAAAAGATAACGTCGTTGGTCGAGAAAGAAGGCGACAGGGTCATCAATGTCAATCCGAGCAATTTTCAAAAAATTTATCCCATAAGTTTCATGATTTGCTTTAACCTTGGGATCGGCTACTGAAAACCGTACTGGTATAAAAAAACGCTTGCACCCACGAAGGGACGCCCGGCTTTTTTGGGTTTTTTAAGAGGCGTTTTTGGGGGAGTTCGCGTTGTAACAATAAACAAGGCGCCTGAAGGGAGTGCAAAGGCATGAAGAAAAACGTCATCCTGATCGACTACGAGAACGTCCAGAAGCACGACCTGCGGCCGCTGCTCGAACACGACGTTCTGATAAAGGTCTTTCACGGAGAAAACCAGAAGTTTACGAGCGAATTCACCAGACTCGCCCTGGAATTCGGCAGGGAGAAATTCGAGCTGGTGGGAATAAAGGGCCAGGGCAAGAACGCGGCCGATTTTCACATCGCGTACTTTATCGGGAAACTTTCAAAAGAAATCCCCGAATCCGTCTTCCACATCATTTCCAGGGACACGGGGTTCAAGGTGCTCGCGGATTTCCTGAACCAGGTGCAGGGCATATCCTGCAAGGTGGAGCCGTCCATAGCCGACATGCCGCTGCTCAAAACCGTCGCGCCCGCGATAAAGTCGAGCGTGCCCGCCGCGAAACCATTTATACCTGCGGCAAGGGTAAACGCACCCGCGGCGCGGCCCATTGTGCATGCCGTCAAGCCGGTGGCGGCAAGGACGATTGGAGATTGGTATGCATTGGTCAAAAGCGAATTAACCAATGCGCGGGCCCACAAACCCAAGAAGAAAAAGACGCTGAAGAACCAGATAATCAGCATTTGCAAGAGGAAGATTGACGAGGCTGAAGCGGACGCGATACTGCAGAGGCTGGTCGACAACAGGGTGATTGAGTGCAGGGGAGAGACGATAATTTATAAATGAGCAAGAGTTTTTTTTGGCGGGGAAATCTTCCCCCGCCAAATGAATTAATCTTTACTCCTAATCTCGATAATTACCCCCGCCTACCATGAAGGGCGGATAACGCGCTTTCCCAAGCAGAACGAAGTATTTGTATGGAATCGGATAGTTTTCATCCGGTATCGCACGTAGGCTCATACCATGAATCCCCAAAAAACCGGTTCGATTTCTTCCTACATATCTTCTTTTCCTCCCTCAATCGGCAAAACTCTTTCCAGAATACGCGACTGCATCGGGAAAGCCGCTCCTGAGGCGGAGGGAGGATCGGCTATCAGATGCCCGGCTTTTACCAGAACGGCTTTCTGGTGTATTTCGCCGCGTTCAAGGAACATATCGGTTTCTTTCCCACGTCAAGCGGAATGGCGGCGCTCAAGGAGGAATCGAAGAAGTACGATTGTTCCAAGGGCACGATCCGGTTTCCGTACGGCACGGCCGTTCCTTATGGACTTATTTCCAGGATTGTCAAGTACCGGGTGAAGGAAAACCCGAAGAAGAAATCCGGATAGTCGGGAACGTCATACCGTGGCGGAAAAGGACCTGTCTATGGGAAAACGGTTGCTTAAATATCTGGCGATTCTGCTGGTGGCGCTTGGCGGATGCGGCGCGGACCGCCAATCGAAGCTATGGGCAAAAGAAAACTTGAAGGACAAACCGGCCGTGACCCTTGTGAAGCATTTCGTCGATCTCGGGTTCACGGAAAACAGGGGAATGGTATTCGGAATACTCAATGGTAAAATGCCGGAATTTGCCGGAATAATCACGGCGGGTTTCCGGGTGCTCATCCTCCTTGCTCTCATGCCGTTCATCTGGAGCAATCGGGGAAAGGCGTTTCTTTTTCTTTTGCCCTTTCTTTTCTTCTGGGTCGGCGCCGCGGGCAACCTGGTAGACCTGTTTGTTTACGGGTACGTCATTGATTTTATCCACATTCAGGCGGGGAACGCGCTCAACCGGCCGTTTTATTTCAACCTGGCCGACGCCTTCATCACCGCGGGAATGGTGTTGCTCTTCATCCGGTGGCATAAATTTTCGTTCGGGAAGAGAACGTGAATACTCGGGTGTCCCGCAGGATATAAAAAAAGTAACAAAGATACAAAGTGAAGTGCGGACCCCGTACAACCGTTCTACCTCGGTGCCCCCACGCGTGTCCGGTTCCGCCACTGCTCCCACTTGGGGACTGCCCCGCGAGGGGGTAGCGCAGGACGCCGCAGGCGCGCATAGCGCGACGAGGAGGCCGTGGAGCCTTCCCTAAAAAATCTTGACATGCAAAAAAACAAGGGCGCATCGGAAATGCAGCGAGGCCGTCCTTGTTTTTTTTTTGCAGGAATTCGCGCCGTGATTATTGTTTTATCACGCGCGTTTTGGCGGCGTATTCCCCGGCTCTGAACTCAAGCAGGTAACATCCTCTTGACAATAAAGCGATGTCGAACGGAATCTGGTAATATCCCGCCGCTTGATATCCCGTATAGATTGTGCGCGCGATTCTGCCCTGCACGTTGAAAAGCCTGATGGACACCGCAGTAGCCTTGGGCAATGCATATCTGATGGAGGACGAGGAACGAGCCAGGCCGGTCATGTGCATCGAATACTTCGTGGGCAGAACCGCGGTGGGTATGTCTATGGTGAAGCTACGTTTGGCGCCGGCGTCGCCCCAGCCGGCCGCATTATGCGCGCGCACCCGCCACCAGTAGGTATGTCCCTGCGCCAGGTGCCGTACCATTGCGGAGGTGTCGGCGGGCAAGGTGTCGGATACGACGATTGCGGTCATTTCGGAATCGGTCGACACCGTAAGCGCATAGCCGTCGATTGCGGGAGCCGCCTTGTCCCATACAAAGAACACGCTGTCGACGGTCGTCTTCATGGCGTTGGCGGGTGCCACGAGCGCCGGGGCCGACGCCGCATTGAGTGAAAATAACGCGGTGACGGTCGCGGAATCGGTAAGCGTGACCGTGGTGCTAACCGATGTCGAATCGGTGATCGACGCGGCCGTGTTAGACCGCATCCACCGGGCGAACGTATATCCGGCGGCCGGGGTGGCGGTTATCGGAGTCGCGGCGCCGTAATTTACCGTGACGGGGGAGCTCGGTGGCGCGGTAATGGCGCCGCCCGCGCCCGAGGCAACGGTAAGCGTATAGGCGTTGAGCGCGAAATTCGCCGTAACTGTTTTGTTCCCGTCCATCGCCATGCTCGCGGGATTCGAAGTTCCGCTCAGGTCTCCGCTCCAGTTGTAAAAGTGATGGCCGGCGGCGGGCGTTGCGGTAAGCTGCACGGTTGAACCGTGGTTGTACAAAGCTTGATCCGGGTCCTTGGTCACGGTTCCGTTTGCCGCGTTGATGCTCAGCGAGTATGCGTTTATGGCGAAGTTCGCGGTAATACTTTTATTCCCGTCCATCGTCATGCTCGCGGGATTGGCGGTTCCGGTCAAGTCTCCGCTCCAGGACGAAAAGTGATAGCCTTCGGCAGGCGTTGCGGTAAGCTGCACGGTTGAACCGTGGGAATAGGAAGCCTGGTCGGGATCCCTCGTAACCGTTCCGTTTGCGCTAGTGACCGTAAGAGCGTATGCGTTAAGGGTAAAATTCGCCGTAATCGTTTTGTTTCCGTTGATGGTCGCGTTTGCGGGGTTCGCGCTGCCCGTGAGGTCGCCGCTCCAGTTTGTAAAACTGTAGCCCGCCGCCGGAACCGCGGTAAGCTGCACAACCGTGCTGCTGTCATAGGCCGGGCTGTCGGGGTTCTTGCCTACCGTGCCGTTTGTCGCATTCGCCGTAAGGGTGAATTGTCTTGCCTGCGTCGCAAACGATACGTCGGCGCCGTACACGGTTCCGTAGAGGTTGGTCGCATAAGCGCGGACATGATAGGTCGTATTCGGGGAAAGTCCGGTGATCGCCGCGGTGAACGCCCCCGTTGCCGAAGCGGTTCCCTTGTCTGCCGCGTTGTCCGCCGTCGTGGGATTCGCATTCGTGCTCCAGCAGACGCCATGGGAGGTCGGGTTCGGCAAGCCCAGATTCGTGAGGGTCCCGTTGCCGGTGGCCGTTGCGGCACCGATTGCGGTTGCCGCTTCCGTCGTCACGGCGGGGGGCTGCGCAATCGTGTAGGTTTGTCCGGCGGTAAATCCTCCGGCGATACCGTTGCCCGCGTCGTCGGTGATCCCCGTTTCGCTGCTTTTCAAATCGAGACGCAGTGTGCCGTACCCGTCGATCGAACCCACCGTAACGTCGATGGTGGAGCCGGTACCGGAGGACACCGACATGACGGTTCCCGTGGCCGTGCCGGTCTC
>JGI20214J51650_10000639_pt1 | contig 21891 bp, 18 predicted proteins | sample WetSurMetagenome_FD_51650 | JGI IMG/M metagenome (IMG submission 51650) | reverse complement strand
AACATGATCTTCCTATAACGGAAGAAAGGCCACAATGCCCGGAAAACCCTTATGCCGTTGCCAGGGTTGCCCAAGAACACCTTGCACGGATATATGCCAAAGGGTATAATCTTGATATCTGCTGCACCCGTTCATTCAACCACTGTGGCCCCGGTCAAACTGATCGATTTGTAGTAAGTGCGATAGTTAAACAATTTGTTCAGGTTGCTCATGGTCTCCAGAAGCCTGTTATCAACATTGGCAATGGGGAAATTGTGCGCGATTTTGTCGATGTTCATGATGTTATTGTTGCATACAACCTACTTCTTACGAAGGGAAAAAAAGGAGAAGTCTATAATATTTGCAGCGGCCATGGCAGGGCTATTAAGGATATCGTTATTATGCTATCCGAAATGTTCGACGTTCCTGTGGAGATACATCAGGAGCAGTCTCAGATCCGCCCGATTGACAATCCACGGATTATTGGGAGTTACAGAAAAATCCAGCGGGATCTTGGATGGGAACCAACGATTTCATTGGAAGAGAGTCTCAAGTCCATTTATAAATACTGGGATCAGAGATTAAAGATCAAATCCGAGATCCTATAAGGGAATACTGTATGAGATTAGGAGAACAGACTCAACTTTTTTTGATTTCCCCATTAATTCTTCTGTTTAAAAAAATCAATTACCTTGACGATACATTATGTATAAGCAATTATACCAACAAAATTTTTGAAAAAAAGCAGTGGAAAAAGTATGATACCCGGTGAAATACTTGAAGATCGCAATCTTTCATGACTATTTCGGTGCAATTGGTGGAGGAGAGCGGGTAGTCACTACGCTTGCTGAAATTTTTCATGCTGATATTGTGACCACCGATACTGATGCATTGGAAAAATTACAGTTTAAAGGCAACGTTATTCCCTTAGGAAATACGTTCAAATTACCACCTGTTAAACAATTCACCGCACAAAAAAAATTTTATTTTACCAACCTTTCTGATCAATATGATTTTTTTATTTTTTCTGGTTATTGGAGCCACTATGCCGCACACCTGAATCACCCCAATATCTGGTATTGCTATAGTCCTGTCCGCCCTTTTTATGACCTTTATGATGTATTTCTCAAACGCCAAAAAACCATTTTCTCACGTCAGGCTTTTCGTCTGTGGGTTTATAGTATGCGCTGGTATGACCGCCAATCAATTCGGGATATTGATCAAATAATCGCGATTTCTCAAATAACCAAGGAGAGACTATCACATTTTCTCCAATACGATGCTGATATAATATATCCTCCCGTTGACAGTTCACGGTTTTCCTGCAGGGAATATGGAGATTTCTGGTTATCAGTAAACAGGCTTTATCCTGAAAAAAGAATCGAGTTGCAGATAGAAAGTTTTCGCCGTATGCCAGACCAGAATCTTATTATTGCAGGTGGATTTTCAAAAGGAGATCACGCTGAAAAGTACGCAACAGAACTGTTACGAAACTTACCCCAGAACATTAAGGTCATTGGTGAAATTCCGGAAAAAGAACTCATTAATCTCTACGCATGCTGTAAAGGGTTAGTATGTACAGCTCTCTACGAAGATTTCGGCCTGACACCTCTTGAGGCGATGGCAAGCGGAAAACCTGTAGTAGCGGTAAATGAAGGGGGGTTTTGTGAAACGGTGACCGCTGATACCGGCCGCCTGGTAAAACCTGATCCGCCTGCGATAATAAATGCCATTAATGAAGTATCTAGATCTCCGGAATCGTTTCGGAATGCATGCTTGGAGCGAGCGCAAAAATTTGATGTTTCAGTCTTTGCGGAGAAAATGAGAAATGTTGTTTACCAGAAACAATAAAATGTGAAATGTTTCCGGATAAATGAATAAAAAAATTGGTCTGATTATTTAAGGTGGATAGAAAGTACCATATATACATAAGTACGGAGATTAGTTAATTCAAAATTTTCTGAAGGAGTTTATCTTGAATTTTAATCTGATCGTCGAACTCGCAAAACGGGATTTTACCGAGAGGTATTCGGGATCAGCTCTTGGCTTTGTATGGTCGTTCATTTATCCACTTATCAATATCCTCATTTATATGATCATCTTTGGTAGCATTATGGGTGCACGGATACCCGGCATGTCATCGGTGTGGGGATATGGGATCTACCTAATTTCAGGACTGATTCCGTGGACTGCTTTTGCAAACACAGTAACGCGATCTTCCACGGTATTTCTTGATAAAAAAAATATCATCTCTAAGATTCATCTTGACCTTCCGACCCTGCCCCTCTTCATTGTACTGTCAGAAACAATTACCTTTGTTGTAACTCTCGTAATATTTCTTGGAATCCTCCTGGTCACCGGTTATATCTTTTCCCCATTTCTGTTGTTTATTCCCGTGATCTATTTCATCCAGCAGCTCTTCGCATATGCCCTGGGATTTTTCCTCGCCATGTTCGTTGTTTTTCTCAGGGATCTGAGGGAGATTGTCACAATCGGCTTCCAGATCTGGTTCTGGTTCACTCCGATAGTCTATGTCTTTGAGATCCTTCCACCTCTGGCCCAGGAGATCCTAATCTGGAATCCAGCGCTTGCCTTCATTTCTGCGTATCATGATATTTTCATTTTACATAAGATGCCGTCATTCATTTATCTCACAGTACTTTTAATCATCAGTGGTGTTCTGATCGTGATCGATTATATGATCTTCAAGAAACTGGAAAAAGATATCCGGGATTTCATATGAACATTATTGCCCTGGCAGATGGTTGGGGAACGAATAATTTTTTAAGCAATATTATTCCACGGAATACAAACAGCGGGGTAGTAGTCCATGATAAAAATTGAGGGGATCTCAAAAAAATTCAAATTATATCACTCTCCTGCTGACCGGCTCAGAGAGATTATTTACCGGAAGCAATTCCATAAGGATTTCGTCGCACTCGACAACATCTCCTTTGAGATTGGATCCGGACAAACACTCGGTATCATCGGGCAGAATGGCGCCGGCAAATCAACACTTTTGAAAATTCTCTCCGGTATTGTAATTCCTGACAGCGGAACTATCCAGATTGACGGAAAGGTAACGGGCCTTCTGGAGCTCGGGACAGGTTTCAATGCAGAAATGACCGGGCTTGAAAACATTTACATGAATGGCACTCTTATTGGCATGAGCAAAGACGAGATCGACCGTAAAAGGCAAACAATCATCGACTTTTCCGAACTTGGAGATTTCNTCAACGAGCCTATTAAGACCTATTCTTCCGGAATGACTATGCGGCTTGCCTTTTCTATCGCAATCCATGCCGACCCAACTTGTTTTCTCGTGGACGAGGCACTCTCGGTAGGGGATGCATATTTCCAACAAAAGTGCATGCGGAAGATCCAGGAATTCCGTGCGAGTGGCGGATCGATCGTGTTTGTGTCGCATGATATGAATGCAGTGATAACTCTGTGTGATTCCGCAATAATGTTGGATCATGGACTGATCGCTGATTGTGGGGAACCAAAAAATGTGGTGGACTTTTACCAGAATATGATTTTGAAAAAATCACATCAGGGAGACGTACCGGTACAGGTAAATAAAATCGAGAGGGAGAAGAATGTGAATAGTTCAAGTATCTCTACTGGTGAAGTGGAACTGGTTTTTTTTAAAATTTATAATGAAAATGGAGAGGAGATTTCGTATGTAGAGAGCGAAAAAATCATTAAGATTATTTATGAAGTCAAAGCCCTCAAGGATCTCGATGAACCGCACTATGGTTTGATGATTAGGAATAATTTGGGACTATCGGTTTTTGAAACAAATACATACTGTATGAATTTGAAAACAGAAAAAATATTAAAAGATCATACGGCGAAAATTGAATGGGTAATGGATTTTCCATTAGCACCAGGAACGTATTCTTTTTCGGTTGGTGTGGCAAACCGGGGACAAAATTTAAGATCCTTTGAGGAGAATTTACTACTCCTTCGGGATATAGAAATATTAAAAGTGGTTTCAGAAGATCGATCTATTATCTATTCAGGTATATTCAATATGCACCCGAGGGTGACAATTCAACAATAAATTCCATTTTTCTGGATGGATGAAGAATTATGAATGTTTATAAAAGAGGAGATTGTATAGAAAGGCTGGATAATGAGAGTTCAGAGTTATTATAATAAACTCAATGGATTGAGGGATAAGAAAATGTTCTTGTCGGTATAAGATAGTATTATACTTGATTCCCGATGGAATGATGATTGTTCAGTGGGAAAATTGCTTATCTGGTTAAAGGGAATAAATTTTACAGGATACGATAAATAACATCCGAGGAAAAATGCAGGATAAGGATGGACAAACAAAATTATCACCACGACAATTTTCATTATTTAAAAATTATATCAATAAAAACAAATTTATTCAGGATTTTCCAATTTTTTTGATCATTGAACCTACTAATAATTGTAATTTCGATTGTATTATGTGTCCGAGACCGAACATGACACGGCCAATTGGAAATATGAGTCTTGATTTGTTTAAAAAAATTATCGACGAGTACAAGATAAAGTCGAATTCATATGGCTGCATTTTTTTGGTGAGCCCCTGATGAATATAAAAATCCCTGAATTTATTGATTATGCAGGTGGAAAAGGAATAACCTTAGGGATGTCAACAAACGGTTCGTTTTTGAAGGGAAAAATTGCTGAAAAAATTCTCGATTCCAAACTTGATCTTCTATTGATTAGTATTGATTCCCTGTCTAGTAGTAAATTTGAAAAGATCAGAAAGGGTGGGGACCTCCGCACAATTCTGGAAAACGTTGATTCGTTCCTNGTACATCACAAAGAGAAAAAATCCTCGTTGAATATCGTTTTGTCTATCATCAATTTATGTGATAATGAAGACGAAATCGAACAATTCAANACCAGATGGAATTTATCAGGAGGAATTAATGTTATGGTGAAATCATTCGATAATTTTGCTAATCAAGGAACTGGATTAAATCCTCATTCAATTTCTTCTGGTTTGTCCAATCCATCACATATTTGTTTTGAGCCATGGCGAGGTTTTGTTGTAGGATGGGATGGATATGTNGTACCATGCTGCTATGATTTTAATTATAAAAACATTATAGGTAATGTCAATAATTCTTCTGTTTTTGAGGTATGGAATTCAGAGGAGATGGTATTTTTCCGGAACCTACATGCGANCGGTTTGAGAAAAGATCTTAAATTGTGTAAATCCTGTACTTCCCACCATGAAGNATATCATCACGGGATCTCCTTATTATCCAGTTTTAATCCTTCGGGTCAGGAAACGTTAACCTATTTCAATAAGGGAATATATGCCCCTGAAATTACTGCTGATTCCCAGATATTTTGGACGAAAAAAGAATTCATGTTACTCATACAGGATCGTTTTCAAGATGTGCGTATTATTTTCCGTAATGAGAACCCGATTGAAAAATTAATTATGATGAAAGTAAATTTACTCGATGATGAAATTGGTGAATTTGAAATCCAGAAATGTACAGAAGTTTATTTACGAACTCCAGAATCAATGAAAGGAAGGCTTTTACGGTATGAATTTACCGTAAGTCATGACTGGATTCCAAAAGAATATGGAATAAGCAATGATANAAGAAATTTGGGTGTAATTATTGAAAGAATCACTAACTAAAGAACTACCAATATGTAGTATGTTTCAGTNTATAATATTCAATTCATGAAAATGATATTCAATTCCATACTATGNGGAGATATTGAAATTTATGGAGAAAACAATTGATCCGCGAGGTCCTTTAACAGGATTAAATCCACTCTGCGATCCTGTTGGTGTTGGAGACTCAGAACGATATATCGAAATACCTTGGGCTTTATCAAAATATTCAGCAGAACAAACTGTACTCGATATCGGATATGCAAATGCCGAAGAACGGTATATCAAATCTCTTCTGTCGTTAAAAATACCAAATCTGCATGGACTTGATATTTCAGAGAAAAAATTTGATGGAATTATTTCACATGTTGGAGATATAAGGAATACAAGTTTCGATGATAATTTTTTCGATCTCGTTTTTTGCATCTCTACAATTGAACATATAGGCAGAGACAATTCGGTTTATAAAAAAAATTTTAATGAGAATTTAGATAATAGTGATTTTGAGGCACTGGAAGAAATTCATCGAATCACGAAAATAAACGGAAAAGTTGTGATAACCGCCCCATTTGGAAAATTTTTCAATTATGGATGGTTTATTCATTATGATGAGAATCGACTGAACAAGTTGTTAGGATCCAGTCCGTTTGAAATTGTTGATATGGAATTCTTCAAATACGATGAAGGCTGGCATAAATGCGAAAAATCCGAATTAACAAATTCATTATATAAAGACAATAATGCCATTGCAGCTGCTGGCCTTGTATGCATATTCCTAAAAAAAAAAAGATAAAAAACAAGTAAGTATTCAAAAAGAAACAGCATATAATTCGGACAGGGCAATGGATAACAATAACACTGGAATACCCGATGACGAGATCAATGTCGAAGAAGTCATGGAAAAGATCCGTGAGAATATCCGAAGGCGACAGGAAGCAGGTGAAGTCCCTACCGATCCTGATTCGTGTGCTACTGCCTCAGAGAATTGCTTTCATGACCAGGACGATGCAATTCAGCGGGATCTGGTTTACATTAATTCTAACTGGGACATTCACAATAACAGCTACATTATTAGCTCCGATCGTCGCTATATTGGCAGAGCTCTCATAAAGGGGCGCAACCTGGTTCACGGAGAGGTGCGCCGGTATGTTGATCCAATTATCTACCGACAGAATGGATTCAATGCAAGCACGGTAAGGATACTCAATCACTCTTCGCAGAAAAGTGATGAACTCTGTCGGAATTATCAGGGACTTGATCAAAAAATAAGAGATCTTGACAATTTGTTCTCTCGTCGACAAAGTGATCAGGATCAAAAAATAAGAGATCTTGACAATTTGTTCTCTCGTCGACAAAGTGATCAGGATCAAAAAATCTCCCAGATTAAAGATATGATGGAAAATGAAATTGATGGAATAATCGATGCTCGAATCCATAGTCATCTCTTCGAACTGGATGAAAATATCCATGCGCGAACCTGGCTTGCTCAAATCCTGGAAAACAGAATTCGAGAGGGATTTGAACGGAAAATTCCAGCGCCTGATCAATATCCGTTAACAAAATCTGAACAACCACCATCATCAATGAATTATTATCTCTTCGAAGAACGGTTCCGTGGTTCACGAATCGCAATCAAAGATCAGCAACTGGCATTTCTCCCCTATTTTGAGAAATGTTCCTCTGTGCTCGATATTGGATGTGGGAGAGGGGAGTTTCTGGAAATCCTCCGGGATCATGAAATAGGTTATATCGGAATCGATATAGACAAAGATATGGTTCAATACTGTAGATCCAAACACCTTAATGTTGAACAGATCGATGCAATTTCCTATCTTGAGAAATTACCGGATAATTGTCTCGATGGCATTTTTATTGATCAGGTTATAGAGCATCTTGAACCAAATTATCTTGTAAGGATGCTCCCCCTCTGTTACCAAAAACTTAATTCTGGGGGAAATATTGTTGTCGAAACGGTAAATCCGTTATCACTTGCATCTTTTTTTAATTTCTATCTTGATTTAAGTCATTACAAACCGGTTCATCCATTAACTCTACAGTTTTTACTTGAATCTGTTGGTTTCATACAGAACGAAATTAAATATTATTCACCAATTCCGGATGAAGTTAAACTACAAAAAATAGAGTTGCCGGAGAAATTTTCTGATATCGAACATGAAATTATCAAAAAATACAATTACACTATTGAAATGTTGAACAATATGTTATGGGGTCCGAGAGATTATGCAGCAATCGGAAAAAAATAACTGTATTTTTTATTTGGAAATGGGAAGAAAAGAGGTTATAAAGGCATTATGAAGATCGCTGTTTGTTCTGCACAGGTACCGTTTATAAAAGGAGGTGCTGAATATTTATGTGATAATTTATACAACGAACTTATCAAAAGACACTTCGAAGTTGAATATATTAAAATTCCTTTTAAATGGTATCCCCCTCAGGAGTTAATTAATAACGCATTAATCTGGAGAATGCTTGATCTGACGGAAAGTGATGGAAAAAAGATTGATATCCTTATCACAACGAAATTTCCTTCATACGTAGTTAAGCATCCAAAAAAAATTACCTGGCTATTCCATCAACACAGACCCGTTTATGACCTGGCTTACACCAATTATGACGATTTGACTCCATATCATGCATTGGGCGAGATTGTAAGAAAAAAAATCATTGCTATCGACAATAAATCTTTGAAAGAATCAAAGAAAATATTTACTATCTCCCAGAATGTGACCAATCGTTTGAATAAATATAATAATATTCTTTCTGAAGTACTCTATCCCCCACCACCTTTTACCGGTCGCTATTATTGTAAAAATTTTGAAAATTATCTGTTATATCCCAGTCGTCTTGATTCCAAGAAACGCCAGGACCTTGTTATTAAAAGTATGAAATATGTTGATGAAAATATCAGACTTAAAATTGTTGGAACGGGTCCGCATTGTAATTTTTTGAGAAAAACAGCGAAAGAGACCGGGGTCGAAAACAGAATTGAATTCCTCGGTTTTGTTCCGGAAAAAGAACTGTTGGATCTCTACGCAAATGCTCTTTGTGTACCGTATACACCATTCGATGAAGATTTGGGGTATGTTTCAATGGAGAGTATATTATCTAAAAAACCCCTGATTACCTGCACTGATTCCGGGGGAAGTCTTGAATTCATCGAAGATGGTGTGACAGGGTTTATTGCCGAACCAACCCCTGTGAACATTGCTGAGGCAATAAATTCAATCTATCTCGAAGGGTCAGCAAGAAAGATGGGGGAACAGGGTCATAAAAAATTTGGGAACAAATTACTTTCGTGGGATAATGTAATAGCTAAATTAATGGATGCAATGATATGAGGGTTGCATTTTTTACACCAGTCAGTCCCCAAAAGACAGGGATTGCAGACTATTCCGAGCAGGAAATGCTGCCATATCTTTCAAGATCTTGTGATATCGACATTTTTATCGACGAAAATGTCACTCCAAGTAATAAAAATTTGATCAAAGATTTTAATATATATCCGTATTCTGATTTTCCGGCATTGGAAAAGAGTTATGATATTCCCGTTTATCAGATGGGGAACAACCTCCTGCACAAATTCATCTATGATACCCTTATACAGTATCCAGGAATTGTCGTATTGCATGATATTTTTCTTCATGGATTTCTCTGGAATATGAGTCTGGCACAAGGAGATGCCAGTAAATACATTGATACTTTTGAGTACTGTTATGGCAAAAAAGGGTCAAAGATCGCACAGATTGCAGTCAGTACCGGAGTCTTTCGGGAATTTGAATATCCGCTCATTAAAAAAATAATTGACAAAAGTCTTGGCGTTGTCAGCCACAGTGAATATGGAATAAAACTGATTATGGAGGAAAACAGAGACTCAATCACAAAAAAAATAAATCAGCCTTATACAATGCCTGATCCGAAAAGAGGAATTGATCGTCTTCAGATAAAATCTGAATTGGATTTAGCAAAATTTTTTCCAATAATTTCCAGTTTCGGCTTCATTTTTTCACATAAAAGGTACAACATCATTTTGAAATCATTCAAGCGATTTTTATCGTTATATCCCAATGCAATTTTAATATTAGTTGGCGAGGACATGATGAATTTAAAACAAATGATTTCCGGCCTCGGACTGACAAAATCCGTTTTTATATCAGGATATATGTCGCATAATAAAGTTCAACAATATCTGGATGCATCAGATTTCTGTATTAATTTACGATATCCGACTGCAGGAGAGACGAGCAGAAGCGTTCTTCAGATTATGGCTTCCCAAAAACCCGTGATTGTATCTGACGTGGGGTGGTTTTCCGAGCTTCCAGATAATGCATGTCTTAAAGTTGGTGTCGATAATTCCGAGGAAGAAACATTATTGCAATATATGATAGCTTTAACCTCGAACGAAGGTTTGAAAAACATTATTGGTAAAAATGCACGGAATTTTGTCATAAAAGACCATGATCCGGAAAAAATAACACATGATTTTTTTTCGTTTTTAAAAAATAGTGTAGATTGCGATGAATGCATAATAAATACAATTTCCCGTGGACTATCTGAGTTGGGGATATCTGAAAAGGAGAGTCTCCTTTTCGAACCAGCAGTCGGCAGATTAAAAGAAATATTCTGAAGATTATGGTAAAAGATTCCAAAAAAAGGGATAATATTCTTTTTTAAAAAAACAGAATCGAATAAATTAATTAGAGAATTTTATAAAAATTATCTATAGGTCTGATATGTTCATACATAATTTCCGGCTTCCCGACAATTCATATTTTATCTAATTTATAGTCGACAAAATAAAACCGTCTTAATTCGCCAATTCACTATTTTTGATTACAGAAAATTGTGAAATTGCAAAAGACAGAGTACGGCGGTCGTTGTTCCCATTCGGTTTGGACGGGAGAGAATCAGTGAGAAATATCAATGTGTTCTCACCGGGATTAAGCAACACTTCCAGATGAATAAATGAAGATCGTTCACCTTTCGTAAAATCCACATCTTTTAAATTCGCACCATTGACGGATATACTGACTATTTGCGGTTTGATCACAAAAAGGGTGAATAAAAGGTGATAGTCAACTGAATTATTCTGTTCATTATAAATAATCATTATAGCTTCTTTTGAGTCTGACCAACGGTGTGTTTTTTCATCGTCACACCATCCTTTATGAAAGATAAACCAGCCGTTTAATGGATAAATGCCGATTTTTGTTAATGTCTTTGGATTAAATCTACGATAATATTCCAGATATTGTACATATGAAATTCCATTTGCCGGAAATGCTGCATTATCAGGAAAACGAAGTCCCAAAATATTTTTAACCGGGGGGAAAATACCGAAGATGAAATCAGCATGGGGATCCAGATCAGGATCGAGATCCGGTTCGGCTGGTTCAATATTAAGAAATCTGAACAACTGCTCCCTCATGTGCAGATAGAGATATTTGCTTGGATGGTTTAATGAGTAGAATAGTCTTTGATCCTTATAGCTTTTATCGATAAAATCTGCTACCTTGATCACAAAATCGTTCTTGTGATCAATTTCCAGTAAATCTTCCCGGCGTTTCAATTCACTATAATTGGATCGGACCGAATCCTGAATGTCTTTTTTATTAAAATTACCGGGATTTCTGATAAAGTTCAGGTAATTTTCAAAAATCTCCTCATTTGTTGAAAGTCTGTTCTCCATGAAAATTTTTATGAGAAATTTATCATGATAATCGTGTGGAATATGGACCCTTTTTCCAGATTCATCGGTTAAATAGGTCATTTGCGGATCATATACATGGAAATAGAGACTTGGAAATACAATCTTCAAACAATCCGGACGAAGATGTGCAATCAAATAATTTGATGAAAATTTGTAATCGTCCCGGTAATCATCACCAACAGGAACATAGATAAATAAATCAATTTTTTCTGCCTCACGATTAATAAAAGTATCAATTTCAGTTTCCGTTATTAAATTGCACGGGGTCAGTGAATTATAACCAAATTTTTTTCTGAAATCCGGATTGTTATTTAAAAATGATGCAAAAGCAGGAGCCTGACAGTTTCCATAAACAGAATACAATTTCATTTTCAAAGTAGAGTTGGATCCAAAACATCTAAAAACATTCAGTTGGACCGTTTTTCCTTAGGGTAAAAAATTTCGCAGGTTTTTTTATTAAAACTCAGTAATTATTCATATTGAAATTTGAAAAAGTCAAAACACAGATTTTTTAAATAGTTATAATAAGTTATTTCCCGGAACGACAGAAAATTCAGAAATCGCAAAAGATAACTGTCTGAGATCCTCCCCCCCGGGGGAAAGGGGTGGGGAATCAGAAGATAGTTTCAGAATGTTTTTACCGGGTGTAAGAGGTACTTCTGCGTGAAATACCGTGGATTTTTCTTCGTGAGTGAAATCAATCGTTTTCAAAAAAGTTCTATTCAGGAATATACTGATCTTTTGAGGTTTGATTACAAATATGGTAAATAAAAGGTGAAATACAGCAGATTCACTCTGTTTATTATATATTGTCATCGTCGCCTCGTCAGATTCGGCCCATCGATGCGTTTTTTCATCTACTGACCACCCGTTATCAAAGGTGAAAGATCCTCTTATTGGATACATCCCCATTTTCATGAGTGATGGTGGATCAAAATTTCGATAGTATTCCAGATACTGCCGAAAAGAGATACTGTTCGAAGGAAATAGTGCATCACCTCCAAAGCGGAGTTCCAGACTTTTCTTAATCGGGGGAAATATTCCGAATATAAAATCTGAATGGGGATCCAGGTTTGAATCAATATCGGGTTCAGTCGATTCAATACCCAGATATCCAAACAACTGCTGCCTCATGTACAGATAGAGGTGTTTGCTTGGATGATTTAATGAATAAAACAACCTCCGATATTTATGATTCTGATAAATAAAATCGGCAACCTTTATCACGAAATCATTTTTCGGATCGTTTTCTAATAAATTTTCCCGTCGTTTCAGTTCTGCGTAATTTGCCTGTGCGGAATCCTGTATTTCTTTTTCATTGAAATTCTTAGGATCGTTAATAAATTCCAGATATTTTTGCATGATCGCATCATCGGTCAGGTTCCTGTTCTCGATGAAAATTTTTATGAGGACTTTATCATGATAATCATGGGGGACCTCAATTCTTTTCCCATGTTCATCAGTCAAATGTATCATTTGGGGATCATATACATGGCAATAAAGGCTGGGAAAGACAACTTTTTTGGAATCAGGTTTCAGGTGTGAAATTAAATAATTAGAAGAAAACTTATAATTATCTCTGTAACCATCCCCAACAGGGGTATAAATAAAGAGATCAATATTTTCAACGTCGTTATCTATGAAAACATCAATTTCATTTTCTGTGATCAGGTGGCATTCGCGTAGATAAATCTGTTTATATTTTTCCTTAAAATCTGGATTATTATTTAAAAATTGGGCAAAAACTGGTCCTTGACAGTTCCCATATACCGTATAACAAATCATATCACTGGAATAAGTAAGACAAAGAACTCTAAAAAGATTTAGTTTCAATCTCTGAAACTGAATGTTGAATTCTCACATGAATTTTATAGAGGTTATTCGCCTTTTTGATCAGTATTCTCTCATAAAATCGATATGGTTGAGAGGGAATTAGTTTTTAAGGGATTGACTTTGAATTTCCATTGAATCGATCTGGATACCGAGCTCTCTCGTATCAGGTGACCCATAATTGCTCGGTTGCCAGGTATTTGTATCGATTTCGACTATCTGAAAATGCTCGGTGAGATAGCTTTGAGGTACCATCATAATAATATCCTGGGCATTTCCTGTATAGGTAATATTTTTCAATTCAAGATTATTAATTTTGAAAATAACATGGGCAGGATTATCACCAGGTCGTGAACNATCGATTTTCATAGTCAATTTCATGTCTCCAAAATAATTCGGATATTCAATTACGATNTGTGATTGATTTTTTGTCCACCGGGATTGATTATTTTCAGAAGGATAAAAATTTTCAATTTTTTCATTGGCATCGGAACCTATGTTAATCGTGTAGGGTAAAACAATAGTGCTTTTTTCCCGTGGTTCCAGACTATATAATTTATATCCAAATCTTGATACAGCAAGTACCTGATAAGGTAAAATTCTTTGAGAAATAATAAAATTAATGTGTCGATTGCTTTGATAACTCGGTGAAGTTAATTCACTTTCGTTTTGGGTCTGAACCAGGTACCCCTGAATGAAAAATTGTTTTGAATACCATTCAAGAACGCCGAACTCCGAATTATAATCCNNAACGCTCATCAATATTCTTGAAGACGCATCGGAGTTGTTTATTAAATATTCTGTAACCGGGTCATTCTCGATGGCGAATGATTTTTCGTACTGTTCCCGGAGGGTATAATTCATTCCAGTAAGTGAAAAAATTATGAGAATAATGAAGATCAAAAACCATAATTTTTTTTGCCAGATACTGAAAATACAAAAGGAGAGAAAAATAATTGCACATATGAAAATAAAAAGTTCAACGGGGATAATTTCCTTTATTCTCTGAATGTAAAAAATCGAAAACATGTTGGGAAGTTTGTAATAGTTATAAGGGAAAGAAATTGCAAATAAAATAATGAGGGATAAGGTTGAAGCACTCAGGAAAACTGTCATTTGCTTCTTTTCAGAATCTTTATTTAATGCGAAATAGAATCCAATTAAACCAAATATAATAAGTACTGGAACAATTGGATCAATATATCGTCCGAAAATAGAATAGTAAATATTCTCAGGCGGTAAAATCTGATACATATGAGCACCGGTGATAATTACCAGTACAATTGAAGAAACCAAAAAATATAGCATTCCGGATTTAATCGATAAAGTTTTTTGACTTCCATTTTCTTGTTGCGAGCCATTGTCGTTCCTTATAAAAAATGAGACAGAATAAAAGGCGAGAATGAAAAAAATAAAATAAGATGACAATATTAGAAATTCGACTTCATGAACAATCAGGTTGAGAAAATGTATAAAAGACTGAAGAGTTGAGACTGCGAGAAAAATGGTTGTTTTATATGCCTCTATATCATAATTTCCGGCAGTTATTTCCAATCTGGACTTATAATACAACCATAAAATTGCAGGAATAAAAAAAGCCAATACTGAATAGCTATTTTCTTTAAGAATTGTTACAGATTTTTTTTTGTTTTTTAATTGCATTATGGTATAAAATGCAAGAGCGAGGAAAAATCCGATAATCATCGCTATCCCGGTTGATCTGGTAAAAAATAATAGGAAAATTGAAAAACCTGCCAGAATCCCCCATTTTTTTGAATTTGTTTCGAACGATTCAATTAAAAACCATACAGAAAAAGTAAACAACGGAATAAAGAGATTTTCACTCATTATAACAAAGTTGTAAAGGACAACAGACGGCAACATTGCTACAAAAAACGAACCCACCAAGGAAAATTTTTCTGAACAATATTTTTTTAAAAGAAAATATGCAGGGAAAATAATTGAAGAGGTAAGGAATGAATTAATTATCAACATAACCTGATAACTGGCCGTACTAATATCGGATAATAGATACGCAATTGATAAGAAAAGCGAATATCCCGGAGGATATGTCTGAGGATATTGCAACTTACTATAAAATTCTCCCTTAAGGATATTTCGTGCTGTTTCAGCATATACAGTTTCATCAGCAAAAATCCAGGGGGATTTGAAGTATGACGATATCAAAATTTTAACAATAATTAATAAAAAAAAAGCCGATATTAACGGAATGTATCCCGAGAAAAGGTAGGATAAATTCTGTTTTTTCATTACGATCATATCTAATTAATAATGATATTAGATTTAAGGTATAATAAGGGCAATTACCGGCTAATTCAAAAGAGAATATCAGATATTACCTAAAGAATTAATGTAATTAAGTGTTGAATAATATACCTTAATGAAACTCGTCATCACTATACCATCATATAATGAGGAGTATTCGTTAGCTTCGGTTATTACAGAAATCCCGAGAACCATCCCGGGCATCGATCAAGTACAGATACTCGTTATCGACGATGGTTCAACCGATCATACTATCGACAAAGCAACACAGGCAGGTGCTGACAAGATACTCTCTCACAATCACAACATGGGTCTTGCAAAAACTTTTCGGGACGGGCTGGATGCCGCTCTTGAAATGGGTGCCGATATCATTGTGAATACCGATGCAGATTTTCAATATGATGGGACAGAAATTCCAAACCTCATTACTCCAATTCTCGAAGGAAAAGCAGATATAGTTCTCGGTGATCGCCAGATTGATAAAATTGATCATATGCCCCGGGGAAATTTGTGGGGCAATAAACTTGCGACTCGTGTTATCCGTTGGACAACTGGCCTGCCTGTAAGGGATGCTCAAACCGGATTCAGGGCTTTTTCCCGAGAAGCTGCATTGAGAATGAATCTGACTGGTGATTATACCTACACACAGGAAACAATCATCCAGGCCGCAAATAAAAATCTCAAGGTTGCCCAGATTCCGGTTGAATTCCGGAGGAGGGAGGGAAAGTCACGGCTGATTTCCAGTATTTTCAGGTATGCAAGATTAGCCGGAGTAACAATATTCAGGAGTTTTGGGGCTTACCATCCTTTCATTATTTTTTCCGGGATTGGTTTCATATGTATTCTTTTTGGACTGGTAATCGGTTTCAGAGTTATTATACATTTCTTGACAACCGGTTATGTTACCCCTTACCTTCCATCAGCATTGCTTACGACAGTTCTTATCATTGTAGGCAGTCTGGCGATTTTATTTGGTTTACTTGCGGATATGATAAGAACCCAGCGGATGTTATCGGAAGAGATTTTATATAGGCTTAAAAAATGAAAAAGTCGACCATCCTTAAAATTTTTTTTACTGTTCTGCTTCTTGCGGTCCTTGTCATTAAGGTAAACTTTTCTGAAATTTTAAGCATCATTTTCTCGTTAAATCTCTTTTACCTTGCCGGAGCCTTGCTGTTAGTTCCTGTTTTGTATGCTATCAGAACTGTAAGGTGGAACGTTTTCCTTCATTCCGTGGGGATAACTCTTCCTTTTGTTCAATCATTTAAGATCCTTTTAATCGGTAATTTTTATGGATTGGTTACTCCAGGAAAAGTTGGCGAGCTTGGTCGGGCATACCATCTGAATGAAAAGAAAGTAGTGACGATTCCAACGATCATTTTCGAGAAAATGATTGATATTCTTACCTTGATCATCCTGTCCCTTCTCACCATTATTTTTTATTTCCAGAAAAGCACTTTTATGCAAGGGGGTATTCTTTTATGCTGCATTTCCGTAATTCTCATTATTTTATTATTAACAAATAAAAAAGCAGTATTTTTTATTGCAAAATTATTCACCATCAAGCAGGATAACAGTGAACAATTTTTCGAGAATTTTTTAGGGATGCTTCATAACTATCCCATAATTGCGTATGCGTTTTTAATCTCAATTATTTATTATATAGTTGCGTACGTCTTAGGATATCTCATAATTCTTTCTGCAGGATTCAATTCAATTGTAATCATTACCCTTCCCATTATTGTTTTAATAGGAAATATCCCCATAACCATATCTGGTCTTGGCCTTCGCGAATCTGTCGGATCTTTGGCATTTGTTTATCTTGGTGAAACCGCTGCGGATGGATTTGTTTTCGCTTTTCTCCTTTTTATCCTGATTACGGTGATTCCCGGAATTTTTGGCTACATGTTAACCATGAAGGAGATTTAGATGGCGAAGAAAAATTATGGGCAGATTACCGGATTCGCATCCCCGTTTCTTGAATCGATAAGGATAAAAAAAATTACTTCGGTAGTGAAAGGGGGAGACATTCTTGATTATGGCTGTGGGTACGGAAAATTCTGCGAAGTCATATCCTTTAAAACGTATACCGGTGTCGATGCAGATAATTCAATAATATCTGACGCAAAAGAGAGATATTCTGATGTAAAAAATGTAACATTTTACTCTATTGATGAATTCGGAGCCCGTCTGGAACAGTATGATGTTATTATTCTGTCTGCAGTAATTGAGCACGTTAAGGATCCACTCTTGGTACTAAAACTATTGAAGGATCACCTACGATGCCACGGGAAAATTGTCATCACTACACCTACCCATTTCGGAAATTACCTCCTCGATCTTGGTTCAAAAGTCGGCATTTTCAGTCGGCAGGCATTTGAAGAACATAATCAGATTTTATCAAAGAAAAATTTTGAGGAGATTGCGAAAATTTTGAATTTCAAAGTGAGCAACTATTCTACATTTGAATATGGACTGAATCAGATGGTGGTGCTTTCCCTTGAAGACTGAGTTTGATGGTGCGGGAAATCTCTATAATAAATATGAGTCCGAAAATCCTGTTGTTCAGGCAATAGTGAAAAAATTTTTTTCAGATTTAGAATCAGTACTTGTTCCCGTTAAGGGTACTATTACCTCGGCGTTTGAAATCGGGTGCGGTGAAGGATATGTGACCGGATTTATTAACCAGATGGGAATCCCGACTACAGGAGCTGATGTTTCACCACGAATTATTGAAATTGCGAGAAAAAATCATCCCTATATACATTTTTCAGTTTTATCAGTGTATGATTTGCATACACTATCAACCACCTACGATTTGGTTGTTGCAAACGAAGTCCTGGAACATCTTTCGAATCCAGATGAAGCAATGAAAGAAATCAAGAAAATTGCCCGAAAGTATATCCTGATTAGTGTGCCAAATGAACCTTTTTTCAGAATTGCCAATGTTGTACGCTTAAAATATCTGAAAGATATGGGAAATACTCCGGGGCATATCAATCATTGGTCGAAGAGATCACTCGGACTATTTTTACAAAGGCAGGGATTGAAAATCAGACAGAGTAAATGTTCAACACTTTGGACAATAGTGTTGTGCGAGAAACCCTTTTAAGGGTACTTACTAATTGCTCACCAGAATTTCTTTATTAATTATCAGAACAGAAGACAACTAAATTTTTTTTTTATTTTTTTATCACCATCTCCCGGTGAGTGGTAGATCTGTGCTCTGTCCCCAATCAATTACGATTGTTGTCCAGGAAAGACTGGTTCCATTCCTCAGGTAAAACATATGGGTGGTCGGTCGATATACTCCTACGTCGGTAATTCCATCCCCGTTCCAATCCCCGGTGACCGGCAAATCCGTGCTGAGCCCCCAGTCAATTACGATTGTTGTCCAGGAAAGACTGGTTCCATTCCTCAGGTAAAACATATGGGTGGTCGGTCGATATACTCCTACATCGGTAATTCCATCCCCGTTCCAATCCCCGGTGACCGGCAAATCCGTGCTGAGCCCCCAGTCAATTGCGGTTGTTGTCCAGGAAAGACCGGTTCCATTCCTCAGGTAAAACATATGGGTGGTCGGTCGATATACTCCTGCATTATAAGGTGCTTTCGCCTCAGACACCGTTATATACCCAACTTTCGTTACGGTAGTGAATCCACCGGAATTGGACGCATTTAATGAAATATCGTAGGTACCTGGGGTAAAGAAGGTATGAACGGGATTTTGCTCTGTTGAATTCGTAGTAGTACCATCACCGAACGTCCAGTTCCATACAGTTGGTCTGTTCGTCGACAGATCCAAAAATGCAACGGTTAGAGGTGTGATGCCTTTCTGCGGAGTACCGATGAAATTTGCAATGGGGGTTGATATATTCAGATACCCTGATTTTGTTATCGTGCTGCTCCCCTGTGCGTTTGACACGGTTAATGAAACGGTGTAATTTCCGCTATTGAGGTAGGAATGAACAGGATTCTGCTCTGTTGAATTCGTGGTATTACCATCACCGAACACCCAGACCCATCCAGTAGGCAGATTTGCTGATAAGTCTGTAAACATCACGGTGAGAGGGACAGTTCCATTCGTCGGTGTCCCGGTGAAATCCGCAATTGGTCGTGAGGGGGGGGTTGCCAGCAATGCCTCATATGCGTTCAAGCGTCCACCGGTACTGACGTTTCCCGAAAGGGAACTTTTTTTATCCACGGTCGAGAGGATAATGTTTTTTATTTGTACCGCTGTAAGCGACTGGTTAACCGATTTTACGAGTGCTGCAACGCCGGAAACGTGGGGAGTTGCCATGGATGTGCCCGACTTATAACCATACGTCCCATCATTTATTGTACTCCAGATATTCTTCCCTGGTGCCGCAAGATCTACAGAATTTTGGCCATAATGAGAAAATGATGCCAGTTGATCATTTTGGTCAGTCGCAGCAACGCTGATTATGTTCTCAGAAGTGTATGATGCCGGATACTGGGGTGTTATATCATTATTCTTTTCAGGCTGTTCTGGAAAATTTCCCGCGGCACAGACTACAACTGCAGGGGATATATTAATCGCATCTTCGAGAAATTGATCTGGATACTGTCCGCTCCAGGAGTTGCTGATCACTGAAGCCCCATTCGCATTTGCATAAAGGATTGCTGAAACTGCATCGGAAGTAGTTCCGGATCCTCCTGCATCGAAGGCCTTAAGAGCCATAATTTTTGTATGCCAGTTTACCCCCGTGACTCCAATCCCATTGTTCCCTACTGCTCCGATAGTTCCGGATACGTGGGTACCATGACCGTTATCATCAAGCGAATCGGAGGTATTCGTGATGAAATTCCATCCATGGACGTCATCAGCATAACCATTATGATCATCATCAATACCATTATTCGGAACCTCCCCGGGATTTGTCCAGATATTCGCCGAGAGGTCACTATGGGTATATTGCACTCCGGTATCAACGACAGCAACTATGACACTGTTCGATCCCGTTGAAATATCCCATGCGGACGTTGCATTGATATCTGCACCCGGTGTTCCCCCGGCCTGCCCGGTATTATGCAGGCCCCAAAGATCACTAAAGAGGGGATCATCGGGAGTTGAAAGGATCTGGAGAGGATTTGTATCCGAGACGATAGGACCGGTTTGATCGGGTGGAATCGAAATAACATAATCCGGCTCGGCATACAAAACATCGGGGTCTGACTGATATTCTCTTATCGCGGAATGTATATCAGTTCCGTTTGGCAGCACTACAACCTGAACCCCCACTAATCCCTCAGCACTGAAATCTTTCTTTATTTTTGCTCCAAACTTCTCATGAACCATCCGTATTTTATCATTTGAAATGGAAGGACCCGTATTCTGAAATTTGAACCTGACTACTATCTGGTTGGATGCATATTTGCGATCGGTAACGGGATCTTTAGTAATGGTAACCGGTGAAATCGTTGCAGATGCTGTTTTGGTTTTGTTCGACGGATAATCTTTCACCGATACTTGATTTTGTGACAAGATATTGGCGTTTGACCTATTGGAATTCAATGAAACAATCTCACCGACCGCTTGCCAGGTCTCATTGAACGTCACATTCGATGAGAATTGAATTGCAGAATATGTTGGCATCCCGGAAAAATCAGAGGCCGTGTTCAGGTAATCTGCATTGATGGGTTGCATCAGTAAGAAAAAACTAAAGAGTACCAAAAAAATCTTGATTCCGGATACCATCATTTCTCCATATCAACGATAAGATCTATGTTCAGGGATTTCATATTGGAGACCCCAATCCTATTTCAATTCAGTAGAGGTTTAATATCAAATTACTGGTCTTGACAGACCAACAATAAGCATAGTCTGTATTAAGAGACAAGGGGATATGCAAAATCGTAAAGATTTTTTTAAAAATATGAAATTTTCTTTGAATCTATTCAAATCAGACCGTCGTGCATATTATTGTAACCAGAGAACCATATTGCTTGAATATCGATAAAATGATATATTCGCTGGGATTATCGTCGTATGAGGCGATATTGCCATATCAGGATCAGGAAACGGTATGCAAAAGAATAATCGCAGTAAAAGAGATATAAAAATAATATTCAGTGTTTCTTATGCAAATTTCTGTAATTGGCGCGGGATATGTTGGATGTGTAACCGGGATCTGCCTGGCAGAAATCGGTCACAATGTTATTCTCGTAGATAGAGATCCAAAGAAACTGGAAATGATACTGTCGGGGATAAGTCCGGTTTTTGAATGCGGGCTCGATGATCTTCTGATAAAAAATCATCAGAGAATTTGCACTACCGGTAATATTCAGAAGGCTGTGTGTGAAACGGAATTAACCATTGTATGTGTCGGTACACCTCAGAATGAGAATGGTTCAACCGATCTTCAATTTGTAAAAGATGCAGCAATGTCCATTGGCAAAGCGATGA
>JGI20214J51650_10000638_pt1 | contig 21903 bp, 18 predicted proteins | sample WetSurMetagenome_FD_51650 | JGI IMG/M metagenome (IMG submission 51650) | reverse complement strand
AAATACTGCTGCATAGTAAAAGGAGGAAGATAAAAATGTACCAGACAAAGGTAGTTAAAAAAGAAGGACGCAACTTTTTCTTTTACCAGTGCACATGGCTGATTGAAAAAACTGTAGAATTCGACATGGTGACCATTTGCGAGGGAGCGGTACTCACACCCCCCGAAGGGAAGTATCTGACCTTGACGGTGAACGGCATTGGTAAGGAGATCCAACCGGGTAACTATAAGGGCGAGGTAGTATTCTGCGTTGCTGAAAACTATCTTATGACACCTCACGGCTTGATGAAGATGCACCAGATTGCGAGAAATTTTCATACCGCTATCTGTATCGATAACGGGAAATACCTCCGTAACAAGAGCGTACCCTCAGTTGTGCACGGAGGTAAGGTAACCGGTAAAAAAATTGAAGATATCTACATAGCCAGCGAGGAGAAGTCTTTCAACGGTATTCTTGTCGCCGGTAATACCGAATACGAAATTAATAACGTTAAAATGGACCTGGACGGCTCTGGCGATAACGACTTCCTTGGTGCAGGGGCGGGGATTACTACCATTGACAATGCACGGGTCACCATTAACGACAGCGAATTCAACGTGAACGGTGTCACCAGATGTGCCGTACATGTCGGGGGAGATAGTATCGTTACCTTAAACAATTGTAAACTGTTTAACCACAGCCCCGATACAGGCTGGCTGGGCTCTTTCAGCTGGCAGGTGGGCTTCAGTGGCAGCAACCGTCTGGCCCAGCTTACCGACAACGCCACTGTTTATTACAATAACTGCCACTGTAAGACTAACGGCTGGGGTGTTCTGTCCATTGACGGCAGCGACAAGTTCGTTAAGCTGTATGTTAAGGACAGCTCTCTTGAGCTGAGCGGTCCCCGCGCTCACGGTTACGGTTCATTCTGCATCGGTCCTAACGAGGTCACCTTCGATCATTCTGTGATCGATGTAAACGGCTATCCGATGTTAGTCATGGGCATGCGAGGGATGGGTAAACCATCGATCATCAACAACTGTCTTATCAAGGGCAGACGTTTCGGTGCCATGGTAGTGAGTGACGACAACAGCGTATTTACCATAAAGGATTCCACTTTTAAGACCGATAAGTCCACCCTTTGTATAAAAGGTTCGGCAACCACTATCAATATCGACAATACAAAGATGTACGCCGGGAACGGTGTCATCGTTCAATTGATGGACCCTGACGAATCAGGCATGGCCGTTCAGGAATACAGGATTCCGGTCGGTATTGTCGATGTGGTATTGTCTGATCGTAACCTTATTAAAGCATCCGGGACCGAAGATGTAAATATCAATATTTCCAACACAGAAATCAGCGGTAACTTCTTTAACTCAACGACGAATATCAGGGCTTACAAGAACAATGCAACAGGCGGCATGGGCAAATTCCACGACACCGTTATCGGTCTCCATCTCACCGACATTCCGGAAACGCCTCACGGTAAGCCCGGCCCGGTGCGACATGGCGGTGACGACCTGAGAGGCCCTAAAAATCTGGGTCTCAACTTCAATAATGTGAATCTCGAAGGCATTATCAGCTCTGCTTCACAGGTCTATAGAGAAGGTCTCACCATTATTCTCGAGGACAACCGTATGGAGCTCAGCAATATTACCCAGACCGCTGCGGAGACAATAAACAATGGTGTCATCGTCTCGCTTGATAAAAAGAGCGTGTGGACGGTAACCGGTACCTCCTATATTACCGCCCTCAATATCGCCGCCGGTGCCGGGTTGAAGGCTCCGGAGGGCAAAACTCTGACCATGTTTGTTAACGGGAAAAAGACAAAGATCGCTGCCGGTAAATATGCCGGAAAGATCAAACTGGCAATAACGTAAACCGCTCTATTGCATTTGGTTCGGTTCCGGATTCTACCTGGGCACTTTTCTCAAGGACGAGTTTTTAATAATTCGGACTGAATCAGGAGAAAACATGGATTGGTGTTATTACTGGATATGGCTGGCTGCAGCGAGCATAATTACATTCATTCTGTACGGGTTAGATAAGGCTCAGTCCAGGAACAGCGGCTGGCGCATACCAGAAGCTGTCCTGCACGGGTTAGCTTTGCTGGGAGGATTCCCTGGCGGGTGGGCCGGACGGTCGGTATTCCGGCACAAGACCCAGAAGGGCTTTTTTATTTTTGTTTTAACACTTAGTACAGCAATTCATGTTGGGCTCATCTATTGGCTATTTTTCAGGTAATCAGGTCGCTGACGTGGGGATAAATTATACACGTGCCGTTAGTTCTCAACACAATATTAGTTATATGATTGATTAAGGTGCATATGGGTAGTTTGTTAAAAAGAATATCGATAGGCATATCCACACCGACCGGTGCTGCGAAATTGTCAATGGCGGTGGTTGTCTTCCTGATAATCCTGAAAGTGGTGGTTTCCGTTATCTCGCAGAGTATCAGTATTACTGCTCAGGCAGCAGACAGCTTCCTTGATATTTTTTCTATCGGTATCACCTATTTTGCAGTAAAGATGTCTACGACTCCGCCGGACGAGGAACACCCCTTTGGCCATGGTAAAGCGGAAGCCATTGCGGCTATGATACAGGCAGTCCTGGTTTTAAGTGCCGGAGGTTACATCATTTACTCGGCAATCCAGCGTATCATCCATTCCAGGACGATAGAACCCGATGAAGGTATGGTGGTTATGATTGTCTCAATCATCGCNAGTTTTTTCCTTTCCCGTCATCTCCACCGGGTTGCGCAAAATTCGGGATCGACTGCAATAGATGCCTCATCACGTAATATCAGAGCGGATGTTTTTTCTGCTGCTGGTGTATTATTAGGCCTCTTGTTGGTACGTCTTACAGGTCTGGTTATTCTGGACCCAATTATCGCCTTATTGATGGCCTTCTTCGTATTAAAAGCAGGATATGAGGTCAGTATGCGTGCTTTTCACGAGCTTTTAGACTATACACTACCAGAAGAAGAGCAAATTATCCTGGCTAATTGCATCAAGGAACACAATACGCATCTCGTCGATTTTCATGGCATGCGCAGCCGGCGAGCCGGAAGCCAGCGTTTTGTTGACCTGCATCTGGTTATGCCGAGGAATTTGAGTGTTGAAGATGCCCATGAAATGTGCGATCACCTGGAGAAAGATATAAAAGATAGACTGGCGAATACCAGTGTAAACATTCATGTTGAGCCATGTAGCAGGAAAGAATGTGTTGCTTGTTCAATAACATTCTGCTCTTTGAGGCATCCATAAAGCAAACATCCAAATATTCACCATTCGAGTAATAACGAGGGCACTCTGACGAAAAATCAGAGTGCCCTCGTTTCTCAATGTCTTCAGTAACAGATACATGGGTATGAATAATACTTAAAAATGGATTGCCCTGCATTGTTGGAACTAGACACTGGTTTTATTCTTCTTGTCTACTCTATCTCCGGAAATACTTTTTTTCATTGCCATATAAGGGCATTCACCGCCTCTGAAATAAGTACAAAGGTTCGAATAGCCGGAGTAATGGCAAAGACGACAACTTGAGTTCATTGGGGTTTGTACCAGATTACGGTAACTACTGGTTCTCTCTTCTGACATAGCTGTTTACACTCATCCTTTCCAGTTTTTGTTATATTTTCCGGTGCGGAATGGTATAATGTGGTCAGGATTTACGAACAGGATAGTACGAACAATAATATATGAATCTATATTCGCATTATATCTTATCCCCACAAGCTAAGTCAAATAATTTGAGGGTGAAAAGTTGAAAACACATAAGTGGACTTTTCTGACCTATCACGGCAGAGTGCTCGTCTACATATCCAAGCACCCGGATGCGACTTGCCGCGAAATTGCACGGGAAGTAGGTGTCACTGAACGTGAGATACAAAAGGTAATTCACGATCTGGTAGCTGATGGTTATGCGATACGTAAGAAGAACGGCAGGAGCAATACCTATACCATCCATCCGGAGCTGCCGATGCGGCACCAGTTGGAACAGGACCATTCGGTCGGTGATGTTCTGAACGCCCTGGGATATAACCCCTGGCATTGGTAGAACCGGTAGAACTTTATTTTGGGGAGTTCTTAGTCAGATCACTGGTTAATCCGAATCCTTCTGATGCAGATGTTTTCCTTTCTTTGATAGTCATAGACAACCAGCTCTCGTAATAAATATTCGATAAATTTTATCACCAGCTTGTTGCATATCTAAATGTCCGTGCAGGTGTTAGAAAATTACTTTTGCTTACGTTTTCAAAGACTGCTACAATGTCTCTTAACACTGCACCGTATGGTCCCGGAAAAAATTGTGTAAATAAAATGAGCAACAACGACCCTGTAAGTAAATTCAGAACATTCGAAGCTTTCAAAAATCCATCTTTCCGCTTGTACTATTCAGGTATGGCAGGGCAATGGATGGCGATGAGCATGCAGCAGGTCGTTCAATCATTTCTGGTGTACGAACTGACCGGCTCTGCCGCTATACTCGGTACAATGGCACTGGTAACCGCCTTACCCCAGTTAATCATGACACTTTTTGGGGGAGCTTTCGCCGACCGTTTTCAGAAAAAACGTATGCTGCAATTGGGACAGGCGGCTGCCATGATGATATCGNTAATTATAGTAGTAGCTCTGGCTACGGGTTACATGAGCAAAGAGCATACCGGTTCCTGGTGGGTGCTGATGGTGACTTCGGCAATAACAGGTATTTTCAATGGACTCGCTGTCCCGGCACGACAAGCTATGATACCTGAACTGGTAGAACCGGAACGTATAATGAATGCGGTGTCGTTGAACTCCGTAGGACAAAATGCATTTTCACTTATCGGCCCTGCGATTGCTGGCTTTTTAATCGATGCCGTCGGTTTTGAGATCGTTTATATTATCATGATAGCCCTGTACCTTGTCGCGGTAGCTTTTACTAATTATCTGCCCTCTGTTAAAAGCATTTCTTCCGGGCGTAACCCTTTGCTTGATATTAAAGACGGTTTCAGGTATCTGAAAACCAACAACATTATTCTAACCGTTATTGTCTTTAATTTGCTGTGCGTATTCCTGGCCGGACCTCGTGTACAGCTTATGCCTATTTTTGCCAAAGATATATTGAAGGTTGGAGCCACTGGGCAGGGTGTCATACAGAGTTTTACCAGTGTCGGTTCGATAATCGCCGCTCTCACCTATGCTACTCTGGCGCCGCGAAACCGCGGTAAATATATGCTTTATGCCGCCGTTGGTCTCGGCCTTGGGATTATTGTATTTGCCCTCAACCGGTCCTATATTTGGGCGATAGGACTGGCGGTGATCATGGGGATGGGGCAGTCCGGCCATATGACAATGGGTACAATCATTACGCAGTCTATGACAGATAAAGCGTACCTCGGCAGGGTTTTTAGCGTGCTTACGATGTCTCAATCTATTGGCAGTTTCGGGACGTTCTTTGTCGGTATCATGGCTCAGGGAATGGGTGCTCCGCTAGCCCTCAGTATTTTTGGAATAGTATTGTTCCTGATGGCATTAGCAGTCACTGTATTTATGCCCCACGTACGCAGAATAAACTAAGTTTACAAAGCTAAGGATTACCGAAACGACTGGCTTATCGGACATTTCAAATTCCTCTTTTCAAACATGCAATGGTTTCAATATATACGACAATTCCCGCACATACGGTATGACACAAGTATGAATACCAGCCGGTAGTACCGGCGTAATATCCGTAAAGTACTATTTACACCGGACGGGCACCATATTACACTGAAGTAGCTTTGAATGGATAATTGTTTCTTTATTTTNAAGATCAGGAGGTTCATATGGTTGATGTATTNGAGCACGTAACAGAGAGTATTANTCCGATAAAAACACTTCAGGGATATCTCATGGCGAACACAGAATTTCTGCCTTCAGACAAAGGNCCTGGAATGCCGGATGAGTTACAATATACGAAGGTAAAGATTTCGGTAGCCAATTCTGCTCCGGTAAAGTCAGAACCTCGTCCTGTGTTTATTGGCATAGGTCTAAGTATTGGCAAGACTGGTGGTGAGCAAAGCAGTATCGATCCGGAACAAATATGTTTTAAAATCAACCGGCTGGTAACAAAAAGTGAAAATATCGCCCGGAGCAGTGAAGACCTGCAATTTTTGAATAAAATCAATTATTCCCGTATGAACGGCCTTGATTTTGTAGACGTTACTCCTGAGGAACAAAGCCGAGGAGAAATCTTGTATCCCGGTGAATCTATATGCTACGAGATGGATATCCCCAACAACGATTTGCCGTACTATCAATTCCGTCTGGAAGGCAGTCTATCTTATCGCCATCTGTTCCATCATGAGGTGGTGTTGCCGGTTGCTGAAGCATACACAAGGCCGATTATTATCAATGCTTTGCGGAAGTTTAATGCCCTGGATATTCATAAGGTGCTAAAGTCCATGCTCATATCGCTGCCGGAGTTCGGGAATGATACACGTTTATCNGAGATTCGCAGGTACATCACGGTGCTGACATCAGGTGAGGACGATATTGAAGGTCTGCAAAAGGATGTAAACGAGCTTTATAAGCTGCATAAATTCACCATATTCCAGGCACACATGCAGGCGGTATACAACTATCTGGGCCGCATAAGAGCTGCCATTGGGAACATGAGAGAGGCCATTGCTTCCAGCACACCGGAAACGATATCTAAGGAAATAAGTAAACTGCAGGCTCTTAACCAGGAAACAACAATAATCGATAAAGATACTGAATCGTTAATGACTCGCTTTAAGCTGTCAGATGAAGATGTAGGATATAAATACCGGGGCTGGTAATCTTCCTGCCGGGCTATCACGGCATCAGCTTGGCAATGCTTTCTGAAAACGTTAAAGTCTAAATGGTGTTTGCCTAATTGGACGTCATAACAGACACGAAAATTATGCCCGGTCCTCCGTGTACTCCCAGTCCCGGTCCCAGCCTGGCCAACCTGATTTTTTCTTGAGGGAAGAATGAGCCTATTCTATCGATAAGTGATTGAGCCTCATCAAGCGTCGTATTGTAGACTACTGCCAGTTCCTGTATATTCTTTAAGCTTTGCGTAAATTCCAATAGCCTCTCAATACCCCTGGAGCGACTGCGGGTTACACCAACAGGCACCAGTAGACCTTCTCTCATAGAAAGTAAAGGTTTTACGCTTAAGATAGAACTCAGCAGTGTTTGTACCTTTCCGATGCGTCCTCCGAGAGATAGATACTTAAGTGTATCAAGAAGGCCGAGTAGGTGAATTGATGGAATTAGTCGTTTTACCTCGGATGCAATCTCTGTTAGTTTTTTCCCCGCTCGGGACATCGAGTTGGCTGCGATGACAAGTTGTCCTAGACCCATGGTAACTACCTGGGAATCTATTACTTCCACCGGAAAACTATTTGGTACTGCTTTCTTACCCTGGATAGCCGCGTTGTAAGTTCCACTCAGTTTTGCGGTAACGTGAATGGAAATAATTCCCTCTGACTTCTGTGCCAGAGCTCGGTAAGTATCAGCAAAGTCTTTGGGAGATGGCTGCATTGTTTTAGGATGGACCGTGTCGTTTAATAACCGTTGATAAAACTGGTCCTCAGTAATGTCTATTCTATCGCGATATGTTTCATCGCCGAACCGTACATAGACAGGTACGACGCTTATGCCGAGTTCCCTGGCTAATTGCGGTGGTATGTCGGCGGTACTGTCGGTAACTATTTTAATACTCAATCTGTCTCCCGGGTATAATTTAAAGCAAAGGGTAATCTCTGTGACAGGTTGTTTTACAATGCAACAATAACTGACTTGTAACAAACCACCGTATTTTATAATAACGTAAATCACATCAATTTTAAATAGGGCAAGCGGACATAACTATTATTATCGCAGTACTGTCTGGCTTTTAAAGACTCAATATTTTACTAAAAACAGGCTCCTGGCATAACCGTGAAGACCGGTTTAGGCTCGCCCCTATTGACAAAATCAGGTTCTCGTGTTATAAAGATAAGACAACTAAAATAAAATAGCTTTGAAAACGTTGAGGCGTTATTCCGTATATGGTCACTTGGGTAACGCTTAGTTAATAGTGAAACCGATCATAGCGGGTCGGTTTTATTATGAAACTAGAACGACGAAGGTCAAGCATCGAAATTATTGCGGATATCCTGCGGTTAGGCGAAGCAGGCAAAACCGAAATAATGTACAGTGTCAACATGAGCTTCTTTCAGCTTCAGAAATATTTGAAATATTTACTGCAGCTGGAGCTTATTGACAAAGTCACTGTTGGTAATCCCACAATTACATATCGGGTTACACAAAAGGGCGTGCGCTTGTTGCATAATATAGATAATATTTTGAAAATACTCGAGATAGCAGATGATGACTCCATCGATGATTTACTCAGGTTGAGCAGTATCGAACAGCGTGAGAAGGAGTTAGAGCATGCCTGAAAAGAGAATGATAATTGTGCCTGCCGAATTAGCCAGGCAGCTTGATGAAAATCGCGGTGAAATGAGTCAGGCAGAATTTATAGGGTTTCTCTTAAATCACCAACTTGGCGAAAATAATAAAACATCAGAGAAGACATCCCAGGAATATGCTACCGTAGAAGAGTTACGTTCATTCGAACATGATATAAAAAAGCTTATGAAGAGTTTTCTTGATTTCTTCGTAACATACGGCCTGGAATTAGGCAAACCGTCTTTTTCTCAAGAATTAGAAGAGTTGACTAATAAACTCCAGGGTTTAGAAAAAGAACCCGATGAAGGTAACGAAAATAAAAGAGCTACTATTAAATGGAAGTAGCCGAAATAGGCGATTAAATATTGAAAGTCTCCCACTAAAGCGGGAGACTTTTTTATTGGGTCTGACTCATGACACTTTTAAATGCTGCAACGAATACTTCGACCAATGAAGGGTCAAACTGCGTGCCCGCATTGCGTTTCAACTCTTCGATAGCCTTGTCATATGACATAGCTATCAGGTAATGCCGTTCCGAAGTCATTGCTGCGAAAGAGTCGGCGATACATAAAATGCGGGCTTCCAGCGGTATATTCTCTCCCTTTAACCCTTCCGGATAACCTTTACCATCGTAACGTTCATGGTGATGAAGGATCCCGGGGGCACATAGTGCGAGATTTTTAACATGGCTGATGACCGATGCTCCCAATTGAGGGTGCCGCCTGATCGTTTCCCAGTCTTCGTCCGAGAGTTTACCGTGTTTATTCAATACATCGGTACTAACTCCTATTTTGCCAAGGTCGTGAAGCAGGGCACACATACTGATACGGTTTTTCTCCAGAGGGCTCATTTGTAGAGCTTCGGCCAATATCATGGAAAAATCATTTACCTTTTTCGAGTGACTCCTTGTGTAGCGGTCCCGAGCATCTACAGCAGCCGCCATAGCGTAGATCGTACTCAGGTATTCGGTCTCCCCTATAGCTCCGGCTTTCGTACCCAGCTTACCGATTAGCGGCATCGAAGCTATATACCTCTTTGTCTGGTTACGACCATTGTGTTTAGCTGCATACATAGCAGTGTCCGCAGCGGTGATGATCTCTTCCTTGGTAAGGGCGTCTTCAGGCCAGCCTGCTATACCAAGACTAACAGTTACCGTGAGGTTATCTATTTTGATTTCATCTAATATTTGCTGGCGGACACGTTCCGCGATGTTATAGCCGGCTTCCGGGGTAGTTTGCGGCAAGAGTATGGCAAATTCATCGCCTCCGTAACGAAAAGCCTGGTCGGCGCTCCGGATGGCACTTTTAGTGATACGGCTTATCTGTCTGAGGACTTCGTCTCCTGCCGGATGCCCGAAGGTATCATTCACTGTTTTTAACAGATCGACGTCCATTATTATTAGAGAGAAAACACCACCGTAGCGCATATGCCGTCCCACTTCGTTATTGATCTGCTCGTCGAGTGAGCTCCTGTTAAGCAGTTCAGTGATGGAATCTATACGTGCCATTTGTTCAGCCCTTGCAAAGAGCCGCGAGTTCTCCACTGATCCTGCAATATGTGTCGCAAGTTCCTCAAGCAACTTAACCTGGTGGATAGAATAAGCTTTAGGATTACGGCTGGCCACCGCGAGTACACCGATAACATTATTTTTAATCAGCAGCGGAACATGCACAATCGAACGGACACCGTGCTCAACATGATACTTATCGATAACGAAACGACTGGAGTACACCAGGTCAGGCTCCACCAGTGATTGTTTGTTGGTGAATACCCACTCAATCGCGGTATCTTTTATAGGAATACGTTCACCCGGCTGCCAGGCGGAGCCTATTTCAGTGGAGAGAGTAAGGAAGCGCCCTTCATTTTGTTCGATTACTATTATTGCCGTCCAATTAACTTCTACGATATTGCGCATCTCTTTTGTGAAATTTTCATATATATGCTGTATGTAGAGACTTGAATTTATTATTGAATTGGAACGGTTAATTATAGATAGCTCTTTTTCACGCTCTTTCAATTGCTCCTGTAAATACTGTTTTTCCATGCTTACTGCGACGCGGTTAGCGATTTCCTCGAGAAGGTTGTGGTCTGCCAGCGAGTAACGGCCTGATTGTTTTTTATCCATCAGAAGAATACCGATAAGTTTACCCCGGCTTATAAGCGGTATAAACAACTCGATACTGTGTTTTTTAACAGACTCGCGTTCTTCCAGCCAAATTCCGCGGAACTCCGGCAGTATTTCCAGGCTGGCCCTCGTCAGTGGTTTTAGCTCACGTTTAAGATATTCAACGATTGGATTGTGGCCGTCCAGGTGAAAACCTGCCATGGGATTTTCCGGAGTGTTAGGTTCTACCATTATGGAAACGAAATCCTCACTCGTCGGTTCAAGAAAGAGCAAACTCACGTTTTTGCAGTCTATGGCCTTTTGAAGCAGAGTCAGGAATTCCCTGCCCTGCTCGTTAAAATTAAATATCTTGTGAATATTACTCACGAAGTTAGTCAAATTTTGCCGATAAACATAGCTCTCACCCTGGAATATTTTGGTCATCCCCACAAACACAACCCTTCGCATAGTAAAGACGATGATGGCTATCGCAACCGCAAGTACGCTGGCTGCAAAAGTTGATATAAAATCTATTTTAACCCCTATCCATGCCTGCACTGAGATTATTAAGCCCCAATAGGCCAAAATCCCACCGACACATAGAATCAGCCAGCCCAGACCTCTTCTTATGACAAGGCTAACCGGTACCAGTCTATGCCTTAAAGATGCGTAAGAGAGGAAAAAAGCGTTAAGGAGATTACCGAAATGACCAATGGGGAATTCCCTCCCCCATGGAAGAAAAGAGGCGAGCGTAAAGACAAGCATAATACTTAAACCAATAATCAAAGTTACTATCTGATTATAAATTTCCGGGTTTTCAGTTATTTTAAGTGTCTTACTTAAGACATAATAATTTCTTATTGCCAGTATAACCAGAGGGACAACTAGAAGATATATCCATTTGCCATAGTCCAGATATAGGCTCCCATCGGCATGGGTTATAACCCCTTCCGGGATGATATTAAAGTATAATAGGACGATTACAAATGCTATTAAACCATAAGCATAAGGGATCCATTTCTTCTGCCCGGGCGGATAAAATGAAATGATAAAACAATGGAACTGTACTGCCATCCAGGTGAAAGTCAATAGTATTAAGTGCAATAAGAAGTACTTATGTGTCGGGAAATAATTACTTCTCAAGAAGATATCGGTAAGACTCCATAGCATCGCCGGAATGAGGAAAAGAACGAATAAGGTATGCCTCCTGGTCCACGGACGGCTGCTTAAAGTAGACACCAGGATCGGTAGATAAGCCAGTGTAGCTATTAAAGGAAATAAAGCATAAATATTCATATTCAGTGCTTACTATTATTATGCAATAGATATGTTACATGTCAAGCTGGAGATGTAATTTAGCTCATTTTGGGGCGCATTTATTACTTGATCCTTCCTTGAGCGGCTCAAAGAAGGATCAAGTAATAATTTGAATAACCTGTAATTTAGCGAGATTGTACCGGTATTTTCTCTTTTGATATCTTTGGTTGGGCAGGTAACGGATGTCCTCGTAACAGTGAAATAACTTTATTAGAAGGATTGATGTGAGGCGGCTTCAAATGTGCAAGATCAGCTCCTTCTTCCTGCCGCATTTTCAGGTAGTTGGAGAATGATCCGATGGGCAGTAAATTTACTTTTACTCTAAAATCCATCATTTCGGCGTAATCTTCGCGGATCAAATATTTAATATCGGCAGTTTTACTATCGGACTTCAGAACTTGCTCCGTTATGGCTTTTGCCACATACTCTTCGCTGGCTTCGAATCCCTTTTTAATTTCTATGAAAACATTCAATACGGCCTGGCCTGGTTCTTTATAAGCTACCCAATCCTCATAGGGAATTCGGGTATCCTCGATAGCCTGCCAGAGCGATTTTTCAGTAAGTCTTACAAAAACAAAGTCGATAAGGTCGTCAGCCCGGCGCTCAAATACCATCTGGGGTATTCCAATACCTAGTTTATCGTTCCTCAATGCTGTAATGCGTACCATATCGCCGATCCTGTATCTCATCAGGGAACCTCCCCGGAAGTTCGTCAAGACCAGTTCATAAACGTGGTCCGGTTTTACTTCATTCAATAGTACGGTCTTGGGTTGATAAGCGTTATCCATACGCCATTTGATATGCTCTTCCTCGGGAATGAACTCGAGAAAATTGAGGCTGGGAATAAAAGTCATACCTTCATAGTCCCATGTTTGCGTAGCTATTACACCGGCTTCTGTGGCAGCATAAACGTCCAATGGATATCTCCCCCACTGTCTTTTTATTTTTTCTTTATAGACACTGCTGTCCAGACCGCCACACATTATTCCTCTCACATTCCATAAATCTCGAGGAAGCATGGGCCGCCTTTCCCGTTTACTTTTTATTAAACCCCTGGCCAAACGTACCAGTGATTTCGGTTGTTTCCATAACGCCAGAATATCCGCTGCCTGGAGTGAATGACCGAGTTTGTCTCCTACTACAGACAAAACAAGAGATAAACCGAAAAAGCAATCGAAACCTTCGGAGAGAGCCTGTTTAAAACCAATGTTTATCCTGGCATCAAACGGTTCATTTTTTGCTCTTTCAGCGGAAGGATAATAGCTCACAGGAGACTGCATGGGAATTAAATCCGCGAGAGTACCGGTCATGTAAGGCGGCGGAGCTACAGTATATACGATTTTAGTATTTTCTTTAACGTGTGCCACATCACCCCAGGTTTTACACCCTGAGATCAACCAGAGCCCGTAAGAAATTTTGCTCAATTCTTCAGCGTAACTCTCCGTCCATGGTACCCACTTGCACGCGTACTCACCTGATTTCCCGGAAGAATGGACCCAATGCATGGTTTTGGCCGGCAACATTTCTTCCCGTTTTTCTAAAAGTTCAGGGCAATAATCACGGTAAGTGGTCAGCGGAACCATGTTCCGGAACTCCTCNACTGTCTCAGGTTTTACGGAAAATAATTTTTTACCCAGTGGCGATTTATTCATCAGATCGATTTGCTCCAGCAACAAACTTTCCTGGATAGCCATGAACTGATCTATGGATAGTTTCAGATATCCGCAGCACATCTGCCAGAGCTCTTCGTTTCTCCCCTGTCTAAAAAGATCGATTGCTTTAACCATATGTAGACCTCCTAAAATTAATTGGGTTTTTAAATTTGGATCTCTAGACTTTAATTAGTCTCAAACTGTCGGAAAACAAGTACTGAGTTGTGGCCGCCGAAGCCGAATGTGTTGCACATTGCATTCCGGATGTTAACAGGGCGAGCTTTCAGTGGTACATAATCAAGGTCACAATCCGGGTCTGGATCGGTTAGATTCAAAGTGGGCGGAGCGATTCCGTACTTTAAGGCCATCACTGTGATCAAAGCCTGTGTACTCCCGGATGCTCCGAGTGAATGACCGAAAATCGACTTACTAGCCGTTATCGGTATCCGGTTTGCCCGTTCACCGAAAACTGTCTTGATGGCGTGGGTCTCCGTTTTGTCATTAAGAACGGTTGCAGTGCCGTGGGCACCTATATAATCGATGTCGTCGGTGCTGAGGTTCGCATTTTTCAAGGCGATATGTATAGCTTTTATAGCCCCATCAGCGACAGGAGAAGGCTGAACCATGTGGTACGCATCGCTTGTAGAACCGTAGCCTGACAGTTCCGCCAGAATAGGTGCACCGCGCTGTATGGCATATTCGGCATCCTCCAGGACCATAATTCCCGAGCCCTCTCCCAGAACAAATCCGTCTCTGCCTGCATCGAAAGGCCGGCATGCCTCTTGCGGATCATCGTTCCTGACGGAAAGGACTTTTAGAGAGGAGAAAGCTGCCAGAACCAGGGGGATGATTGGTGATTCCGTTCCGCCCGCAATCATTACTTTGGCTCCGCCCCGCCGTATAATATCGGCTGCTTGCCCGATAGCATCGGCGCCGCTGGAGCAGGCTGACGATGGTGAATAGCTCAGTCCTTTGGCTCCGAGAGCCAGTGAGACCTGTACGGCGCCTGCGTCTCCGCACATTCTTGGGGCGAGTGCCGGGCTTACCCGCGAAGGACCTGTAACAGACAGTACCTGTAGTTGTTCACAGACCGATAACAGGCCGCAGACACTACTGCCGATAATAACTCCGACATCCTCGGCATTTTTTTCATTTATAGTTAGCTTTGAGGATTCTACGGCCTGAAGACTGGCTGCCAGGGCGAATTGGGCAAATCGGTCCATATGCCTGACTGTTTTCCGGTCGGCAAATTGGACAGGATCGAAATTCCTGATTTCACCGGCTACTTTCGTGTTGAACGGTGATGTATCGAAGGTCGAAATATAATTAATGCCGGAACGTCCCGACACTACGGACTCCCACATACTTTTAACGCTAAGTCCTACCGGATTTATTACGCCTAAACCGGTTACAACAACTCGATGAGTCCCATTGTCCGCCATTATTAGATCCTCCCTAATTTTTTATCAGGTAATGGGAATGGATTTTTTGTGAGTTCAACAGCAGTATTTTTCTCTGCTATTTCGGTTTTGCATGATTTATTGGATTGAACAAATCTTTCGAGGTCTTCAGGATCGATTCGATAGGTGCGACCTAAACGCACAGCTTCAAATTTACCCTTTCTGATATAGTTATAAACTGTCAGGACATGAATTTGCAGAATATCTGCTACCTGTTCCGGAGTCAATAACTTACTGGTATTATTCATATCGTCTCTCTCAATTATCTTTAACGTTCTATATATTTCTATGTTTTACTATGTTTTGGATAGTTATAGTATATGAGAGGATTTTGGGTATTGGAAGGTATTGGTTACTAGAACAATGTTCTATTGTAGTGGTTAACCTGGAGCGGAATAACAAAAAAACACGCTAGATTGAATCTATCGTGCTTCCATTTAATTCATTTTTTGGGTTAAACGGTGAGCCCGGTGAACTATAGATATTGCCATCTATAGTCAGCTCTTTAGCTGTAAAACCACGACTCCAATTTTATCCCAACCATTTCAAAAGCATCCATCTAAAGGGGAACCATCTTCGGAGACGCAGCATATATTGAATGAGCGCTCGATTCAGTCGTACCCAGGCGGTTTGTAATTTGACTCTGTCGGTTTCTCCGATTTCCCGCCTGGGGCTGTATCTTGTATTAAGGTAAAGTGCCGCGACAATACCGATATCATCTTTTTGTGAGGGCAGGCAACATGACAGCCGGGTGCTGAACTCTGAAGGTGTTTCGTAATCATGGGGAGGCGTTTTCGCCCGCCGTGCAAGCCGGCACATGTGCTCATACGCCTGCGCAGCTGTATTTACATTGTTCAGGTTATTGATCCAACTTAAGAAAAACGACCGTACTATGTATAACACTGTAAATAGCAATAAGATGACAACCACAGCGTAGAAGTAAGGCCACGGAAGCGATTTGTGCACGGTACCGTCTGAGGTAAGACCGGCACCATTTGAAGCAGGAGTCGGCGGTACCATCCACCATGGCAATTGAGTGCTGCCTGAATAAGAAAGACGATCGTCCGTGACAGACGCTGTCTCGCCGCTGCTTTCCGGCGGACCGGATGGTGTTGATTCTATTGTTGTCCAACCATAACCGGGAAAATAAACTTCTACCCAGGCGTGGGTATTGCGACCGCGAATGATGAGTTTGCCGGTCGTTTTATCAGGTTCACCACACAGGTAACCCGTGACCAGACGTGCCGGAACACCTGATGAGCGGAGCATCACCGCCATTGCTGAAGCGAAATTTGTACATACCCCTCGCCTGGAAGTAAACAGGAAGTAATCGACACCATCCGCTTTCTCCGGAATNGGCGGCGAACCGGGATCATATATAAGCTGGTTCAGATAATCTTTGACGGCAATTACTTTTTCGTATGGTGTGCNGGCTTTCCCNGTTATATCCAGGCTAAGTATGACGTCACGTTGCGGTAAGCTTTCAGGCAACTGTAAATAATGAGAGGTTACCCACGATGGATATTGGTCTCCCGCGGCAGCCATTTGCTGCAAATTAGCTCCTGATACGAATGTATCTATGGTATATGTGTCGTAAGGGCTTAAAAATTTAGCAGAGGTTATGGCTGATATTTCCCGGTTGCTCTCCAGCGTTGAGCCGTCCGGTCCCGAAGCAAAGTAATGTATTTTCAGAGGAATATCCGCACGTATTACGTGATTCCCTGCAAGAACCACATCGGTCTTGGAGCGGCTTTCCACAGTATAAGAAATAATCGTGTCATTTTGCGATGGTGTATCAGGGTAATCTATTAAATCACCTGAAGGTAGTTCGCTGGTAGTACCGCTCGTACTGGTCCAACCCCATGAATCATATTCATCATAACGACGGGTGCTCCAGTAGCTGGAACCTTCCTTGCTGACAATAAAGTATATAGTGTTGCTGTAGTCTGAACCGTCTTTGAAGAGAAGCTTTTGATTTTCTTCGCTACGGACTATATTCCATTTCGATCCGATACTGTAAAAGATATTAAACGACGGTCTTTCTATATCTTTGCTGTTCGTTGCCGTTGAAGTCAATTTAATTCCGAGGTTATTGACAGACGGTTCGGGTACCAGCCAGGCAGTACCTGCAGTTAATATAGCAATAGCGAGCACAGCGATCGATAGATATACCGTCCCCCGCCGTGTTAATCTGTCTTTCCAATCGAAAACGCCCGTTTTAATAAGGTTTGTACTGGCCAACAGTATTATTGATGGGACAAAAAAGATAAATAAATAATAGTAATTCTCTCTGGCCAAATTGGCCAGGTTGATCAGCACTATTGCAGCCCCGGAAATAACACATACCCAAGCATTGTTATTTCGTAGTATGTACCAGAGTGAAAAGGAGCCGGAAAGCCAGGTAAACAGGATTAGAAAAATTGCAAAATATATTGTGCCCCCGTTCGGCGGAGAACTGATAGCTCGCAACCAAAGATATATGGCGGACATTTCTTGAGTTGCAGTAAATAGTATTACGGTCTGCCAGAATATCATTAATACACCAGTAGCCAATATTATGAACAGGCTTAGCTTACCCGATAAACGCGAGCTAGCCAGCAAAACACCTGCTGTACAAGCAGCCGCCAGGGTAATAAATAGTGATGGTTGAGGTGTTATCCACTTTGCGTTTTCAATGGACAATATCGGGACAAACAGTACCAGGTACCCGAATATTATCGAAATAATAACCGGAGGGTTTTTGATTACCGATGAAAAACGCTGCTTGCCGGTACTTTTAGTCTGACGTTCAAATTTGTCTTGGATATCCATTTTATATTATCACCAGATGCCCTGTGGTTGCTTTGCTATCAAGAGCAGAGGCCAGCTCATCAGTTTTCCTGATGGAAAATACACGAACTCCCAATCGCTGCATGACATAAACCCGGTTTGGGCTTGATCGTTGCCCTCCCCAGCTAACAATTTCCAGATGTACCACCACAATCGATCCGCCCCAGTTTTTAATTTTTTGGACTGTATCTATCAGGCCCGGTGTTATCGATGTGGCGATGAGGACTACCAGGGGGTTGTCTTTGAAAATGCCTGTATTTTGTCCTATAGACTCCTGGAAAGTTGCAGCCTGATTTGTTTGCACCAGAGCGAGGTCTTTAAGTAGCCGCCACTGGTGTTCGTCTCCCCAGTCCGGTTTTATTGTTTCATTACCGGATACAAGCAATCCGACCCTCATTCCACCCTGAACGTATTTCTTTATTACCGAAGCGGCTATAGCAATGGCATGTTCATAGCTCGGACTATTATCTGAGTTGAAATGAGAAGCGGTGTGCATATCAAGTAAGACCCAGCCTGTTTTTGAAGCGGTGTAGGTCCGATCGGCATCAAATAGTTTCACCATTATTTTACCGGTACGGGCGGTACTTTGCCAGTGGATATGGTTCAGGCTGTCACCGCTGTAATAATCGCGGATACCCGAAGCATCAGTACTGATGCGATTAATAGAACGATAACCGGCTGCCAGGTCGCTAAAGGAACTAAATTTGAAATGCGGTAGGTCAATGGTGGGAGGGTAAACAATGAACTCCTTTGCTTCTCCCAGTACACGGCTGCGGTTAAAGATACCGAAAGGATCAGAAGCTGTGATAGTGATTTTGCCCAGGTGATACATACCTCTTTTAAGGCATTTTATTTCGGAGTTCCATGTATATGACCCCTTCGCCGGGATAGCGGCCGCGATGTTATTTTGCTGTCCGGGTAAATCAGTAGCAATGCGTAAAAGTACCCTTGGCTGCGGCAGGATATCTGCGTTGCTTACTGTGGCCTGCCATTTGAAACTGCCGCCTACCTGAGCGTGCTCTGGAGGCTGGGAGCTTTCAACATTTATTTTCCGTAAACTGAAAAGCGTCCAAATGTAGCTTAAGACCATCAGGAGACTGGAGGCAATAAACATACGCAGGAGGAGAATAGAACCGAATATCAGTGAAGCAGCCAGAAGTATTACAGGTAACAAGATTTTAATAACTGTCCGTGTCCTCATCTGTACCCTCCTCCGCTGCCCCTTCCGCTCATGTTTCGGGAATGCCGTGACGCCTGGGATTTCCTGGTAAACCTCCAGGAACCGGGACTGTTTCAAGGATCTGAGAAATTATGCTCCGGCTGTTTGTTCCCTGTGATGAATCGGAGGTGTGAAGGATTATGCGGTGTGCCAGTACAGGTACAGCCAGGTTTTTAATATCATCCGGTAAAACGTAATCCCGGTTTTGTAACAGTGCTCTGGCCTGGGCAGCACGGTAAAGTGCCAGCGAACCGCGTGGAGATGCTCCTAAAAAGACAGCCTGGTGATGACGGGTAGCGTCAATAATCGAGACAATGTACTGCTTTATCAGGTCATCCACGTAAATGTCGCGTACGGTATCCTGCAAATGAAGGTAATCCGTTTTATTGATTACTGATGACAGACCTTCGACCGGGTGTATGTACCGCTGGCTGTCGATGATAGCTATTTCGTCCTTTAAGGAGGGATAGCCGAGGTTGATGCGCATAAAAAACCTGTCAAGCTGGGTCTCCGGCAACGGGAAAGTCCCTTCATATTCGATAGGATTTTCGGTTGCCAGTATGTGGAATGGTAAGGGCATTCGATGCGTGATTCCCTCAACGGTTATTTGTCCCTCTTCCATACATTCCAGAAGAGCGGATTGCACCTTGGGAGTCGCCCGGTTTATTTCATCGGCCAGTACTATCTGGGCCATGATCGGGCCCGGCCGGTATTCGAAATCTCCGGTCTTCTGATTATATACTGTCACTCCGGTGATATCGCCGGGCAGCATATCCGGAGTGAACTGGATACGTTTAAAAGAGCATTCCAGGGATTTAGCCAGGCTGCGCGCCAGCATAGTTTTACCGACACCGGGAGCATCTTCAATCAGCAAATGTCCTTTGCTGATGAGCGTAATGACAGCCAGTTCAATGATGTCTCGCTTACCGATAATAACATGCTCGACATTATCAAGAATAGCCTTAACAAGGCTTTGCACCACTTCCATTTCAACGCTCATAAAGTCTCCGCAGACGCCGTTTATGACGTGGTAAAAGGGTGAATATATCCAACTCAATATTAACATAAAGCAAGATGATACGCGCAATTTTAAACATGTACCGGATAATATGGCATATAACTGATATTACGGCTCGAATATGGTGGTTATTTGTGCTTGTAATTTTTGGGAAGCAGCTTATTCAGCAATTCGCGGGCTTCAGTGACCTGGCTTTTGTCAAGCCCGAAATTGGTGGTCCTTTTCTTCCCGTTAATAGCTGTTCTAATGCTTAAAGAATACTGAAAAAATATGTTCCGTTTTATCTCAACAGACAATATATCGGCATATGGTATCGGTGTGTTTCTCGGGCTTTTCGCCAGTTGATCGAGACTGAGGTTTCTCATCTTGCGGTGTCTTTCTGCACCTATCTCATCGCGTTGTTCCTGTTCTTTACGCCGCGCCCCGCCGCTCCAGATAAATAAGGTAAACCAGGAGTTCGAAGGCATTACATCACCGGGATTTTGGATAAGAACGGCGATAAGCCTTTCTGTCGTAAAGTAGAGGTCATATATTGTATCGTAAGTTCTGCCGCTGACCTCATGCAAATTTCCTACAATCTCTTCTATGATTTTGGTTCTCCTGTACCGACCTGTAAACAAGAATTACAAATTAATATGAAATCTATCTGCTATTTCTCTTCGATTGTAACGGAATTCATGACAACAGCGCTAACAGGTTTGTCGTCTGCATCGACCTTGACGTTACCGATTTTTCGTACTACGTCCAGCCCGCTGGTCACTTTACCGAAAATATTATAAGCTTTGGCTTTAAAAGATTGAGTCTGGTTAGTCAGGTCGGTCAAGCATATAAAAAACTGACTGCCATTAGTATTGGGACCCGAATTGGCCATCGCCAACGTGCCTATCGAATAGTCCTTATTGACAATTTCATCTGCAAATTCATATCCGGGCCCTCCGGTTCCAGTACCGAGAGGATCGCCGCCCTGGATAACAAAAGCTGCGACTACGCGGTGAAATATCAGACCGTCATAAAATCCCTGGCGTGCCAGAAAGACAAAGTTGTTTACCGTTATGGGGGCATCTTGGGGGTACAGTTCAATTACTATATTTCCGTAGTTTGTTTTAATAGTAGCCGTATAGGACTTATTCTTATCAATTGTCATGACCGGCGGGCTGCTCCATTTCATGGTTTTTTTAATTCCGCTGCTCCCGCTGCTGCATGCCGATAAAATTATCAGTGAGAAGCTTACTAAAATCATCACTAACAAGGTAGCCGTTCTTTTCATTTCTTTCTCCTTTGAGATATTTTATTTTAGCAACACAGAGATATGGAGAGCAAATCACAAGATTTCAATTACTTTAAGAACGACTCCCTAATATTTAACAATTTTTTAATAATAGGAGCAGTCGTCTATTTGACATCCAGTTCTTTTCGGAATATACTTTCATTATGAAAGTATTTCAAGAAGAAACTAATAATTCGATGCCTGCAATGAGTTCCGACACTGCTTCTTTGATCATGGATGTAGTGCCCGTGATAATGAACTACATCCGGACTGAAATGCGCAGCCGGCGTACACCCGGTCTGACAATACCGCAGTTCCGCACGCTTATTTTCCTTTATCGCCATGAAGACGCTTCTCTATCGCAGGTGGCGGAACATGTGGGATTAAAATTGCCGACTATGTCCAAGACCGTTGATGCCCTGGTAGACCGCAAGCTGGTAATACGGCGGGATGATACGGGAGACCGCCGGAAGGTCATTCTTAAATTAAGTGCCGCCGGATTGGAGGAACTGAAGCGTACCAGGCACAATACGGCAACCAGGCTGGCTGAAATACTGGCGGTGCTCACGCCGGAACAGCGGTCAGGAATCACCGAATCGTTAGCA
>JGI20214J51650_10000637_pt1 | contig 21913 bp, 22 predicted proteins | sample WetSurMetagenome_FD_51650 | JGI IMG/M metagenome (IMG submission 51650) | reverse complement strand
AACCGGTCCGGAATTTCTCCCGTTTTTTTTAACAGAATCCGGGAAAAATTTTTTGAAATTTTCTCCTTAAAAAAAACGCTCTGGAGAAATGCACATGAAACATGGTGAGTTCACACCCGATCCTTGAAAATTCCGGGGGTGAAAGGGTTCCCTGCTTCAGGGCCCTTCCGGGTATGGCGGGGCAGTCAGATGTTTTCAAATATATTTTCAGGTACAGATCCGCCGCAGGGGCGCCCCTTGGGGGCGGCGGTATTTTTCATTCTTGGTTGTATGCGGGTCTCAACCCCCATCATCAATTCATGGAGCGGCCGATTTTCATAGGAACTCCTGTTCCAGGAAGTGACCTCACAAAAAAGCAGGCTGTATGTTATCGTCAGACAGAACATCTTTCACCGTCAAAAAACTCCTCAGGGAATTCTGGTACACCAGAGCCCGCTGCGTGCCTGGTTGTACCACTGTTCCCTCAATCCCCGGATTTGAGAGGTCATAATTCGGAAATATGCGGAACCGGGCCGGAATAACTGAATTGTCTCCGGCGGGAATGGAGGAGGTCATAAATAGCCATGTTACGGAGACCAGAAGCGGGAGGGGATGTGGTTTGGGACACGGGCGAGTACCGGCCGGGGGATATACCTGCCCCCTCACCAGGCACATCCGGCGTATAAAGGAATTCTCCAGAGCAAAAAAATCGTTCAGGCACCCGCTTAAAAAATACCGGGTTTTTTTAGGAAAAACCGTCAGAAAAAATTTCCGGAAAAATTATTCCGAGATTTTTTCCGGCTCTTCGCAGGCTTTGGCACGGGCAGACCGGATGATCTGGAAAACGACCGAAGCAACTGCGAGCATGGAAATGCCGATGATCGCGTACACGAGCAGGCTGAAATTCTCCTTGACGATCGGAAGACCCCCGAAGAGATACCCGATCAGGGAGAATGCACTGACCCACAGGACGGCTCCCACAATATTGTACGTGATGAACCAGCGGTAGCTCATGCTTCCCACGCCCGCAAGAAACGGGGCAAACGTCCGGATGAACGGGACAAAGCGGGCGATGACGATGGTGAAGCCCCCGTATTTCTCAAAATATTCGTGGGTTGTCTGGAGATGCTCCTTTTTTATGAAACTGCATCGCCAGTCAAGGACTTTCATGCCGACCGTGTGCCCAATCCAGTAGTTCACGGAATCACCAAGCACCGCGGCGATGATCAGCGAGACTATCAGGACTTCGATGTTCAGCAGTCCCGCGCCGGCCAGCGCCCCGGCAACGAAGAGCATGGAGTCCCCGGGAAGGTACGGGGTCACCACAAGACCGGTCTCGCAGAAGATGATCACGAAAAGGATCAGGTAAGTCCAGAACCCGTACGTCTCGATGATCCCCGGCAGGTACTTGTCAAAATGCAGTACCATGTCAATGAATAAAAAAGGCAGATCCATTTCCTGATATATTAGCCGTGACCCTGCATAAAAGAATCCCTGCAACCCCGCAGTCCGGAACACCGCACCGGTTCAGATGCGGCCGGTCTTCTGCAGCCAGAAACCGGTGCCTGAATAAAGCGCAAGGAAAATAAGGATACTTGTGAGGATCATGACGACCTGCCCGATGTTTCCGGCAACAGCAGCGCCGCGCAGTTCCACGAGCACGAAGATGCATACGGCCACCGCGAGAACTGCCGCTGCGTAAAGTCCGATGATGGAGAGCGCCCCGGCAAGGATCAGGTCGTCCATGAAAGACCATATGCTGTCGTGTTATTTGAAGGCATCATGACGGTGAAGCCGGCCCGGATACTGCAATACCAGTAGCCCGGGACGGGGGAACGAATTATTCGAGGTAGCCCGCGAGGAGCTCATCGTAAAGGCGCCGGACATTCTCTCCGGTTGACGGCATTGCCGGGAATCCCGCATACTTGCATGCGGTGCGGATGTCGGCCGGCAGGTCGAGGTCGTACTGGCTCTTTGAGAAGAACCAGCCCTTCTGTTCATAGTACCACGAGAGATATTCCTGCTCGGTCTGACCCGGCGTGGGGATGAAGAGGCCGGCCGTTTTCCCGAGTTCGGCAAGGTCCATCATCGTGGTGTAACCCGACCGGCAGATCACGAACTTTGCCCGGTTCATGAGGACTGCTTTCTCTTCGTTCGTGACGTAGGTCCGGATGGAACAGTTCCCGGATCCGGTTATCTCAGATTTTCTCTGCGGGCTGCCGAGAAGAACCACCGTGCTCCCGTCAAGTTCCTGTGCCGCCGGGAGCAGGATCTCCTCGAGCCGGGTCCGCTGGGGCTCCGGCCCGGATATCTGGACAAGGTAATCGAGATCCGCGTCCATGTCCAGTTTTGGCGTGCCGGACAGGATGCCGGCAAAAAATGCCCGGGCCCGGGAGGAATCCGTGTCCGGCCGCGAGAGTTTTCCTGCAAGCGAGAGGGGCCCGGGCGGGTTGTCGGGCACGATGACCCGGTCGAATTTGCTGTGATGGAACCGGTTCAGGCCCGAGGCATAGAGTTCCACCGGCCAGACGTACGCCGGAAGGTGAAAGTGGAGCTGGTGGGTGATGAACAGGGACGGGACCTTTGAAGAGTAGACCCCGAGACGGTTGTCGCTGATAACGAGATCGTAATTATTCCGGGAGAGGATCCGTCCGGTCTCCCGGCGTTCCCGTGCAACAGCCCGCAGCAGTCCGGGAAAGGAGATTACCATCTTTGGCAGGAAGAACCGGCCCGAACTGTACGGTGATGGGTAATCCTCAAATTCAATAAATTGGCAGGACGGGAACTCCCGCTGCAGTGCCGTGAGGGCGTTGCCGCACGCAGCGATGGTCACGTCATGGCCGTGGTCCATTAGGACTTTGATGACCGGGATATCCCGCATGGCATGGCCGAGGCCCCAGTTCAGCGGGGCAACCAGAACACTTCCCATTCAGCCGGGCCTCCTCATGATAGAGTGATCTGCCTGATGTGGTATGAAGGAATCGCACCGGACGATCAAAAAATTATTTCTCTTTCACGTCACGACCGCTTTCTTAAACCGCCAGTACGCAAACGCAAACATTATAACCGTAAAAACCACAAGCCCGCCAAACGACCATGCGATATCCATCGGCGTGTAAGCATAATGTTTCCCGAGCGCCATAAAATCCGGGCCTATCGCGAAGTACCGGATGCCGGTGATCAGGAGCGTCATCGGGTTATACACCGAAAGGATCTTCAGGATCTCCGGGAATGTGTCGGTCGGGTAGAGGGCGTTGCTGGCAAAGAAGATCGGCATGGTCATGAGGGTGATGACGCCCTGCAGCCCTTCCGGGCTCTCCATCGAGATGGCGATCCCGGCGGAGAGGAAGAGGAAGCCGAGCGCGAACATGCCGACAAATACAAGGATGCCGGTAACCCCCATGGCCGTCTCAAGCGGTGTGAACCCGGCAAAAAATGCAGCGCCGATCATAATCCCAAACACCATGATGATGATGGCCTGGATGAACGATTTCGTCACTCCCGAGAGACCGATCCCGATGATGATATTGTTCCGGCCCATGGGACTTGCAAGGATCTCCCGCATAAGCCCCCAGTTCTTGTCAAACAGGATCACGATCCCGCCAAACAGGCTCGTGAACAGGGTGGTCATCGCGATGATCCCGGCCCCCATGAATGTGAGGTAGCCGACCGGGTGGGCGCCGGCAGGTATCGCCATCCCCGCGGTCAGCTGGTCGAAATTGCTCGACATCGCAATGCCGAAGAAAGCCATCCAGAGCGCCGGCTGCAGGAGCGATGATACAAGGAGCGTCCTGAACCGGACAAACCGGATCATGTCGCGCCAGTAGATGGTCATGAAACCGTACGCCATATTATCTCCCCCTGGGTTGCAGGTGCATGCCCCGGGCGGGAGCTGCCCCTTCGTCACGAAGCTCTTTACCCGTGTAGAAGACAAAGACATCGTCCATCGTGGGTTTCTTGAGATTGATGGTCGTAATCTCCATTCCCGCATTCCTGAGTGTATCGATAATTATCGGGAGAACCTTGGTACCGTCTTCGTTCACCATCAGAAGGAATCCCTGGGATTTCTCCTTGATCTCGCGGACCTGCGGGAGTCCCTTCAGGAGCTGGACTGCTGCACCATTATTGTCCGTTTCAAGATAGATGATATCCTGCCCGAGGGTGTTCTTGAGTTCCCACGATGTGCCGGAAATGACGATCTTCCCGTGGTCGATGATGCTGATGCGGTCGGAGAGCAAGTCGGCCTCTTCCATGTAATGCGTGGTCAGGAAAATGGTTGTCCCCTCTTNGTTCACATTCCTGATGTACTCCCACATCCGCATCCGGGTCTGGGGATCGAGGCCGATGGTGGGTTCGTCAAGGAAGAGCANGGTCGGCCGGGTCATCAGCCCGCGGGCGATCTCGAGCCGCCGTTTCATGCCCCCGCTCAGGCGCTTGGTCAGTTCGTCCCTTTTTGCATCGAGCTGGACGAGCTGCAGGAGTTCGTCGATCCGTGCTTTCCGTTCCGCGTCCGGCATATTGTAAAGCCGGCCGTGGAACTCGAGGATCTCCCGGACGGTCATGTCCCGGTCGAGCGTGATGTCCTGGAAAACGATGCCGATAGATTCCCGGACCTGCTGCGGCTGTGTTGTCACATCGTACCCGGCAACGACTGCCGTTCCTTTCTGGCGCGCAAGGAGNGTGATGAGGATATTGATCACGGTGCTCTTGCCGGCCCCGTTCGGCCCGAGGAAACTGAAGATCTGCCCCTTTTCCACCGTGAAACTGATATTGTCGACCGCTTTGAAATCCCCGTAGCTATGTTCGAGGTTCTCGACACGGATGATCGCCGGCTCCGGGTCCGCAGGTTCCATACATTCAGTATTCAAAAATCAGTGTATATGAATACTGGGATACTGGCAGGATTGATCATTGCTGAAACCATCTGCTTTCACCCATTCCTGCGAGCAAGAACCGTAATCATCCCGTCCTTCACGGATGAATACTCAATCGCGAATCCGGCGCCGGTCAGCATGCGTGTGAGTATATCGGGAGCGATACGGATCTTCGTATATTTTCCTGCGTTCCTCCCCCAGGCACCCTGCCTTCGGGAGTAGAGAATATCCTGAACAGTAACCGTGTCGGCATGGTATTCCAGTCTGCACAGAAAAATCCGGCCGGCTTCACGAAGAACCGGAATGACGACAACTGCACCATCCGGTTCCCGGGAATAATCCCTGAGTGTGAGGACAAGCCGGCCGCCCGGATCCAGTTCGGAAAAACACTGCCGGACCAGATCCTGCACTTCCGGTATACCGGGCAGATGGGTGAGCGTATCGCCCATACATACGATGAGCTCCGGGTGACGGCCTGACCATGAAGGATACTGCCGGATATCGCTCTGGATCGTTTCGATAGGCAGCGATCCTGCACGCGAGTGAAGGTCGTCCAGCAGCGGCTGGCAGAAGTCCACCGCGGTCACGGAGTACCCGAGTTGTGCAAGCGCAATGGACTGGAACCCGCAGCCGGCCCCGAGATCGATGGCAACCCGGTTATCCCGGGGTATGAAAGAATTGGAGGAGAAGAATTTTTTGTTTTTCCGGACCTGATCATCAGGTCCCCCGCTTATCCACGCATAACTCCCTGCAAGAAACGCATCGTAATGGGTCTTTGCGGTACCGGTCATAAAAAAAGACCGTCAGTTCCGGTTATCATGGATGTTCTTTTGTATAGATCAGTCGTACTTTTGTCGGGATAATGTCATCATAATGGGGAATCGAGTCTCCGGAAAACTCCAGTTTCTCGTACGTTTCCACCCCGGCAACATCCCAGATGCTGCCGCGGGGAAGGATGAACTCCTTTTCCGTGGAGTTGACAAACAGGAGGTGATTCCCCTTTCTGAAACTGACAACACACATCGTGAGATACCCCTCGCTGTCCCTCCCGCTGGTTGCCATCTTATGATAAATCTCCGACGGGTCATACGATGCGAAGGCATACCCGTTTTCTGAAAAGACGGACTCGTTCCGGATCCTCTTTGCCTGTTCCCCGCTGATACCAACATAAACAGTAATGTTTTCCTGTACGGTTGTGTTGAACAGGGCATAATCGATAAGGCTGATTTGCTGCCCTATGCGGGTTTTATCCTCCCTGACTGTCTTTGCCCTTACCGATTCCCAGCGGAGGTACCCGTTGATGGTATCGGTTGTTCCCCCCCGGGAAAAATCGCTGACGGCTTTCTCTACATCCGCAGGGAACTTATATTCCGTGTACAGCTTTGTCTGTTTCGGGCTGGTAATAGTAACCGGCGGGGGAGTGCTGCTGGGGTTCACCCGGGTATCGGCCGGTACAATCGGGGAGACGGTGAGGGTCACGACCGATGACGCTGCCAGCGGGGGCATTTCTTCCGGCTCGGTATCCAGGCATCCGCAGGAGAGTATGGCGGACAGGATCAGCAGTGCGATGATTCCTGCAGATACTGATCCGGATCGGGACCAGAGAGGTTTACAGCAGACCATAGGGATACGTTGTTACCAATGGTGACGGGAGCGTAAAAAAATATTCCTTTTTTTTCCTGCACGCGGGGATCCTGCTATAGATATATGACGGGAAAGAACCAAAGATACCGGAAATGGCACACGAGCCCGAATTCCGGTACAAACAGTGTCTCATCATCCGGAATGATGTGAAGATGAGCTGCGGCAAGCGGTGCGCACAGGCAGGCCACGCTGCCCTCGGTGCCTATAACGGCGCTGACAAGAATCTCCAGAAAGCATGGATGCAGGAAGGCCAGAAGAAAGTGGTCCTCAAGGCAAACGACGAGCGGACGCTCTTTGAGCTCAAGGTGCTTGCCGAGCGNGCAGGGATCTCGACGTCCCTGATCCAGGACGCCGGCATGACCGAGATCCCGCCCGGCACGATCACCGCGCTCGGCCTTGGCCCGGCAAAGAGCGAGGACCTTGACAGGATAACCGGCTCGCTCACCCTCTTATGAAACCGAGCACGTTTCCGCTGGAACGCGAACTCGGGATCCACTGGTACGCGAGCGATGCTGAAGGGATCGGGGGACGGCTCCGGACAACGGCTGAGGATTTCATCGTGGAAGAGATTCCTCCAGAAAAGAAGCAGACGACCGGGCCGTTCCTGATCTGCAGGCTTACCAAGAAGAACTGGGAGCTCCAGCACGCGATCAAGGAGATTGCAAAACGGCTTGGCATCAGCCACCGCCGTATCGGTTTTGCAGGAACAAAAGACCGCAATGCAATCACCACGCAATGGATCTCCCTCTATAATGTCACCCCGGANCAGGTTGCCGCGATTTACCTNAAGGATATCACGCTTGAACTCATCGGCCAGTCAAACGAGGGACTGTCGCTCGGCGACCTCCTGGGGAACCGGTTCGATATCGTGATCCGGGACCCGGAACCAGAGGATCTTACCGGCCGGGTGCAGAGCGTTTCCGATACGGCTGCAGCCGGCGTACCGAATTATTTCGGGCTCCAGAGGTTTGGCGCAATCCGCCCGGTGACCCACCGCGTCGGGGAATGGATCCTTAAAGGGGACTATGAGCAGGCTGTCCTGACGTATGTCGGCATGGAATTTCCTGGTGAACCCGATGAGACCCGGGCAATCCGGTCAGCGTTTACTGCTTCCCGGGATCCGATCCCGGCATTGCATGCCCTGCCGGTCCACATGAACTACGAGCGGGCCATGCTCCATCACCTCGCTGAGCGCCCGGGCGATTATGCCGGGGCGCTGCAGGTGCTTCCCCCGAAACTGCTCTCCATGTTCGTTTCGGCTTTCCAGTCGTACCTGTTCAACCTTGCCCTGAGCCGGAGGATTGATGACGGGCATGCCCTTGACGAGGCGCAGCCGGGCGACCGGCTCCTGTTTGCCAACGGGCGTACGGATACGGTTACCGAAGCAAACAGCCCGGCGGTACAAATCCACCTGAAGCGGGGGCGGTGTACCATCGCCCTCTTCATGCCGGGCCGGGATAAATTCGAGGCAAAAACAACCGGGGAGAAGGCAACCGAGGCATTACTCCAGGAATATCATATATCGCCTGAGGATTTTGCACGGGCATCCGCGTTTGTGCGGACAAAATATGAAGGCGCGTGGCGGCCTGTCGCGCTGAGGACAGAGATCCAGTCAGCGCTCGAGGAGGGGAGCCTGCGCCTGAAATTCACCCTGCCGCCCGGGCATTATGCGACAACGGTCTGCCGGGAATTTATGAAGGCAGACCCGGTAAGGATGATTTAGACCGGGACTTTGCAAGTGTCTTTGCCCCGTCAATCGCATCGTTGAGGTTGCCGAGTTCATCAATCACATTGATCTTCAGGGCATCGGCTCCGCGGATCACCCTCCCGTCCTCGATATCCGAACGGGCTATGACGCGTTCGGTCGTCACATCACCGATGAAATCCTCAAAACTGTCCGATACGATCTTCTGGGCGTANTCCTCTTCGTCACCCGTGAGCGGGCGGGAGGTTGAGCCCATGTCCTTCTTGGCGCCGGACTTGACCGTGCTGACATTGTACCCTTCCTTCTCCATCCAGCGGCTCATATCCGAGAACTTCCAGATAACCCCGACTCCTGCGGTGAACGTGTCGGGATTTGCATAGATCCTGTCCGCGTGGGCACTAACGTAATATGCGGCCGAGGTTCCCATGTCTCCCATGGACACGACGACCGGCTTTCTGGTCTTGGCATATTCAAGGTCTCCGATGATCTCCTGTGCCGCGGCCGGGGTTCCGCCCGGGCTGTTCACGCGCAGGACAATCGCATCTACCAGTGGGTCGTCTGCAGCTTCCCGCAGTTCCCTGCCGACCACTTCGCTGCCGATGGTCTCGCTGTCAGAGTATTCACCGGTGACCATCGTGCCTTCCATACGGATGACAGACACGCCCTGCGTATCCGGGTGTGAGAGGAGATAATACCCGACCGACACTCCGCATACAAGGGCCAGTCCTACGATGATGATCAGGAACCACTTGAACCCGGAGCCCGGCGTTCCTGATGCAGGTGTCGCTGTGACGGGTGTCATGGGGATGGAGGAGGTTGGTTGTGCCGGGTTGATAATCGGAGACGGCGCTGCCACGGGTGCAGGAACCCGGAAAAGGGCCGCAGGGTCGGCGGGCACGGGCTGTTCGCTCATGACTGCAGGTTCAGGTGCCGGAGGTAACGATATCTCATTCCCGTCCATAACTCAGACCTCGCCATAATTGACGTCGAACTCGGAGACGAGGTTACTGCCGCACATATAGTATTTCTTTAACGTGAGCCGGATCATCTGGTCTTCCGTATCGATATGCATGCCCCCGACAAGGGATGGCGTGTCGGAACCCCCGACAATGAATGGCAGGTGGATTAAGCGGATCTCGTCAACGAGCTGATCGTGCAGCATGTGCCAGTTCAGGGTCGGCCCGCCTTCAATCATCAGCTTCTCCACACCGAATTTTTCCCTGAGGATCTTCATGAGGAGCGGGAGTTCGACATGGGTCTTGCCAGCGACAACGACATGCACGCCTTTCTTCCTGATCGCTTCGACCCGGTCAGCCGGTGCTGCCTCGCAGACGGCAATCGCGGTCGGGGCGTCATTTTTCAGCACGTTTGCATCGGGAGGGAGATCTGCCATGCTGCACGGGATGACCCGGAGCGGGCTCTTTCCCTTGACATACCTGACCGTGAGGAACGAGTTGTCAATCCGGATGGTGTTGGCGCCTACCATGATCGCGTCATATGCAGCCCGGGTCTCGTGGAGCAGCAGCTCGGTCTCGTGCGCCATATATTTCATCAGGATCTTTGAGGAAGCACCCTTCTTCAGGGTGAGTTTTCCGTCTGCCGTTATCTCTGACATCATCAGGACATGCGGCCGGTCGGTTTTGTTTTTCATTGCTGTTCTTCTCTCCGGTATCATTGGATGGGGGATATAAATAAAGTGATGATGGCAGCAGTCAAAATCATGGCCGATGCTGTGATTNATCACATCAGAAAGGCAACTATTAATGGATCATATACCTATGAATTGAGTTACGAATAAAACCGATGCTGATATGAATAATACCAACCAAAAATTTACTTGAGAAATACCCCTCACCAGGACCTGTACCATGAATATTACTGCACTCCGTCCGAGGTTTGTCAAGTATCTTGAGCCGGTCGCAGAGGTCTTTGTCAGGCTCCGGATCACCCCGAACCAGATCTCGCTTNTCGCCCTCATCGCGGGTTTTGTCTGCGCCATTTTATTTTTCCGGCGCGAGTTTTTGCTGGGAAGCCTGGCGCTGCTGGTATCAGCAATATTTGACCTGATCGATGGCAGTGTTGCACGGAAGACCAATGCTCACACGGATTTCGGTGCGGTTTTCGACTGGATCGTGGACAAGTATGTGGATGCCCTGGCCCTTCTCGGGGTAGGTCTTGCCGGGATCCCGATCATCAGCCAGTACCTGCCGGTTCCCCCGGTTGCGGATTTCGGGGTCGTGGCATTTGCCATTACCGGCTCCCTGATGAATACGTTCATCAAGCCGGTTGTGTATGCCGAGATCGGGTACCGGGAAAAGGTCGAAGGGAAGATCGATGACCCGCTGGAAGGTGTGGGATTTTTCGGGCGGCCCGAGACCTTCCTTGTCCTGATCCTCGGCGGGGTATCCGGGTATATCTGGGCCTCGGTCATCATCATCGCGGTCTGCACGAACCTGTCCGCGATCCAGAGAATAATTTACCTTTACCGAAGGCTGTCCTGACCCCGTAGTCCTGATTCCCGGTGGGGGCTTTGGATCTTTCCGGACGGGTCATCATCATCGCGGTCTGCAGGAACCAGTCAGTGATCCGGAGAATTATTTGCCTTTGCCGAACGCTTTCCTGATCTCACCGGCATACATCTGGTAGAGATCATCGGCATAGTTGCCCAGTTTCGGGATGATGGTAAACAGCCCGTATGCGATTATGACCAGAATGATGAGGGCAGTGACTTCTGCAATAACATTGTGTGCCCAGAAGAAACTCTCGTAACCGGGCTGGCCGTTCCCTGCAACCTCTGTCCAGTACGGGAACCACTGGTCTGTGTAGGCCATGATCACAAAGACGTTCCTGAACAGGTTGAGGATGTATATCGTCGGTGCTACGATCAGGAAGGCAAGGATCTTCTGCTTTGTGTCGGTCTGGATTGCTGCAGCAACCCCGAGCATGATCGCGATACTCTGAATGCCGGTGCACCCCAGGATGATCTCCACACTGTAGCCGTTGCGGGTGATGGCATTTTTCAGCAAATCCCCGCAGATCCCCGTGTTGATAACCTGTTCAGTGAGGGGATCCATGCAGGTCAGCATTACGGAAAAGTTGATGGCGTCAAGTATCCAGATGATCTGGCCGACAACCATGCTGATAAGCCAGTTGCCAAGGTTCGGGAATCCCCCGATAGCAGAGAGCATGTCAAAAGGGGCGTAGATTATGAACGCCACCGCTGCCGCACGTGAGAGGTTCAGTGCCCTCTCATCTTCAAGCATGAGAAATTTTGCTGTAATGTACAGGAAGGGCACGGAGAGTATTGCCATGAACGGGTAAAGGAAATTATTCTCCGCGAAGTATTCGTTGAGGTTGGCAAAGAGTGCGAGTGTGATAAAAGTCCAGCCGGCAATGGCTGCGTATTTCCTGTGTCGACCGGGCACGAGGAACAGAAGGAATCCAATACAGGACAGCAGGACCAGGTACTCGATCATTACAGACTTATTCGCCTGTTACCAAAAAAAGGATTCCGAATAACCACATCCGGTATCTTCTGGTTGTCCGTCAGGATATTCCCNNGATAGCGGGAATGAAAAATCCTGCAGGAAGCATACGCGGGAAATAGCCGGAATACCGGAATATGCGTGGGAAATACAACCCGGGTCCCGGACAAGAGATTTAATCTTGTATCATCACGCATACTATACCGATGTTTTGTCCTGAATGTAAGACGATGATGATCTCATCCGGGGGTCAGCTCAAGTGCAGGAAATGCGGATATATCCGCAAGATCGATTCCGATGACAAGATGACAACCAAGAAACTGCGCAAGGAAAAGGAGATCATGATTGTCGATGATGAGGACGCGGATATCAAGACCATGCCCACGATCGCGATCAAGTGCCCCAAGTGCGGGAACAATCTTGCCATCTGGTGGCTCCGCCAGCTCCGGGCTGCAGATGAGAGCGAGGTGCGGTTCTTCCGGTGCACGAAATGTGATCACACCTGGCGGCAGTACGATTGATCATTCTGGCGAAAAAAAATCATTGACCATATTTTTTTTTCAGGAACCTCCTGCCGCGTTCCTGTATTGACAATCATACCCGTTCTAGGTGCCGGGTATGAGAACGTTTTTGTAAGAAAAGATCAGAGCACAGGGAAAAATTACAGCAGTCCCGGGGCTTTTACCCGGAACTTCTGCCAGAGCACGCGGCCCATGACACGGAAGGTAAAATCAAGTTCTTCGAAACTGGGGATGTCCTGTTCTTTTAAAATTGCCCGGCCGGCATCCATTGAATTCCCGCCAAGCAGCGTCACAATGATCCGGTTCTCGGTCATCTCGGAAAACTTCAGGATCTTCTTTGCCAGGTGCTCAGAAGTCATGACGAGGTTGGGGAAACTGATAATAAATGCCATGTCCCAGAGGTCCTGGTTGCGTGCAAGGACCTCGAAGGTTTTTTCAAACCTCTTTTCCGATGCATCACCGAGAAGATCGATGGGGTTGCCCTTGTTCCAGAACTCCGGCAGGAACCCGTTGAGTTCCTCAATAACATCCGTGGGAAGATCGATAATCTCAACGCCATATCTCTCGGCGTAATCTGAAGAGAGAACGGAAAATCCCCCGGCATTGGTGATCACGACCGCCCTTTTACCTTTCGGATATCCTTTTGGGTGTGCGAGCATCTGGGCTGCGAGNAACGCCCCGGTNAGTGTATGTACGGCGATCACGCCGGACCTCCGGAACGCTTCCATATACACCTCATAGGATCCCGACAAGGAACCGGTATGCGATGCCGCGGCTGCCTGTCCTTTACGGGAGGATCCGGATTTGATTGCAACCACCGGCTTGGTCTTTGCCACTTCGGAGACTATCTCCATAAATGCCTTACCGTCACTGATCTCTTCGATATAGAGGATGACTGCCTTTGTCTTCTCATCTTTCTGGACATACCGGAGGTAGTCGAGGAAATCGAGATCGGTCTGGTTACCAACCGATATGACATTGGAAAACCCAATCCCGTTTGCCAGGCTCCAGTCGACAACCGTGTTGATGATCGCACCACTCTGGGATATGAACGCGATATTGCCCGGGTTCGGGGTCTGGTGGACATAGGTGGTGTCGATACCNCTCGGGGGAATGATCATTCCAAGACAGTTGGGACCGATGATGCGTGTACCGTGTCGTTTTGCAATTTCATGGATCCGGTCTTCAAGGGCTTTGCCGTCTTCACCCATCTCCTTGAAACCTGCGGTGATGATGACGACCATCGGGACTCCCTTCTGTCCGCACTCTTCGATCACACGGGGGACGTGGATTGCGGGAACAGTAATAACGGCCAGGTCCACCGGTGCCGGGATTGCGGTTATATTCGGGTATGCCTTAAGGCCCTGGATCTCCGAACGTTTGTTGTTGACCGGATACAACTGTCCCGGGAAATGGAGGAGGTTATGCAATACTGCATACCCCATCTTGGAGGAATCCTGCGATGCACCGATAACGGCAATGGAGCGGGGATTGAAATATTCCATGGGGACCGGCTGGCGCTCCGGTCTTTCCCGGATTACCGGCTCTTCGGTGATAATGATACGTGCATCAACAGCAAGCGAACCACTCTCATACAGACGTAATGGATTGATATCGAACTCGATAACATTCGCGCTCTCCGCAAAGAAGCGGTGGATGGCTGACAGGGCAGCAACGAGTGCCTCCTCATCTTTTGGTTTCATTCCCCGGTATCCTTTGATGAGGGGATAGCCGTTGATCTCGCGGATCATCTGGCGGATCGTCTCATCATCCAGCGGCAGGATGCGGAGGGTGATATCCTTCATCAGTTCGACAAGCGTGCCACCCATGCCGAACGTAATGACCTTCCCGAATGCCGGATCGGTCTTGCCGCCAATGATGAGCTCGAGGCCCGGCTCTGCCTGCTGTTCGACAATGACTCCNTTGATTTCGGCATCTTTCCGGTACTTCTTGGCCCCGGTAATGATCCGGTCAAAGGCTGCAACTGCTGCATCCCGGCTCCCGATACCTACGACAACACCGCCAGCATCGCTCTTATGGACGATCTGGGGGGAAATAATCTTCATGACCACCGGAAAACCGATCGTTTCGGCCGCCTCAGCGGCCTCGTGCGGTGTCATGACGATCCGGAATGCCGGGACCGGCACACCATATTCCCTGAGAAGATCGTAACCTTCGGATTCGGATAACATGAGTTTCTTCATTTATGCACCTGAATACAGGATCAGGAACGGTAACAAACGCCCGGATTTACTGAACTCCAAAAACTCATCCGGTTTTTCTTACGGTATTCCTGTCCATGATAACTCCCAGAGATCATGAAAACGAGATTTTTAAATGTATGGTGAGGAAATGCCCGGATCTGCGGGGTTTTTTGGGTTATCATAACCCGCGCGCAAAATTCCGGGAAAAATCTCAAAGGATTTGGCCCGGAATCAAAAAAACAAAAAGCAGCGCCGCATTTAATAGAAATGGAATCTATAATGGCCAGATAACCCTGCAAATCCGTTTTTTTCATGAACGGAAAATGATAACCCTTAATTTCCATTACACATTATTAATAGTGTTAAATCGGGGTTTTACATGGCAGAAAAATTTGACGTCAAACTCACCGAGAAGTATTACACACCTGATCCCTCCTACCGGCAGAACAGCTGGATAGGCGACTATCCGAAAGCGTACGATGAATTCCGAAAAGATCCCGATGCGTTCTGGGATCAGATAGCCCGGGAACTGCACTGGTTCTCGCCATACTCAAAAGTTAAAGAATGGAATTATCCGTACGCCCGGTGGTTTATTGATGGTAAGACGAATATCACGTACAACTGCCTTGATCGTAATGTTCAGAACGCCCGCCGGAATAAAGTGGCCCTGATCTGGAAAGGGGAGGATGATACCGAGCGGATCTTTACCTATCGCCAGCTCCTGCGGGAAGTGATGCGGGTGGCCAACGGCTTAAAGAAGCTGGGCGTTACAAAAGGAGACCGGGTCTGCATCTACATGCCGATGGTCCCGGAGCAGATCATCTCTATGCTCGCATGTGCCCGGATTGGGGCGGTCCACAGTGTCGTGTTCGGAGGTTTTGGTGCAGCAGCGCTCAACAGCCGTATAACCGGTGCTGAGGCAAAGGTTGTAATCACTGCCGATGTCACGTTCAGGCGCGGTAAGTCCATCCCGCTCAAACATATCATTGAGGAAGCGATCATCAATGCTCCAAGCGTGGAACATGTGGTTGTNCTGCGAAGGGAGCTTACCCAGCCGGTTGAGATCCACAAGGAAATGGAGATAGATTTCTACGATATGATAAACGACGTGAAACCTGACTGCGAACCTGAGGTAATGGATGCGGAAGACCCGCTTTTTATCCTGTACACGAGCGGCTCTACCGGTGCCCCGAAAGGGATTGTTCATACCTGCGGCGGCTATATGGTGGGCACGTATTATACAACAAAGACCGTGTTCGATATCAAGGACAATGATGTCTACTGGTGCACTGCAGACCCCGGCTGGATCACCGGGCATTCCTATGTCGTATACGGGCCGCTTGCACTGGGCGCAACGATCGTCATTACTGAAGGTACTCCAGATTTCCCGGACCCGGGCGCGTACTGGCGGATGGTGGAAGAGTTCGGAGTCACAATCCTCTATACTGCCCCGACAGCAATCCGCATGTTCATGAAACTCGGTGAGCAGTGGCCGGATAAGTACAATCTCAGTACTCTGCGTATCCTGGGATCGGTCGGTGAACCGCTGAACCCTGAAGCGTTTGAATGGTACTACCGTGTAATCGGGAAGAGCCGGTGCCCGATTGTTGATACGTGGTGGCAGACCGAGACCGGTATGCANATGGTCACAACNATGATCGGCGAGCGGATGTACCCGGGTTTTGCCGGCAAGGGCGTCCCGGGTGTGGTTGCCGATGTGGTAGATAAGAATGGGAAATCTGTTGCGCCCGGGACCGGGGGTTTCCTCGCAATCCGGGAACCGTGGCCGTCGATGCTGCGCACGGTCTACAAGGATGATGAGCGGTACCGGAAATACTGGACCACGATACCGGACTGCTATGCTGTCGGAGATCTTGCGGTCAAAAATAAGGAAGGGTACATCATGGTGCTCGGCCGATCTGACGATCTCATCGTTGTTGCAGGCCATAACATCGGGACGGCCGAAGTGGAGAGTGCGCTCGTTTCTCACAAGGCTGTGGCTGAAGCCGCGGTTATCGGCAAACCGGATCAGGTAAAAGGAAATATCATAAAGGCTTTCGTTATCCTTCGCGTCGGGCATACGGCGAGCGACCGTCTGAAAAACGAGCTCTTGTACCATGTCCGGATTACGCTCGGGCCGATTGCCATGCCCTCGGAAATTGAGTTTGTAACTACCCTGCCAAAGACCCGCAGCGGTAAGATCATGCGGCGGGTACTGAAGGCAAAAGAGATGGGCATGGACCCCGGTGACATCTCAACATTAGATGAATAAAATAAGCGGGATATGAAACCAACTTTTTAAATACTGTTTTGTGGCATTTATAAATATGAAGGTCAGGCCAGAGGACTCCCTCAAGATCGAAAACATCGTTGCCTCCGCGAAGGTGACCGATTATCTGGATCTCCCGGTCCTTGCAGCGAACATCAAGGATGCTGAGTATAACAAGAAACGGTTTCCCGGTGTTGTGCTCCGTATGCAGGATCCCAAGATCGCTGCCCTTGTATTCGGGTCCGGCAAGGTTGTTTTGACCGGTGCAAAAAGCATCGAGAATGTTGGCAAAGGACTCAATATCCTTGGCGGACTGCTGCGCAAACAGGGTATCGATATTCCGAAAAAACTGGATTTCAAGATCCAGAATATTGTAACATCTGCAGACCTTGCAACACCGATCAATCTCAACAAGATCGCTGTCGGATTCAATCTCGACCGGATTGAATATGAGCCGGAACAGTTCCCCGGTCTTGTCTATCGGCTCGACGATCCTAAAGTGGTGGTCCTCCTCTTTGGTTCAGGGAAACTGATCATCACTGGCGGGAAAGTACCGGAAGATGCCAAGAAAGCGGTTATAAAGATCCTTTCCGATCTCCGCAGCCTGGGCCTGATGTAATTTTTTTTTTAAAAATCGTGTATATTTTATTTTTGTTCAGTGTTCTGCACACATTTTCGTCTCGTTTTGTTTATATCCGCAGGATACACTATATAAAACCATTGAGCATTGCCCAACAATAACGAAGCCTTTATATCATTGACTGGATAATTAATCAAGTAAAGTTTTTGGAAATAATGTGGATGTGAGTGTATGAGAACGGAGAATGTAATGTATTTTACCGAGAAGGAAGAAGAGTTCGCAAATCTTCTTATCGAGATCGGAACGAAGCGTAATGTTGCAAAGGTTCTGGTGTTTCTCGCAAACACCCCGGAGGCGACCTCCCGCGCCATTGAACGTGGCACGGATCTCCGCCAGCCCGAAGTCAGCATTGCCATGCGTTACCTGATTGACCAGGACTGGATCACCAGCAGGGAGAGCAAGGCGGAGAGCAAAGGCCGCCCGGTCAAGATCTACGAACTTGCAAAACCGATCCACGAGATCATGGACAGCATCGAGAAAGAGAAGAAGAAAGAGGCGAACAACCAGCTCGCCCTTGTCCAGAAATTACGTGATTATATCCGCTGAAGAAATTATCTTCACATTTTTTGGGCCACCGATAACCACGGTGGTCTTCTTCACAAACCCGCAGAAGAGCCCGCTCTCGATAACTCCGGGAATTGCGGCAAGGGTGGCCTCAAGGTTTTCGGGATTTTTTATATCTGCAAATGTGCAGTCCACAATAAAATTCCCATTATCAGTAATGACCGGCCCGTCCTTTTTCACAGCCTCGCGGATGACCGGGGCACACCCGAGCCCGCGGAGCTGCTTATGCACCGGCATTATTGCGAAAGGGAGGACTTCGACCGGCACTGCGGCAGCGCCCAGTTTTTTCACCACTTTCTGTTCGTCCACGACTACAACAAAGCGCTTTGCAGCTGCCGCTACACACTTCTCCCGCAGGTGCGCGGCGCCTCTCCCCTTGATGAGACGGAGCTTCGGATCGACCTCATCTGCCCCGTCAATGGCAATGTCGATTGTTGGGTTATCATCGAGCGTGGTAAGCGGGATCCCGGCCACCCTTGCCCGGAGTGCAGTCTGGAATGATGTCGGGATGCCGGTGATCTGAAGGCCGTCCTTTATCCGCTCTGAAAGGCGTTCAATTGTGAAATACACCGTGGAGCCGGTACCAAGCCCGACAACCATCCCATCTTCTGCCATTTCCGCAGCCCGGTAACCGGCAGCACGTTTTGCCTGTTCGGATGCCCCTGCTTTCTTGTCCATTATTGGGATATTTGCCGCCCGCAGTTAATTAAAACTGGTGATCCGGCTGCAGAATTACAGAGTCCAATATCTTATGAAAAGGTCTTTTTTGTATTCTGACAGGCTTTATATGACGTGCAATCCAGCGTAATCGGGGTGATCGAGATGTTGCCTTTCCGGATAGCATGGACGTCCGTTCCTTCTTCTGCATCCTCGACAAGCGGCCCGTTGATCCAGAAGTACGGACGTCCCCGGGGGTCAAGACGTTTCTCAACACCGGTATGGAAGAGTTTGTGGGCAAGGCGTGTCACCTCATATCCCCTTTTTATCTGCGACGGGATATTGACGTTGATGACATCGGTGTCAGGGCCGAACCCGTGCATGAGGACGCGCTCCACCACGTCCCGCACAACCTTCTTTGCCGGATCGAAACTGCGGGCATACGACCGGGGATCATCGAACTTGTCACCCTGGTCCTCGACCTGCAGGGAGAACGCGATACCCTTCGTTCCCTGGTTGGAGGCTTCGAGTGCCGCTCCGACAGTTCCGGATGTCATAATGGACTCGGTCGAGAGATTCTCCCCGATATTAATCCCGCTTACAACTATCGTGGGCGCGAGCTTCAGCGCATACAGCCCGATGATGACCGCGTCGGTGGGTTTTCCTGCGACGGCCCATGCTTTCTCGCCGTTCATCACGACCTGGGTTGCACGGAGGGGCTCGAAGATTGAGATTGATCTGCCGACCGCACTCTGTTGCGTGGCCGGGGCAACGACAGTAATGTCCGCGATAGGCTTCAACGCTTCANAGGCGGCCCAGAGCCCGATAGAACTCACACCGTCATCATTGGTCAGCAGGATCGAGGGTCTCATGTTCACGATCTATTACACCCGGCCCGCAAATAACTCACCGATCGGATAGGGTAATTTTCCATGGCAGCATATATGTAAATCAGATGAAAGTCCTGCTCGCAGAATATACAACCGCGCATGATCCAATGCTTGCCCACGAGGGCCGGGGGATGCTTGAAGTACTCAGGGAAAGCTTCGGGAGGTGCGGCTACGAAGTTGTCCTCCCGGAAAAAGGCGATTTTGCTGCTGAAATAGAACGACTTGCACCTGAGTGCGACATGGGCCTCGTGATCGCCCCTGACAATTTACTCTCGAAGTTCACCATGATTCTCGAGCAGCACACGCATAACCTCGGCTGCGGGTTCATGACGGTTGCGCTCTGTGCAAACAAGGTGCAGACCCAGAAGATCCTCATGCAGCACGGTATTCCGGTGCCGGGGGAGCCCGGGCCGGGGAAGCGTGTCCTCAAGCCGGTGAAAGGGTGCGGTGCGCAGGGCGTCAGGCTCTCTGAAAACGGACCGGGCAAGGATGAGTTTGCCGAGCGGTTTATTGAAGGAGAAAATTTTTCTGTGAGTNTTATCCCCAACCGGGTTATTGGTGATGCATGCCTCTTTTTTAAGGGTAACCCCCCGCTCGTTCTTGCCGTAAACCGGCAGCNGATTGAGACAGATGCGGATGGGGNATTTCACTACCTTGGCGGTGAGACACCGGTGCATCCGCCACGGGAAGATGAGATCATCAGCACAGCCAAAAAAGTGGTTGAAGTCCTCGGCTGCCAGGGATATTGCGGTGTGGATGTGGTGGTGGCGGACAAGGTGTACGTTGTGGATGTCAACCCGCGGATAACGACAAGCCTCGTGGGTATTGCAGCCTGCATGAAAGAGGAGATTGCCGACCTTCTTGTTGCAGCTTCGAAAGGAGACGGCCCTGCAACAGTCACTCTCCAGGGTAAAGCCCGGTTTGACACAAACGGGATGGTCACGAGAATATGATCGGGATCGATGTCGGCGGTGCGAACCTCAAGGTTGTTGATGATAACGGCGTTCACATCCACTACTGCCCGCTCTGGGAGCAATCTCCCATTACGGATCTGCTCAGAGAACATGTCCGGGATGATGATGAGCCTGCCGCAGTCGTGATGAGCGGAGAGCTCGCCGATTGTTTTGAACACAAACTACAGGGAATTACGTTCATTGTCGATGCAGTCAGAAACGCGTTACCCAAAGCCAGGTTTTATGGTGTGGATGCTCAGTTCCACGACAATGCAGTTCCCCAGCTTGCTGCAGCCAACTGGCTTGCTTCTGCCGATTATCTCCGCTCCCGGTATCCGGATGCCGTTCTTCTTGATATCGGGAGTACGACCGCAGATATCATCCCGCTTAACCAGTTTGACCTCCTGAAAGGACTGACTGACACGAAAAGGCTGCAGGCAGGATACCTGGTATATACTGGCATGCTCCGCACCAGCATTGCAACACTCCTCCGTTCGGCTGATCTGGCGGGAGTACCAACTCCCCTGAGTACCGAGTATTTCGCTGCAAGTGCGGACGTCCACCTTGTTCTCGGGCATATTATCCCTGAGATCTATACCTGCGATACACCCGACCGTAAAGAAAAGACCCGCGAAGCTTCCCTGCGAAGACTCGCACGCATGCTCTGTGCAGATCTCGATGAGATCGGGACCGCAGGAGCAGAGCAGATTGCCGAACAATTCTGGGCTGTCCAGCGCGACATGATATGCAGCCAGGTAAAAAAAATCGTAAAATCTTCCCATGCAAAAGAGGTTATTATTGCCGGGATCGGTGCCCCGCTATTCTCAGCGGAACTTGGTGGGACTGATTTGACCCGAGAACTTGGACCAGCCGCGGATGCCCTGCCGGCATTTGCTGTAAGGGAAGTGGCTACAGCAAGAATCCGTATCGGTCATCAATAACGGGGATTCGGGAAAACCAGATCCCGTCGAGGAATAAAAAAAAGATTTTCCGTTCGAGGAAACAGATTGATTTAACGACGATCAGCATACCCGCGGGACCGGGTCGCCCATCGGGGGCTCAATAAACCGTTCGCCACCGATTACTGTTTCCATGATTACATGTGCTCCTTTCGTCACCGTTCCCACAACAGCAGCATCTTTACCGTATTTATGGGAGTGCAACGCATCGAGAACTGCGTCGACACAGGACGCCGGTACGCCCATGACGGCCTTGCCCTCATTGGCAACTTCCAGCGGATCGATTCCCAGCATACCGGCAGCACTCCGGACGTTTTTCCGGATCGGGATCTTCTCTTCCTGAACCCGGACACAAACCCCGCTTTTCCGTGCCATCTCATTGATTGCGTTTGCAAACCCGCCCCGCGTGGGGTCTTTCATGGCATGGACTGTGCCAGCATCCAGCACTTTTTCGATCAAACCCCAGAGTGGCGAAACATCTGATTTGATCTGTTCCCCAAGGTCGAATCCCTCGCGGTGGGCCATGATCGCAAGCCCGTGATCCCCCAGTGTGCCGGAAACAATGATGA
>JGI20214J51650_10000636_pt1 | contig 21918 bp, 23 predicted proteins | sample WetSurMetagenome_FD_51650 | JGI IMG/M metagenome (IMG submission 51650) | reverse complement strand
GCCCTGGCGGGTGTGGATCCTCACGGAGTGCCCGATGATGTTCTCGGCAGCCCAACCGCCTATGGGCGCGAGCGAGATGAATCCGGCGTCGTCGATGTTGAACACGAGGAAGCCGATCTCGTCCATATGTGCGGCGAGCATCACTTTGCGTATGCCTTCGCCACCCTTGCGCACCGCCGTGAAGTTCTTCACCGCGTCGACGCGGGTCTCGTCCGCCAGACCGCCGATCTCCTCCTTCAGCAGGGAGATGACGCCATCCTCGCGGCCGGACACGCCGTCGACCTCGCAGAGCCTCTTCAGCAGCCCGGTGTTCAGCTCACCCATCGCAGTGCTCACCTTCCGTCGCGCGGTGCGATCCATTCGAAGCCGGCGGCCTCCAGGCAGCACCCCGCCCTCGCGCCGGCGAAATCCATGCTTCCGGTGACCGCCTCGCAGGCTTCCAGGGGTGTCAGTCCCTTCTCGAGGATCAGATCGAGGTACAGGATCTCGAGTATCCCGCTCGCCGCCCAGTCGACGCTGTTCCGGTAGCCGGACACCACGAATCCCTCCGGCCAGTCCCTCCTGGAGGAGGCGATGGTCCGCGGGATGTCCCCCGCCATCATCAGGCATGACGAGAAGTGGATCATGGCGAGGTTCCTGCAGGGCTCGAGAGCGTCGAGCAGCTCCTGCCGCCCTATCGTGCCCTCGGCCACGGCCACGCCCTCGCTCGACGCATGGGATGAGACCAGCAGGCAGACGGTGCCGGGGAGCATGGCCGTCTCGGCGCAGAAGAGCTCGAGGTCGGACGAGTCGTGGATGAACCTCTGCCTGACTTCGACGCCCTCGACCCGGCTGAACCAGGCTTCCAGCATCTCGCCGAACGAATACTCCTGCTCGTCGAGGCCTGACTGCCACTCGGCCTCGAGAACCACCAGCCACTTCGTCGAGCTCCCGGAACCCGACCGGAATCCCTCCCACGAGCTCCACGAGGAGGAGCCCTCGGCCCTCCACATGCCGCTGAAGCTGTTCCCGTCCGGCGAGAGCTCGAACCATCCCTCGCCCCTCGCGGACGGTTCCTCGTATTCGAAGACGAGACGCCCCTCGGGGTTCGTCCTCCCCCTGACCGTGCAGAGCCCGCCCATCGTGTAGTAGCCCTGGACGGTGCCGCCCACCTCCTGGACGAGGTTCAGGCTGCCGTAGGTGGTCTCCCAGAGGCCGGTGAAGTCGGGTGCGGATTCCGCGGAGAAGGCCGCAGGGGCGAGACACAGCAGCGCCAGGCGGGCGAATCTCATTCCAGCACCGCCCTTATCCTGCGGATTCCCGAGGACGAGCTCTTCTCGGACTGTATCCTGAATCTGCCCAGCATTCCGGTGCGCTCCACGTGCGGCCCTCCGCAGATCTCGACCGAGAAGTCCCCGATCGAGTAGACCTTGACCCTCTCGCCGTACCTGTCCGTGAAGAGCCCTATCGCACCGCGCGCAGAGGCCTCGTCGACCGACATCTCCTCGCAGCCCACGGGGAGGTCGCGCGTGATGGCCTCGTTCACCAGCCTCTCGACCTCAGCGACCTGCTCGTCGGTCATCCCTCCGGGATGGCTGAAGTCGAACCTCAGCCTCTCGGCAGTGATGTTGCTCCCCCGCTGCTCCACGTGATCTCCCAGGACCGTCCGGAGCGCCTTGTGAAGCAGGTGCGTGGCCGTATGGAGCCTCGTCACCATGTCGCTGTGATCGGCCAGGCCGCCGCCGAACTTCCTGTCCATGCCCGCACGGGACAGCTCCCGGTGTTTCTCGAAGGCCGCCTGGTATCCCGCCGTATCCACAGTCATGCCGTTCTCAGCCGCCAGCTCGGCCGTGAACTCGACAGGGAACCCGAAGGTGTCGTACAGAGTGAAGGCCACGCGCCCGGGGATGATCCTGGCCGGGTTCTTCATCAGGTTGGGGAGCAGGCGCTCGAATTCCCTGATGCCGCTCTGGAGAGTTTTCGCGAACTGGGCTTCCTCCCTGCGGATCTCCTCCAGGACGAAGGCGCGGTTGCGGGAGAGCTCCGGGTGCACTCCGCTCTCCGTGTCCATGACCACCCTGGCGGCATCCTCGAGGAACTGCCGCTCGATGCCCATCTTCCGGCCGTGTCTTATCGAGAGCCTCAGAAGGCGCCTCAGGATGTAACCCTGGTCTAGATTCGAGGGGGGCACGCCGGAGTCGTCGCCCAGGATATGGGCGGAGGTCCTCACGTGATCGGCCACGATGCGGAGGGATCTCAGGAACCCGGCGTCGGGCGCCGACGCCACGCCGGCCTCTTTCAGCAGGAAATCGAGCAGGGGTCTGTAGACAGGGATGTCGTAGACCGACGAAGCCCCGTTCATCATGGCCACGGTGCGCTCGACGCCCATGCCGGTGTCGACGCATCGCTGCTCGAGAGGGATGTATCTGCCTTCCCTCGTCCTGCAGTACTGAAGGAACACGTCGTTCCAGACCTCGAAGTATCTGCCGCAGCCGCATCCCGGCCTGCACTGCCCGCTGCAGGCGGGCCGGCCCGTGTCGATGAACATCTCGGTGTCCGGTCCGCAGGGGCCCGTCGCCCCGGCGGGCCCCCACCAGTTGTCTTCGCGGCCGAGGAAGTGGATCCTTTCCCTCGGGATGCCGAGCTCCTCCCAGGTGGCTGCGGCCTCCTCGTCGGGCGGCACTTCGTCGTCCCCGGCGAAGACCGTGACGCTCAACTTCGACTGGTCGAAGCCCAGCCACGAGCGGTGGGTCAGGAACTCGTAGCTCCAGGTGATGGCCTCGCGCTTGAAATAGTCGCCGAGGGACCAGTTCCCGAGCATCTCGAAGAACGTCAGGTGCGAAGGGTCGCCCACGCACTCGATGTCGCCGGTCCGGATGCACTTCTGGAAGTCCACCAGGCGGCGCCCCGCAGGGTGCGTCTCCCCCATCAGGAAGGGCACCAGCGGATGCATGCCCGCGGTTGTGAAAAGTACGGTCGAATCGTTCTCGGGGATCAGCGACGCGCCCCGGATGCGGGCATGGCCGCGCCTCTGGAAGAAATCGATGTACATCCCCCGCAGCTCGTCAGATGTCATGGCCCTCCGGGACTAGAGCTGTCGCTCGTAGATCCTGTATGTCTTGTAAGGGTCGGCGGACAGCTCCTTCTCCAGGATCCGCCGCATGGGCAGGTTGTCTTCGAGTATCCACGAGAACTCTCCCCAGGCGCAGCCGGCCTTCAGCCCGTTCTCGATGAGGTGGGACATCAGGAGGGCGTCGAGCCCGCAGGAGCGCCATTTCTCGCGCACTCCGAGCAGCAGCACCCGGACCCCGTCGATCCTCACCTTGAACGGCGGCACCTTCAGGGCGAGAAAGGCCCTCAGAGCGCTGCCCCTGGCCTTCAGGAAGGCCTGGTTGGCGTCCGGCAGCCCCACCGCGAATGCCACCGGCTGTCCGTCGACGTACGCGATCGGCCCCATCTCGGGCACCACGAGAAGGCCGAGGTCCTTCGCCATCTGCCTGAACTCGCCGTCGGTCATCGGGACGAAACCCCAGTTGCGCTTCCAGCACTCGTTGTAGATGTCCATCAGGACGAGGACGTCCTCGTAGAGGTCATGCCTGCGCAGGGGCCGGATGACAGCCCCCGTGCGCTCCAGCACGATGCTGGAAACCCGCTTCATTCGTGTCCAATCGAGGTTCTTCGTGTCCAGGTAGTAGGCCAGGACGTCCTTGACCTTCTCGAAGCCGCATGCCTCCACGGCAGGCTGATACCAGGGAGGATTGTAGGTCATCATCAGCACGGGGCTCCTGTCGAAGCCCTTCACGAGAAGGCCTATCTCCTCGTTCGTGGAGAAGTTCATGGGGCCGCGCATGGCGGTCATCCCCCTGGACGACAGCCAGCTCCCGGCGGCATCGAAGAGGGCGGCGAAGACCCCGGGGTCGTTCACGGCCTCCAGGAAGCCCCAGAAGCCCGTAGTGTCCCCGGCGTACTCGTTGTGGGCGCGGTTCACTATGGCGGAGATCCTGCCCGCCACCCTGCCGCCATCGCCGCGAGCCAGGAAATGGATAACTTCCGCGTGCTCGTGGAAGGGGTGCCCGGCCGAGGGATCGAGGAGCTGGCGCTGAACCGGTCTCAGGGGCGCGACCCAGAGAGGGTCATCCGAGTAGAGCCTGAAGGGCAGGGTGATGAATTCCGAGAGGGCCCTGCGGCCGCTCACCTGCTCGATGCAGATGCCCATGCGGGTCAGGGGATCAGGCCGAACCTGCGGCCGACCTTCTCGAAGACTTCCAGCGCGCTGTCGATCATCTCGTCGGTGTGTGTGGCCATGTAGCTGGTCCTGAGCATGGCCCTGTCGGGAGGAACCGCCGGACTGACCACTGGATTCGTGAAGACTCCGCCCTGGTCGAGGGCCTGCCAGACCCTGAAGGTGGTCAGCGTGTCGCCGATGATGATCGGAACTATGGGCGCCTCCGAGTTGCCGACGTTGAACCCCATGGAGCGCAGCCCGCCCCGGGCTCTCTCGGCGGCCTTGTGCATCTGCACCATGAGCTCGGGCTGCCGCTGCAGTATCTCGAGGGCCGCCATGACCGTCGCCACGGCGGCGGGGGGGAGGCTGGCGGAGAAGATCTCGCTCCTGGCCTCGTGCTGCATGAAGTCGATGACCTTGTCCGACCCCGCTGCGAAGCCACCGATGCAGGCGAAGGACTTGCTGAAGGTCCCCACGTGGAGGTCGACATCCCTCTCGCAATCGAAGTATTCGGGGGTGCCCCGCCCGTGGGCGCCCATGACACCCACCCCGTGGGCGTCGTCGACCATCAGCCTCGCGCCGTGCTTCCTGGCGAGCTTCGCGATCGTCGGCAGGTCGGCCAGGTCGCCCTCCATGCTGAAGACGCCGTCGGTGATGATGATGGCTGGATCCTGCTCGCGCTCGAGGAGGTGCTCCAGGTGCTCCATGTCGTTGTGGTGGTACTTGACCACGCGGGCGTAGCTGAGTCGCGTGCCGTCTATGATGGACGCGTGGACCGAGCGGTCGACCAGGATGAGGTCGTCCTTCTGGCACAGGGCCGAGATGGCGCCCAGGTTGGTCTGGTATCCGGTGCTGAAGGTGAGAACGCGCTCCCTCTGCAGGAACCCGGCCAGCTTCTCCTCCAGCTCGATGTGGAGGTCGAGCGTGCCGTTGAGGAACCGGCTGCCGGTGCAGCCCGTGCCGTAGCGCTTGATGGCTTCAGCGGATCTGGCCATCACCTCGGGGTTGTTCGTGAGCCCGAGGTAGTTGTTGGAGCCCAGCATGATGACCCGGTGGTTCTCGATCATCATGACCGGACCGACCTGTCCGCTCAGGGGCTTGAAGTAGGGGTAGAGCCCCATCTGCTTGACCTCGTCGGCCCTCGTGTAGTCGATGCACTTCTTGAAGATATCGGGGCGTCGCATCTTGTCAGTTCTCCCGGCTTGCGATAACATAGGCCGAGATTGTAAGCACCCCTTCGTCATAAGTCAACGGAGGTGCGACATTGGAGCGTGTTTTCGTGACAGGGGCCTCCGGCTTCCTCGGAAGCAGGCTTCTCGAGTCCCTCGCGAGCGAGGAACTGGAGGTCGTCGCGGCCTGCAGGACAACCTCCAGGCTCGGGCCGATCCCGGCCCGCTGCGNGGTGAAGAGAGTCGACTTCATGGACCCCCGGGCTCTGGAAAGACTCCTTCCGGGCGTGACGACCATCTATCANCTCGCCGGCGCCACCGCCGCCCGGTCCCAGGAGCAGTTCGACCTGTCCAACGCCGCCGTCACGCGCTCCCTGCTCGCGGCGCGGAGCTCCGTGGCTCCGGATGCCCTGTTCGTCTACGTCTCGAGCCAGTCCGCCTGCGGCCCATGCAGGGAAGGTCCGATAACCCCTTACGGCCGCAGCAAGCTCATGGGCGAGGTGATCGTCAGGCGTTCCGAGAACTGGGTGATAGTCAGACCCCCCGCGGTCTTCGGACCGGGCGACGAGGCCGCCGCGCCGCTCTTCAGGCTTGCCCGCAGGGGTCTGATGCCGGTGCCCCTGAAACAGGGCAGCGGCTTCTCCCTGATCTTCGTGGATGACCTGGTCGACCTGCTGAGGCGCCTTGGGGACAGCCCCGGAGCGCGTGGGATGATACTGGAGCCATCCTACGGGAAGATCTGGGGCTGGAACGAGTTCAGAAAGGTGCTCGAGCGGGCGGCGGGCAGGAGGATATTGCCGGTCCCGGTGCCTGCCCGGCTGGTTGTGGCCGCGGGCTTCGTCTCCGAGGCGGCGGGAGTCCTCTCCGGGCATTGCCCGGTCTTCGACAGGCACAAGGGGCGGGAGCTTGTCGCCGAAGGCTGGACCGCGGACGCCTCGTCGGCGAAGAGGGCGACGGGCTGGACTCCGGCCACGCGGATCGAAGATGCCCTGAGGCTCACGCTCGAGTCGTGCCGGCCTCGGAAAGCGGATTGAGCTCCTCGACGAGACGGGTGAGCACCTCCGCCTCACCCGACCTGACGCCTGCGAAGCCTCCTTCGATGATCCACACCCTGCTGTCCAGACCCTGCCTTCCGGCTTTCAGCTCGCCCCGCGAGAGCAGCGCCACCATCGGGGCATGACCCGCCAGGACTCCCATCCTCCCGTCCGAGGCGGGGATGACCACCCCGTCGACGAGGTCGTCGAAGACCACACCCGCGGGTGTGATGACCTGGAATCTGAAGGGCTCGGCCATCAGCTCCCGCTCCCCGGGGCCTGGCCGATCGTCCGGGCCCTGTCCTGGACCTCGTCCAGGGTTCCGGCCATGTAGAAGGCCTGCTCGGGAAGGCTGTCCACCTTCCCTTCGACGATGGCCCGGAATCCGGATATCGTGTCCTTCACCCCGACATACCTGCCCTGGCGCCCCGTGAAGCCCTCGGCCACGAAGAAGGGCTGGCTGAGGAACCTCTGGATCTTCCTCGCGCGCTGGACAGTCAACCTGTCCTCGTCCGAGAGCTCGTCCATCCCCAGGATGGCGATGATGTCCTGGAGGTCGCGATACCGCTGGAGCACCGTCTGCACCGCCCTTGCGGTCTCGTAATGCTCCCTGCCGACGACCGCGGGGTCGAGGAGGTTCGATGTCGAATCCAGGGGGTCCACGGCCGGGTAGATGGCGAGCTCCATTATCCTCCGGGAAAGGACGGTGGTGGCGTCGAGGTGCGCGAAGGCGGTCGCCGGCGCAGGGTCCGTGAGGTCGTCGGCCGGAACGTAGATGGCCTGCACGGATGTTATGGAGCCCGACCTGGTCGAGCAGATGCGCTCCTGCAGCTCGCCCATCTCCGTGGACAGCGTCGGCTGGTATCCGACCGCACTGGGCATCCTGCCGAGCAGGGCCGAGACCTCGGCACCGGCCTGCGTGAACCTGAAGATGTTGTCGATGAAGAGGAGGACGTCCTGACCCTCCTCGTCCCTGAAGTGCTCGGCGACGGTCACGCCGGTCAACGCCACTCTCAGCCTGGCTCCCGGCGGCTCGTTCATCTGTCCGTAGACGAGAGCGGTGCGCTCGATGACCCCGGATTCGTTCATCTCCAGCCACAGGTCGTTGCCCTCGCGGGTCCTCTCGCCCACGCCGGCGAAGACCGAGAATCCCCCGTGCTCGGAGGCGATGCTCCGTATCAGTTCCATTATTATGATGGTCTTGCCGACTCCTGCGCCTCCGAAGAGCCCGACCTTGCCTCCTCTGGGGTACGGGGCCAGGAGGTCGATGACCTTGATCCCGGTCTCCAGCGTCGAGGCCCTGGCGATCCTTTCGGAGAGCCCGGGGGCATGCCGGTGGATGGGGAGCCTGGTCCCCGGGTCGGGCAGTGCTCCCTTACCGTCGATGGGCTCGCCGAGCACGTTGATCATCCTGCCCAGGAGCTGCCTGCCGACGGGCACGGTTATGGGTCCGCCCGTATCATCCGCCGCCAGACCCCGCCGGAGACCGTCAGTAGAGCCCATCGCGATGCAGCGCACCACGCTGTCGCCAATGTGGAGAGCGACCTCCAGCACGAGTGAGGCGCCCGACGGCAGGCTGACCGAGAGCGCCTGGAGTATGGGCGGCAGGCTCCCGGCCGGGAACTCGACGTCCACGGTCGGGCCGATGATCTGGAGTATGCTCCCCCTCGGACGATCTTCCGTCATGAGTCCCTCCGATTGCCGCCGGACAAACCCTGCTGATCGGTCACAGCCCGCTCCCTGCGAGGATCTCCGACAGCTCTCTGGTCACCGCGGCCTGGCGCAGCTTGTTGGATGCCAGCCTGAGGTCCTCGAGCATCTCCTGCGAATTGTGCGTGGCGGCTGTCATCGCCCTGAGCCTTGCCATCTGCTCGCTCGACTCAGAGGAGGAGGCCGCCAGGGCGAGGCGGGCCCGGCCGCATTCCGGGGCCAGCTCCTCCACCAGGACGCCCCGGGAGGGCTCGAGTATCACATCGCCCATCACCACGTCGGCTCCGGACTGGAGCGGAAGGAGGCTCTCCATCACGGGCTTCCAGGAGTTGCCCGGACCCGTCCGGTTGTAGATCAGGTATACGCGGTCCACGCGACCTCCGGTGAACTCGGACGACAGGAAGCGCCACGCATCGTCCATGCGCGTGCGGAGGCCCCCGGAGGAGAGCTCCTGCCCGTCCCCCCCCCCTTCGACCAGGCGGGCCATCCGGGATCCGATCGTCAGCACCCTGAGCCCGCTCCTTTCCCCCAGGGCCTCCAGCCGCTCCGAGGCGAAGGATGCCGTCTCCCTCGCGAAGTTGCCGCAGAGACCTCTGTCGGGCCCGATGACGAGGCAGATGGAGCGCAGGGGCGGGCGCAGTGCGAGCAGAGGATGGGCCGGACCGTCACCCAGCGTGGCCATCTGCAGGAGGGAGTCCAGCCTTCGCGAGTAATCCTCCAGCGCGGCAGCGGCATTCTGAGCCTTCCTGAGCCTCACGGCGGCGACCAGGCTCATGGCCCGTGTGATCTGCGCCGTGCCGGCCACGGACCTTATCCTCGTGGAGAGCTCCCGGGTGGAAGGCATCTCAGCCCCCCGCGCGCCTGATCGTGCTGGACGCCCGGAAGCGCAGGGCGGATTCCCTCAGCGCCTTCTCGTACTCCGCCGTCAGCTCGCGCGAGGCGGAGATGTTGTGCAGCAGATCGGCGTAGTTGGCGTCGAGATAGGCCAGGTACCTGTCGAGCGCCCTCAGGATGTCGGGGATGTCGATGTCGTCGAGGAAGCCCTCCGTCGCGCAGAACAGACAGGCCACCTGCCTCTCGAGGGAGAGCGGGGCGCCCAGCCCCTGCTTCAGCGCCTCGACGAGGCGCTCGCCTCTGTGGAGCTGCGCCATGGAGGTCGGATCGAGTTCCGTCCCGAGCTGAGAGAACGCCGCCAGCTCCCTGTACTGGGCCAGGTCCATCCTCAGCTTCCCTGCGACCCGCCTCATCGCCTGAGTCTGGGCGCTGCCGCCCACGCGCGAGACCGACAACCCCACGTTTATCGCGGGTCTGACGCCGGCGTGGAAGAGGGACGACTCGAGGTAGATCTGCCCGTCGGTGATGGATATCACGTTGGTGGGTATGTAGGAGGCCACGTCGCCAGCCTGGGTCTCGACGATGGGGATGGCCGTGAGCGACCCGCCCCCCCTGGCGTCGGAAAGCCTCGCCGCCCGTTCCAGCAGCCTGCTGTGGAGGTAGAAGACGTCGCCCGGGTAGGCCTCCCTGCCGGGAGGGCGGCGGAGCAGGAGGGAGAGCTGCCTGTATGCGACCGCATGCTTGGAGAGGTCGTCGTAGACCACGAGGGCCGCCTCGCCCCTGTCGCGGTAGAACTCGCCGATGGCCGCTCCGGCGTAGGGGGCGATGTACTGGAGCGGAGCGGGGGTCGCCGCGTTCGCGGACACGATGACCGTGTAGTCTAGCGCGTCGTGCTCTTCGAGCGTGGCGAGCACGCGCGCCACGGACGACTCCTTCTGCCCCACGGCCACGTAGATGCACGCAACGTCCTTGCCCCGCTGGTTGATGATCGTGTCCACGGCGATGGATGTCTTCCCGGTCTGGCGGTCGCCGATGATCAGCTCCCGCTGCCCCCTGCCGATGGGGATCATCGAGTCGATGGCCTTGATACCCGTCTCCAGGGGCTCGCGGACGGGCTCGCGGTCGATGACGCCCGGGGCGGCCGCCTCCAGCGGCCGGACCTCCGTCCCGCCTATCGGACCCTTGTCGTCGAGGGGTTTGCCGAGCGGGTCGATGACCCTGCCCTGCAGGCTCCTGCCCACGGACACCGAGGCTATCCTCCCGGTCCTCTCGGCCCTGTCGCCCTCCTTGACCTCTTCGGGATCGCCGAAGAGGACGGCTCCCACGTTGTCCTCCTCGAGGTTGAAGACCATCCCGGTGGAGCCGCTGCGGGGAAAATGGAGCAACTCGCCCGACATCGCGTCATCGAGGCCCCATATCCTGGCGATCCCGTCCCCGGCCTGGATCACGGCGCCATCCGAGGAGACATTGACGCCCGGCATGAAGCCCTCGAGCCTCTTTCGCAGGATGGCGCCCACTTCCTCACGATCGTACACCGGCGCCTCCCTCCCTTCTCCAGGCTTCTGTCATGGCTCTCCTGATGCTTTCCAGGCGCCCGCCTGCACTGGCGTCATACCTCGTGCCGGCCACCGAGACGATCGCGCCTGCAACGATGGATGGGTCGACCTTCAGATCGAGCCTGACGCTCCTCCCGAGCAGACCGCGGAGCGCCGCGGCCAGAGCGTCGGCCTGATCCTGCTCGAGAGGGACGGCGGTCGTGACCTCGGCGGGGAGAAGCCCGCAGCATCTCGCTGCAAGCCTCGAATAGAGCCTGTGTATGTCAGGCAGGAGACGAATCCGCCTCCTGCGCCCGAGGAGGTCGAGGAGGTTCAGCACGAGCGGTGGCAGCCTGTCGCCGAACACCTCCTGGACGATGCCCGCCCTGGCCTCGGGGGAATACCCGGGAAAGTCAAGGGCGCGCAGGAGTTCCGGGGCCTGANGGGCTGCGGCGAGCACCTCCTCGATCGCCTCCTCCGTCCGCTCCGTCTCTCCGCGCTCCTCCGAGACGGCCAGCAGGGCTTCGGCGTAGACGCGCACCGCAGCAGGGTTCACCGCGCCACCTCCCTGCCGGAGGCGATCTCCCGGATGACGGCGTCGAGGATCTTCCTGTGGGACTCCAGGTCGAGACCGTCCTGTATGGCCAGGCCGGCTGCCCTCGTGGCCAGGTCGGCCAGCCTGCCGCCCATCTCCGCCTCCGCGCGCGCGGATTCCTCCTCGATGTGCTCGTGGGCGTTGCGCCTGATCCTGGCGGCCTCCTCCTTCGCGGACTCGCGCAACTCGACGGAGATCCTCTCGCCCTCGGAGGCGGCCATCTGGAGCATCGCGCGGACCTCTTCAGAGGCCAGCTCCAGTTCCTGGCGGTACTCCTGCCTCAAGCCCTCCAGGGACTTCTTCGTGGCCTCGATCTCCTCGAGCTGGCTCTCGATGGAACGTCGCCGGGCGGCCAGCACCGCCTGTATCTTCTTCCAGAAGAACTTCCTGAGGAGCACCACGACCAGCACGAAGGTCAGCGCCTGCGTGGCGAGCGCCTCCCATCGGATGCTCATAAGCCCCCCGGGCTCCGTCTGGATCATGGCGGCTAGAGCTTGCCCTCCAGAACGAAGACGATGAGCATGGTGTACAGCGTGAGGGCCTCGATGAAGGCGCATCCTATGACCATTGCCATCTGGATCTTCGACGAGGCTTCGGGCTGGCGGCCGATGGCCTCCATCGCGGCCTTCACGGCGATCCCGATGCCGATGGCTCCGCCAACGGCGGCTCCGCCGACCATCATCGGGAGACCAATGCGCAAGAGATCGGTCACGGAATCCTCCTTGCCGGTTCGCCTGACGGCGTCACCGGTGCTCCGAGGGGAGCACCTGGGCTATGTAGACGGAGCTCAGAAGAGTGAACACGAGGGCCTGCACGGTCGACAGCAGCAGTCCCAGCAGGATCATGGGCAGGGCCAGGGGCAGCCCTACGGGCAACCATGCTGCGACGGCGACGACACCCAGCCCCGTGAACACCGAAATCATGACATCCTCTCCCATGATGTTCCCGAACAGCCTGACCGCGAGGCTGAGCGGCCTGGCGAGCTCGCTCACCAGGTGGGTCGGCAGCATCAGGGGCAGGAGCACCCAGTCCGTCACGGTCCTGGGCGACCCTGCGAGATGGTGCAGGTATCGCGGCAGTCCGAGGCTCCTGATCCCCGTGACCTGTACATAGACAAGAACCACGAGGGCGAGTGAGGCGGTGGTCTCCAGCATCGACGTGGGCGCCTTCAGCAGGGGCACCAGACCGCTGAGGTTCATGAACAGGATGTAGAGGAAGAGGGTTCCGAGGAACGGTAGATGCTCCTCCGCATGGGAGCCCAGGACATCGGTGAGAAATTCCAGGATCTTCTCCACCACGAGCTCGGCGGCATTCTGCAGCCTGCCGGGAACCATCTCGCGCCGGGAGGCGGCGGCTGCTCCGAGAACGAACAGGAGCAGGGCCGTTCCCAGGGCATACAGGTTCCCGCTCCAGGCCTGTGCGAATTCCCCGGCACCCGCCCAGCTGCCGCCGGAAGCCCAGGCGGAGAACACCTCCGTGAGATCCGGCAGCTCTGTCAGGGCGGCGGCATCCGACGGCCCGGGGACTTCCCCGGCGGGCTGCGCTGCATTGAGGAATGCCAGGAGCAGGAGGATCTGCATGAGTCCGGCCCGGGAAGGAGGCCTAGCCTGGACCGCTCGGGGACCGGCGGAGCAGGAGGATCGTCTCCCTCAGACTGGCGGCGATGAAAAGAGGCGGGATCAGTATCTGGAACGCGATGTCGGTGTGCAGCGCCCCGTCGAGCAGGCTGCCCAGCCACCAGCCGAGGAGGACGCAGGCCCCCATGGCGAGAGGAACCCCGGCAAGGATGGAGACGGTAGCCAGTGATCTAGCCGACATCGGACTTCCCGTTTCGATAACGAACTGCCCGCCATAGGGCTTCATAGAATAATCTACCGATCGGTATATAAAAGTGGGAGCGCCTGCCGTCAATCTGTCGAACCCGCTCAGCGCTTGTAGCCGAAGTGCCTCAGGAGAACCCTTCTGGCATCGACATCCTCGGGGGACTCGACCCCCAGCGGCGCCTCCCCGTCGATGACGCCCAGGACTCCTCCAGCCCCTCCTGGTTCCCTGGCGACGATCGCCGAGGCCGGATTCGAGGTCGCGCAGAAGATCCCGCAGACCTCCGGGACTCCCCTGATCGCGGGCAGGACCTGAATGGGCCAGGCCTCCGAGAGGATGACCATGAAGACATGACCGCAGGACAGCCTCTCCAGATTGTCGGCTGCTGCCTTGGAGAGTTCTGCGTCCGTGCCCTCGGACCTTATCAGCCTCGGACCGGACGCCTCCGAGAAGGCCAGCCCGAACGGCGTGCCCGGAAGCGTCCCCGCCACGGCTTCGTAGATGTCCTCCACGCTCTTTATGAAATGCGCCTGACCCAGGATGGCGTTCGCCCCCGGGGGGAACCGGAGCGGCACGAGTTCCAGCAGGATCCCATCACCGGCCATGTCCCGACCTCCCGGTCCGCGCCTCTCAGCGCATCCTTCCGGACATCATCTCCCTGACCTCGGGAACCCCGCCCTGCAGGATGAGGTATCCGTCGGGCGGCTCCGAGGGCGTTATCTCCCCCGCGATCGGCGTCGTCATTATCCTCTGGACCTCGTCGTGATCCGAGGTGACTCCCAGCGCCCAGCAGAGCTTCATGTACGCGACCTCGGGCAGCGTGTTGGCGAGGGGCACGACACCGCGCTGCATCAGGAGCCTGCCAGTGTCGTAGACGTACATCTGGGTGTAACCCCAGAGGGTCTGGACGGTCATGAACACGTGGACCCCCGCCTCGGTGGCCTGGCGCAGTGGCTCGTACAGGGGCTTGTTCACGTGCCCCAGCCCGGTCCCCGCGATGACGATGCCCTTGTAGCCCTTCTCGACGAGGCCGGTGATCATGTCCGGGTTCATGTTCGGGTAGTAGTAGACCATGGCCACCCGGTCCTCGAACACCGGGGAGATGACCGGCTTCCTCTCCGGGTCCCTCCTGCGGAAATCCTTCTTCAGATATGTGAAGCTGGTCCGGTCGACCATCGCAAGCGGGATGTCCCCGATCGTCCTGAACGTGCTCCTGTAGCTCGAGTGCATCTTCCTGACCCTCGTGCCCCTGTGCAGGAGCCCGTACTTGTCGCTGGTGGGTCCGAACATGCACACCATGACCTCGGCGGCCTCGCAGTATCCGGCGGTCCTGGTGGCGTGCATCAGGTTCAGCGCGGCATCGCTTGAAGGCCTGTCGCTGGATCTCTGCGAGCCGACGAGCACAACGGGCACGGGGAGATCCTGGCACATGAAGGACAGGATCGCGGCCGTATGGTGCATCGTGTCGGTGCCGTGACCGATGACGATGCCGGCCACGCCCTTCTCGATCTCCCTGCCTATGGCCTCCGCGAGCGCTGTGTACTGAACCGGACCCATGTCCTCGCTGAAGATACCGAAGAGCTTCTCGGTCTCCAGGTTGCATATGCCGGCAAGCTCGGGCACGGCTCCGTACAGCTCGCCGGGGCTGAAGGCCGGGATCACGGCCCCGGTCCTGTAGTCGAGCCTGCTGGCGATGGTCCCTCCCGTCCCGAGCAGCTTCACCTTCGGCAGCCCTGGATTGAACGGGAAGTCCTTCTCCGGGATCTGGTAGTGCGCCTCGCGGGAGCCCACCACGGCGATGGAGGTCACCTTGGCCGCGGCGATGCCGATATTGTAGCCGCTCACCAGCTTGAGGACGATGTGCCTGTCATCGGCGGTCTCGGACCTCGGGAGAATCACGCCCTTGAACAGGTTGCTCCCCGCCATGAGCTCGACGTCGTCCCAGACGCCTGCTCCGAGCCGCTCGAGGACCTCCCTGGCCTCACCCCTGTAGCCCTTCAGTCTGTCTGTCGTCATCGCGGATGCTCTCCCTGGTTGTGCGAGGGGCGGGAAAGGCGCCTCTCCGATGCTACCTGTACCTCTTCCGGTGTGTCTTCGCCGGGATGTCCATGCTTCCCCGGTAGTTGGCGACCGTCCTCCTCTTCACGACGAAGCCCCTGGTCGTCAGTATGCGCGCCAGGTCCTCGTCGGAGTACGGCCTTGCCGGATCCTCCCTCTCGATGATCTTCCTGAGCTCCTCCTTGACGGTCCTGGTCGANATTTCCTCGCCCTGCGGGAGCCCCCTGTTGAAGAAATAGCGCATCTCGAAGACCCCCTGCGGGGTCTGGACATACTTGCCATTGATCGCCCTGCTTATGGTCGACTGGTTGCACTTGAGATGCTCGGCGGCCTGCTGCAGGGTGAGCGGCCTCAGCGAGTCCACCCCCGAGTCCAGGAAGCCGCGCTGGTAATCCGCAATATACTCCGCGATCCGTCCGACGGTCTGCTGCCTCTGCATTATCGAGCGGAGGAACAGACTCGCGCGGGCCAGCTTGTCCCTGACGTACTCCCTCTCCTCCGGGAGGGTCGAGCGGGATTCGAGAGCTCGCCTGTTCCGCTCCGAGATGATGAGCATGGGGAACCTGGAATCGTTGACGGTCGTCACGAAGTTGCCGTCGATCTTCTCGATGGTGACGTCCGGTATGATCACGGAGTTGGTGTCCGGCGCGAAGTCGCTGCCCGGATAAGGGTTGAAGGTCTTGATGATCTCGACGGCGTCCTGGACCTCGCGGGGTGTGACGCCGAGCTTCTTCGCGATCGCCGGGTACTGCCTGCCGAGGATGGCCTCGAAGCAGCAGGACACCATGCGCCTCTCGAGTGACGAGACACCATACCCCCTCAGGGAGAGCTGGTAGTCCAGGGCCTCCGGCACGGTGCAGAAGCCCACCCCGGCGGGCTCGAGCTTCCTGACGGTCGACACCGCCCCCTCCAGCAGCCCGGGCGGGCCGCCCCAGCCGGCCTCGAGCTCCGCGATGCCCATGGAGAGCAGGCCGTGCCCGTCGAGGGAGTAGACCACGAAGCGGCAGGCCTCCTCCTGGTCGGCCGGCAGGCGCAGATCCGATATCTGCTTCAGGAGGTGCTCCGAGAGGGTCTCCTTCTCGACGATCTCGGGCCGCCAGGGTTCCTCCGGATTCCAGCCGGAACCCTCGTAGCCGGTGTCCTCGAGCCCGTCGAGGAACTCCATGTGATCCTCGTCGGCATCCGCGCGGCGGGGCTCCTCCTCGGACTGCTCCGGCCCGGCCTCCTCGCCACCTTCGGTGGTCTCGCCGTCGGCCCGGGGTCCCTCGGCCGCCTCAGGGGGGGTCTCCTCCTCCCCCTGGTCCGGGGACGCATCGTCCTGTTTCACCTCGAGCAGCGGGTTCTCCACCAGCTCGGTCTCGATNAGCTTGTCAAGATCGACGGAGGGTATCTGCAGGAGCTCGAGCGACTGCCTCAGGGCCGGGCTCAGGATGATCCCCGGCATCTGCACGAGGCGTCCTGTCTGCCTGAGCTCCATCCCCGGCATCAGAGGCGGAATCTCTCGCCGAGGTAGATCTTGCGGGCCTCGGGATCGCTGGCGAGCTCCTCGGCCGATCCCTGGATGAGCACCCTGCCGTCGTACATGATGTAGGAGCGGTCCGTGATCGCGAGGGTCTCCCTGACGTTGTGGTCCGTGATGAGTATCCCGATGTCCCTCTGCTTCAGAGTCCTGATGATGTTCTGGATCTCGGCCACCGCGATCGGGTCGATACCCGCGAAAGGCTCGTCCAGCAGGAGGAACGAGGGGTTGGTGACCAGGGCTCTCGCGATCTCCACCCTGCGTCGCTCCCCGCCCGACAGCGTGTACGCCATCTGGGCGGCGAGATGCGTGAGCCCCAGTTCGGACAGGAGCCTGTCCTGGACCTCGACTCGACGCGCCCTCGTCATCCCGAGCGTCTCGAGGATGCTCATGAGGTTGTCGGCCACGGTCATCTTGCGGAAGACGCTCGATTCCTGCGGGAGATAGCCGATGCCCATCCTGGCGCGCCTGTACATGGGCATCCTGGAGATGGGGATGTCGTCGAGGTGGACGGTTCCCCCATCGGGCCTGATGAAGCCGACCATCATGTAGAAGGTGGTCGTCTTGCCGGCCCCGTTGGGTCCGAGCAGCCCCACGATCTCCCCCCGGGAGACTGCGACGCTCACGCCGTTCACGACGCGCCGCTTCCTGTAGATCTTCACGAGCCCGTCGGTGCTGAGGGTCGTCCTCCGAACGGAAGGTCCGGCTTTCACGAATCCTCCCTGCGATAGCTGTAGGTGCCCCTGACGGCCCCGGTGACCGTGACCGTCTCGGGTGATCCTCCGGAGTAGTGAACCACCAGATGGTCTCCGCTGACCGTGTTGCTCTCCTGTCTCTGCGCGGCCTCCCCGCCGCTCCTGATCGTGAGGCTCACGCCGCCGGAGAGGTCGATCGAATCGGGCTTCCCGGAGACGAACGAGAAGAAGGCGCTCTCGGAGGTGAACCAGGACTCCCCGGGTGGCTGGACTCCGTTGTCGATCATGTGGCCGTCTGCGGCCCCCTCCACCCGGAGGCTCCTGATCTCGCCACCCGAGAGGGTTGCGAGCATCCAGTCCCCCGTGAGGTCGCCATCCTCCATGACGATGCCCGGGGAGCCCAGCATCTCTATCTCGTCACCGCCGCCCGAGTAGCGCAGCATCTCGGCGGAGATGTCCAGCGCCCTGGTGCTGCTCACGAGCAGCGCGTGGCCCTGCGCCTCGGCCCTGTCGGAATCGGGCAGGAACTCGAGCCTGTCGGCGGTGATCCTGACCGAGTCCCCGTCCTCCACCCGCGTCAGCACCGGCGACGAGGTGACGAAGAGGCTGCGCCGGTAGCTGTCGTACACGGCGTAGTCACCGGTGACCTCGCCCATCCAGTCGCCCGTCATGACCACGCTGTCCCGGGCAACCGCCTTGCCGGCCTGCCGGAACCATGTGACCTCTGCGGCCGTGAGCCGGTTCTCCCTGTCCTGGAGGACCGCGTTGCCTTGTATCGCCACCATGCCCGCGGGGCGGTCGTACTCCAGCCTGTCGCCGGATGCCGTCACGGTATCCGCGTCGACCTCCACCGAGCCCAGGAAAACGGCCCGGCCGGCTGTCTGCCAGACCGTTCCGGAGTCGGAGGTTATCGTCACGTCACCATCCGTGACCTCGACCGAGCCCGAGAGNTGGATGACCGCCTCCCCGTCAGGATCGGTCGAGGCCGAAGCCCTGTCGGCCGTGACGGTGAACATCCCGGACGACCCGTAGGCCGCCACCAGGAATGGAACGAGCCTATTCAGAGGGGATCTCCCCCGTGTACACGGCCATGAAGTTCTCCCTCACGTCGACGCCCTCCGCCGACCCGAGGTCCTGTCCTATCCGGACCCCCCTGCCGGTGATGACGGTGCTGCCGAGGCTGTCGGGCACCGTCAGGACGGCCACGCAGTCCGTCGAGAAGACCTCCAGGCTCTCGACCCAGACTAGCTCGGGCGTCTCGAGGATCCTCCCGTCCACCGTCTCGACACGAACGTCACCCCAGACCCGGATGTCCTCGCCGCCGGAGACGATCCTGCCTGAATCCCCCGTGAGGAGGGTCTCGGGAGCGTCCAGCCGGTAGTAGGTCAGCCGCACGCCGGAGATGACCGCGGAGCTGTCGCTCTCGGTGTACTTGCCGGAATCCCCCTGGAGTACCCAGAGACGCTCTCCACCGCTCGTCTGGGACAGCGAGAACCCCGTGATCATCTGGCTCGGATCGGATTCGGACGAGTACCCGGGAGTGCCGCTACCGCAGGCCAGGAGCACCAGGAGGGCGGCGGCACCAGCGCTCGTGGAACCATACCCACTGGTCCGGCGAAAGCCTGATCCGAGCCTCGATGCGAGAGGTGAGGAATCCGGTGAGGGCCTCGACGGCCCCGGGTCCGGAGAAGCGCCCCTGGAGGATCGGCTCCTCGACGTCGATCTCATACCTTCCGTCCCTCATCCTCCTGATGAACAGGGGGACGACAGGGATGCCGAACCTTGTCGCGATCTTCGCAGGACCTGTCGGCGTCAGGGCGGGAATGCCGAAGAAATCGACGAAGCCGCCCTCCACTGCCGTGGTGTCCTGGTCGATGAGAATACCAACAGCGGTATTGCCGCGCAACGCCCGGAGCAGCGCCGCGCCGCCCCCGGCCCTGTCTATCGCTTCGATCCCCGGCTTCGTGCGCAGTCTCTCGATCAGCCCCGCGGATGCGTTCCCCGAGATCCTGCGCCCCACGATACCCACCCTGTGCCCGAGGAGGGCCATCGCCCGGGGGATGAGCTCCCAGCCGGCGAGGTGGGCCGTGATCGCCAGAACCCCTCTGCCGGCGCGGAGCGCCTCCGCCATGTTCGAGGCCCCCTTCACCTCCACGACCTCGAGGAATTCGGCGTCGGTTTTCCGCGAGAGGTGCACGAAATCGAGCATCCCTCCGACCAGATTCCGGTAGACCGCGGATCGCTTGATGTGTATTCCATTGGGAATCATTATGTTGCGCATGTGCCGCGAGAAGATGACGTTGGCGCGCGAGGGGAGGATCGCGAGTGTGCCTCCGGCAAGCTCCGCCAGAGCCCAGAGCCATGTCCTCGGGAGGACGCCCGCCGCCAGCTCGAGGGACCTCACTGCGGGGCCTTCCAGGATGTGCCTGAACCTGCGGAGCGGCAGCCTTCGCCTGGGCAATCGTCCTCCGGGGCCCCGGCGGCCCGGGGCTAGCGGATCCCCGCCCGCATGACGTCGTGGAGGTGGATGATCCCGGCAGGCCTTCCTTCAGGGTCCACGACGACCAGGCTGGTTATCCCCTTCTCCTCCATAGTCGCCAGCGCCGAGGCGGCCAGCTCGTCGGGAGAGGCGACGGCCGGGCTCCTCTTCAGGATATCGGACATCCTCATCGCCAGAGCATCGGGTCTTGACCTGAGAAGCCGCCCGAGGTCCCCGTAGACAAAGATCCCGTCCAGGATCCCGTCCCCGTCCACGGAGATGCACACCCCTCTGTTCGCCGTGAGGACGGGGATGGCGTCCGCCAGGAGGGCGCCCTCCTCGAGAACGGGGAGGGGCGGGCCGGCCATGAGATCGGACACGCGCGTGAGCAGCTTCCTCCCGAGCGTCCCGCCGGGGTGGACGTCGGCGAAGTCCTGGGGGGAGAAGTCGTGCACCTTCAGGAGGGCCATGGCCAGGGCGTCACCCAGAACCAGCATGGCCGTGGTGCTGGCGGTCGGTGAAAGGTTGTGAGGGCAGGCTTCGGGCATCTCGGGCAGCCTCAGCACGACTTCGGCGGCCCTCCCCAGATCGGAATCCGTCCTCGACACCATCGCGACCACCGGCACGGCCAGGCGCCTGAAGCTGGGCAGGAGGGCTGTCGTCTCGGGCGTGTCGCCGCTCTTGGAGAGGACGAGTGCGGCATCTCCCTTCTGCACCATGCCCAGGTCTCCATGGACGGCTTCGGCGGGGTGCAGGAAGAAGGCGGGAGTGCCCGTGCTCGTCATCGTGGCTGCTATCTTCCTGCCGATGTGGCCCGACTTCCCCATGCCGCTGACGACTATCTTGCCCGGTGCGCCTGCGAGCAGGAGGACGGCCTCCTCGAATGAGTCCTCGTTCAGCGAAAGCGTCGACGCGAGCCACTCGCGCTCGATCGCGAAGACTCTCGAGGCCTCGTCGAACAGGCTGCTCAGGAGAGCCCTCCTCTCAGCGCCAGGTCGGCGATCTCCCTGACGGCTCCCGCACCGCCCGGTTTCAGCGTCACGATGCGGCAGACCGCCGCCACCTCGGGCGCGGCGTCCGCCGGGCACGCGGAGATCCCGGCGGCCAGCAGCGCAGGAAGATCCATCCTGTCGTCACCCATGTAGAGAGAGTCCTTCAGCCCGATGCCGAGGAAGGAGCAGAGCTTCGAGAGCGCCCCGGCCTTGTCGGTGCAGCCCAGCATGAGGAGGTCGATGCCCAGGTCTCTTGCGCGGAGACGGGTGGAAGGAAGGTCTCTGAAGCTGATCAGCGCGACGCTGAACCCCGCCCGCCCGAGCTCGATGATCCCGGCCCCGTCGCGCGCGTCGAAGCGCTGGGATGCGCCGGCCCCGGTGTAGACGAGCGATCCGTCGGTGAGGACGCCGTCCACGTCGAACGCGAGGAGAGCCGGGGCCTTCATTTCCGCGGGATCCCCTCCCAGTGCCTGGAAGCCCCCTCGACCAGCGCGGCGGCCTGCCCGAAGTCGAGCATGACGTCCTGGTCGCTGAGCGCCCTGGAAGGATCGGGATGGGCCTCGAAGAAGAGCCCGTCGACCCCCCAGGCCGCGGCCGCCCTGGCCAGGGCAGGCGCATGCGCGGTCGTGCCGCCGCTCCTGCCGCCCTCGGCCGATGGGCGCTGAAGGGAATGGGTGACGTCCAGCAGCACCCTGTCCGCAAGACCTCCGAGCACCGTGAGGGACCTGAAATCGACCACCAGATCCCCGTAGCCGAAGAAGCATCCGCGCTCGGTCAGCCAGACTTCGGGGCAGCCCNTGGAGCGGAGTTTGTCCACCGCGCCGCCCATGGCGGAAGGGTCCATGAACTGACCCTTCTTGACGTTGACGGGAAGACCGGTGGCGCCTGCGGCTTCCAGGAGGGATGTCTGCCTGCAGAGGAAGGCCGGTATCTGGAGGATGTCCACGAACCGGGCTGCGGCCTCGGCCTGCCCGGGCTCGTGGATGTCCGTGGTGACCCTCACCCCGAACTCCCTCCGCACCTCGGCCAGCATCTCGAGCCCCTCGCCGGCTCCGGGTCCGCGCCAGGTCGAGCCGGAGGTCCTGTTGTCCTTGAGGAACGATCCCTTGAAGACCCAGTCGGCTCCGAGGGGGCCGAAGATCGAGGAGAGCGCAGAGGCGGTCGCGACAGCCACCTCGCGGGACTCGAGGGAGCAGGGGCCCGCCACGAAGAACGGGCGGCATCTCATCCCAGGAGCCTCCTCACCCTCTCGAGGTCCTCGGGGGTATCGATG
>JGI20214J51650_10000635_pt1 | contig 21928 bp, 20 predicted proteins | sample WetSurMetagenome_FD_51650 | JGI IMG/M metagenome (IMG submission 51650) | reverse complement strand
CGTTATGCCTCTTCTTTANGATGAACCGGTTGGTACCGCAGACAAATGCAAAAAATTCAGGAATTGACCTGATGCTTGTCAGGGGTGAATATGAGAGAGCGATAGATACCTGCAAACTCATACTTGCCGCTGATAGCTTAAATCCGGAAATATATTACAAACTCGGTATTGCTTATCAAAACTCTCTGGATGAGGAACAGTCGCTCGATTGTTACTACAAAGCATCCAGGCTTAACCCCGAAAGCAATGTTTACAATTTCTCCCTGGCAAAAGCATATTATACCCAGGGTAAATTCAGTCTGGCTGAACCCATTTTGCTTAACCTCAACTCACTGGATTCAACTAAATGGCTGTATGCATACTACTTATCCAGTATTTACATGCAGTCGGAGAAATATGATGATGCGCTGGACATCTATGACAGGTTCTTGTCGAATGATTCCACCAATTGTGTTTATCTCGATAAAACAGCTTTTGCATATTTAAAGGGCGGCTATTATGATGATGCTATTAATCTGTATAACAAGTCATTATCGATAAAAAAGAAAAACCTGACAGCCATTAAAAACCTCTCCTTCCTTTATGCCTCTACAATGAACCCAGACACCGCTATACAAATTCTTACAATGGGAATAGAGATAGATTCGACCGATAAAGATCTTTATATCAGGCGGGCTCAGATCAATTATTCAAAAAACTACACTAAACGGGCAATGGATGATTACCTGTTTCTTCTGGCATCGGGCGATTCTTCAAAATTATATCTGAAAAGAACAGGTATAGGCTATAGCTACAATTTCCAGCCTAAAGAAGCGATCAGATATCTTCTGCTGGCATATAAGGCTGATTCTTCCGATTATGAGACATGCAGTTTCCTTGGACAATGTTATTATAAGATAAAGGATATGAAAAGCAGTATCTATTTTTATAAGAAAGTCCAGGAGATCCTAAGGCCAATATATTCACAGGTGGGTTTAACACATTACCTGTGTGCTGATTCACAAAGGGATAATGGCAATTACAAGGATGCAATAGACAGCTATCTCAAGGCATTTGCAATTAATTCCGATCCGAATATCAACATGATAATTGCAAATATTTATGATGAAAAATTAAATAACAAAGGGAGAGCAATTTCATATTATCAGAGGTTTCTGAATTCTCAGAAAAGTTCAAAAATGAAGTTCCCACCAGCCTATATTGAGAAAATTGAGAAACGGTTGGAATACTTGAAAAAGAGTCCTGTAAAGTGACAGAACATAGAATAAGCGAAACACAATTATCTGAATATTAATTTGTTACTAGTTATACCGGACTCCGCACATAGCACAATGGACCAATTTATTTATTATACTTAACTTTGGTTGAACAAACCTATTTTCAGACTGAATACTTAATCCATGACATCAAGAACCTACACCCAGTTTGGGATGTTCACAGTAGCAGTGTTGCTTCCAATATTGGTTTTAATGGTTATCCTTTTAGTTATAACCGGATTTAATGATATAGTGCCGGCATTGGTAATCATATTCGTAATTGTGACTTTTCTGGTCTGCCTGCTGATCTTCTATAAACTGACAATCGAAATAGACAACTCTTATGTCGGATTCAAACTCGGCACCGGCCTTGTAAAAAAGAAGTATGCCCTCAAAGATATAGAAACCTGCAGACCGGTAAAAAATTCTGCATTTTACGGGATCGGAATCCGTCTGATACCCGAAGGATGGCTTTACAATGTATCGGGACGGTTTGCGGTAGAACTGACTTTCAAAAACAAAAAATCCAGAATCCGGATCGGAACAGATAAGCCTGAAGAAGTAGCAGAAGAAATAAATAAATTATTGAATAAGCCTGGTCTGGCACCAGCTTATGATAAAGCTTATGAATCTTCAAGTCGTTCAGGTTACTATATTTTTGCCGTGATTATTCTTTTGGGACTGATCATGCCAATAGTCCTCATAATATCAGGAAGGAAGGAAACAAATCTTGATTTCACTGATTCATCCTTTACGATAAATGGTATTTATGGTCTGACTGTCGATTATTCAAAGATCATCAGGATTGACACAATAAGGTCTCTCCCACGGATCAGGGTCAGAACAAACGGATTTGCTCTTGGGAATACTTTAAAAGGTAATTTTAAACTCTTTGATCAGACTAAAGTCAAACTTTTTGTTGAGGCGGGTAGACCTCCGTATATTAATATTAAGACTGATGAGACGGAACTCTATTTAAATTTTAAAGATTCTTCCAGAACAATTGAGTTATACAGAAAGATTTCAACCGCACTTAATCCGATCCCATGAAAATCGCATGTGTTGTTCTTGGTACAAGAGGCGATGTTCAACCAATGGTAGCCCTTTCAAAAGGTCTTATGAAAAAAGGCCATGATGTTACAATATTTGCTCCGCCTGAAAATGAAGAGCTGGTCAGGTTAAATAATTGCAGGTTCGTTTCATTCGGACCAGGTATTAAAAAGGCTGTCGGTGAAAAGCCTGAAAAACAGAAGGGAGGCGTTGCAGCTACAATTTCTCTAAAAGAAGGGAAAAAGCTTATCGGAGATCAGATAAACCTTCTTCCCGGTTTAATTAAAAATACAGATCTCGTATTGGGTGCAGGAATAGTAATTGGAGTTGCGACTGCGGCAGATGTTCTGAAAGTCCCGTACCGTTTTGTGGCTCTTTATCCAATTATTCTGGGGACAACTCATGATGATCCTTTGAAAAACCGCATTATGTTCGGTTTCGGAAGATCAATGATGAATATACTAATCAGAGGCTTCATAAATAGAAAAAGGAATAAGCTGGGGTTACAGCCAATAAAGGATGTCTGGTCGCACTGGCTTGGTGAAAATGTCATTCTAGCCTGCGATAAGGAAATAATTGCTGCCCGCAAAAGGGTGGCATTCCCTTTTACTCAAACCGGTTTTATGCTTTTGCCGTCAAAGAACAATCTGCCTGAAAATGTTAATACTTTTATAAATTCAGGGAAGCCTCCTGTTTATATAGGATTTGGAAGTAATCCTATCGCCGACAGGGATAAATACAGCAAGATGTTTGAGAAGGTGAGGGAATTAACAGGTCAGAGGTTCATTATATCTAAAGGATGGGCAAGCTTCCCGGATACTGATTCCAGGGATATCATGTTCGTCGATGAGATGCCGTTTGAATTCCTGTTTCCGAAAATGACAGCTGCAGTCTATCATGGCGGAACAGGAACCATGGCCGCATTACTCAGGGCAGGTATCCCCCAGGCCGCATTCCCCTTCATGGGAGATCAGTTTATGAACCGCGATCAGATTGTTAAACTTGGGTTAGGTCCCAAAACATGCAATTTCAAGGAAATTACAGCAGAATCAATTTCAGGTGCGATCCGGGAATGTTTAACAAATGATAATTATAAGAAAAACGCACTTGAAATGTCAGAACGGCTTAAAGATGCAAATGGGGTTGACATAACAGTTGAAGTAATCGAAAAAACAGTTACCCGCTTATGAAAACATATTCGTATAACCTTTTCCCTAAACCGCTGGTAGTGACCGGGTATGGCCTGATAATACTAGCGTTTGTTTTACTGATTGTGAACCTGAATTCGGGTAAAAGTGAAGATCTCCCGAATGAGCTTGTCTCTTCAATTGCAATTGTTTTTATCGGATTGGTTCTAATTTCATTCCGATCAAGAATAGTTATCAATTATAAATCGGATATTGTAATCAGGGAATCGGATCTTTTAGGTATATCACTGTCAAATGAAAAAATCCAGATCCCNCATGGTTGTGATAANATCTTCATAAAGGAAAAGANCAAAACCGGAACCGGCTATTACAGGGCAGTTCTGCCTGTGAACTACAAGTTTAAATCGTATGATATGTTCTTTCATTCAGATAAAGGAGTGGTCAGACTGCTGAATACTGATTGCAACAGAGCAATAAAAATTGCAGAGTTTTTTAAGGCAAATCTGAAACTTGACTATATCCTTGAATTAACACAATAGTTTTTAAAATGCATTTAGTTAATGGCAACTGAAATTAAATACCATTTAACCGCCGGGGGCAGGAAAATAGCTGAGATTATTCCCGGAGCTGAAATAATTACCGGTCCGGATGATGTTCTTGATCTTATGGCTGAAGCCCGGCTTTATGATAGCGGAAGCATGATCATTCATAAAAAAAATCTTCACCCTGACTTCTTTGATCTCAAAACAAAAGTGGCTGGAGAGATTCTGCAAAAGTTCTCAAACTACAGGATGAAGCTGGCTATAGTGGGAGATTTCTTAGAATATAAAAGCAAGAGTCTCAGGGATTTTATAAGAGAAAGCAACAGAACAGGAACAATATATTTTGTTGGGTCGATTGATGAAGCTCTGACCAGACTCATTGATTAACTAATTTCAATTTTCTCAATTCTTGACAATCTTACCCGAGCCTGTAATAGTCTGGTTTATTGCCGGATTTCCTTTCAGGTAAATATTCCCGCTTCCTGATATAGCTGCAGTCAGGTTGTTCTCGACCCAGGTAAAGATATTTCCTGAACCCGAGATCGTCTCATTGGCTGTAACCAGCATGAACTGACCGGAATTAATATTTCCGCTGCCCGTAATTCTCAAATTTCCATTATTACTGCTCCCCTTTATGTCTATGTCGCCTGATCCTGCAATGAGGAAATCCGCAACCTTACATAATGCCCTGGTTATTTCAACATTACCCGAACCATAAAGTGTAACTGAAAGGTCGTTGCAGGAGATACTGCTTATAAAGATATCACCTGATCCGCTCAGTTTTATGCTATTTGAATTTCCCGACAATGTATCTGCAATAAATGCCCCTGAACCGCTTAGTTCTATGTCTTTCAATTCAGGAGATGTAACTGTAATGACAGGTTGTTTAGTGTAATCCAGACATATAGTCCGGGGATCTGTTCTGATCTCAAGTCTGCCATTGACAATTTCAGTAACAATATGTTCAAGCAGGTTTGATTCAGCAACAACTGTTAAACCTGGTGAATCAGCTTTTTTATATATAACATCGGCTACTGTTGAATTTTCTATATGATTGAATGCCGATGTATTTCGCGGCTGAGTCTCAAGGATCCCATTCCCGTTAATACAATTAATATCTTTAATACAGGATGCTGTTGTAACAGACATAACAAAAACCAAAATAAAGATCTTTTTCATTCTTTATTACATTTTTTAAACTCCAATTAACTAAACAATTATGATTCCAAAAGGTTATATTACGAATTAATTTTTTTTATTTTTACTTACCGGCAAAGTTAAAATCAAGAAGCGTTCAAAATCAAGTTTATTTTATGGAAAAAATCAAAGTTTTTAAAGGGAAGAGCGGACTAGCCAAGTTTTTGGTGATATTTGGAAGCATTTTTACACTGCTGGGACTGGTACTGTTTACCAAATATGCGATTGCCGGATTCAATTTTAAATTCCCTTCAGGGGACTGGAACTCGGTCATGTTTACCATTCAGGGAATCCTGTTCATCATAATGGGCGGCGCTTATCTGAAAAGCAGGAAGTATTTCATTGAATGGGATGAGAAAGAATTAAGATTTCTGCTTCCTGATAACAAGAGAGTGGAAGCAATAAAAATTGATGAAATAGAATCTGTCAGAATAAAGCTTTTTGAAATTGAGCTTAAAATGAATACCGGAGTAAGAACCCTTAATCTTGAAAACCTTCAGTTTGAGGATATTAAAAAGGTCAAGGAGAAGTTTGAAAAGATTCAAAGCTAAGTACTGGATTATTCAATCCGCTTTATCCGGCTAACAATGACAGTTGGGTTTCTAGATGATGGAACTGGATCTGCTTTATGAACCACGGAGCGGTTCCAAAGTGAATAGTCTGATCAGATCACAGATCAAATCTTTTCGAGGCAAGCTGATAGATTAAATCTACTGTCTCTTCTATTCCGAGAACTGAGGAATTTATACATAAATGATATGATTCAGCTACTCCCCACTCTTTATTACTGAAATAATTATAATACCCGGCTCTTTTTTTGTCGGATTTTTCGGCATAATCCCTTGCCTTCTCGGGGCTATTTTTTTGCAGTTCGGCAATCCTCTTGATCCGGTCATTCATATCCGCATAAATAAATATGTTAAGGCACCGCGGATTATCGGCAAGTACATAATCGGCGCAACGCCCCACAAAAAGACATGATCCTTTTTCCGCAAGCCGGCGTATGACATCGCTTTGTATCTTGAACAATGTTTCATTGTTAAGATAATATGTGGAAAAGGGTTCCTCAGATATGCCTCCGCGCAGACCAAAAAGTCCACCGAAAATAGAGTACCCTTTCTGCTCATCAGCCTGCTCAAAATACTCTTTTCCAAGTCCGCTCTCCTGGGCGGCAATCTGAATCAGCTCCTTATCGTAAAAGGAAATGCCAAGCCGGGCAGCCAGCTTCTCCCCAATTATCCGGCCGCCGCTTCCCAACTGCCGTCCAATTGTAATAAAATAATCTTTCTTCATTTACTGATAGATTAAAGTCAGATTTGCTGTTTTACATAAGATCTACGGTACTGTGATACAAGCAAATACGCAGCTATAATGCTGGCAAGCAGATCAGCCGCGGGCATACTGTACCAGACACCCCTTACCCCGAATATTGAGGGCAGGATGAGCAGGCAAGGCAACAGGAATAGTACCTGCCTGGTAAGGGACATAAATATAGCTTTCCCTGCCATACCGATACTTTGAAAGAAAGTGGATGCGACCATCTGAAAACCTACAATTGGGAAAAATATCATAACGATCCGCAATCCCGGCACAACAATATTTACCAATTCTTCATCAGTGGTAAATGCTGCCGCCACTGCATGAGGAAATATTTCGCTAATCAGGAACCCTGCCGACATGACACCTGTGGCGAGTAAGACTGTTAATTTCATCACTTTGTTTACCCTATCGAACTGCTTCGCACCGAAGTTATAACCTGCTATTGGCTGCATCCCCTGTGTCAATCCGAATACCACCATTGCAAAAAGAGAGGCCACACGGTTTATTACTCCGTAAGCTCCAACAGCCAGATCACCTCCATGTCTGATGAGGTTTTGATTTATAATTATTATTATGATGCTTCCGGCTGAATTCATAAGGAAAGGAGCCAGCCCGATTGACATGGAATCTGTTACTATTTTGCGCTGTAATCTGAATGATCCTTTCTCATAATGAATATAATTATGCTTGTTCCTGAAATAACTGAGCTGCCAGATCAGCATTAAAGTCTGTGCTATGACTGTAGCAAGGGCAGCACCGCGGATACCCCATTTAAATCCAAAAATAAAGACCGGGGCTAGTATTACATTTATTATTACCGATATGATCGTGGCATACATTGATCTTTTCGGATTGCCGGTTGCACGCATCAGTGCATTCAGACCGAAATACATATGAGTTATAACATTGCCAAGCGTTATTATAGTCATAAAATCGCGGGCATAGGGTAAAGTTTCAGAGCTTGCCCCGAAAAATAAGAGGATCTTGTCAAGGAACAGAAGAATGGCAAAAGTGTAGGCTGATCCGAAGATCAGGTTCAGTACCAGAACATTTCCGAGAATTTTATTTGCAGTGGTATAGTCCCTCTGCCCAAGCCGGAGTGACATAAGTGCTGATGCACCTACACCAACCAGTGTTCCGAAGGCAGCTGAAAGATTCATAAGAGGGAAAGTAATGGCAAGTCCTGAAATTGCAAGCGCTCCAACCCCATGACCGATAAAGATGCTATCGGTAATATTGTAGAGCGACATGGCTGTCATGGCAATAACCGAGGGTATGGCATACTGCATAAGCAGAATCCATACACTTTCGTTTCCAAGTGCGAGAGGTGAACCTTTTTGTACCATCCGGTTTTTCAATACAGCATCCTTACCCTGATTGTTCCCTCAATAGCCTTAAGTTCATCCAGTATAGCTGAACCAAGACAGCTTTCAGTATCAACGATTACATAACCTATTTCGGGATCTGTCTGCAGATACTCTCCTGCAATATTAATTCCCTTTGAAGTAAAAACATAGTTGACCTCTTTCAGAATGCCGGGTTCATTTTTATGGATATGGAGAAACCTTTGTGCATTGTTGTTTGGCTGGAGCGAGATCTGAACGAAATTGGTTGCACCGATAGTTGCTCCGGTATCGCTGTATTTTACAAGTTTCTCTGCAACTTCCGTACCTATGTTTTCCTGTGCTTCAACAGTACTTCCTCCAACATGAGGCGATAAAATCACATTGTCGAATTGCTGAAGTTCTGAAATGAAGGGATCACCGTTTGAAGCAGGTTCATCAGGAAACACATCGAGGGCAGCACCCAGAATATGTCCGGATTTCAATGCAGATGTCAAAGCCTGAATATTTACAACGGAGCCCCTTGAGGCATTAACAAGGCATGAGCCCTTTCTCATTAACGACAACTCTTTTTCACTTATAAGATTCATCGTAAGAGGTGTTTCCGGTACATGGAGAGTAACTACATGTGAAACTGAAAGAAGTTCCTCAAGCGAGGAGCAGGCTACAGCTTTTCCGAGACTGAGTTTCTTTACAATGTCGTAGTAATAAACGTTCATCCCCAGCGCTTCGGCAAGAATTGAGACCTGAGAACCAATATGTCCGTAGCCAACAATTCCAAGATTTTTATCACGCACCTCAAAACAATTCGTCGCAGATTTCAGCCACTTACCCCTGTGAGCCGCGGCGTTCTTACCCGGAATATTCCGCATGAGAAGGATAGCCTCAGCTATAACAAGTTCGGCAACAGAACGGGTATTTGAGAATGGAGCATTGAAGACAGGAATTCCCATCAATCTCGCAGCATGACCATCTACCTGGTTTGTGCCAATACTGAAGCATCCTATTGCCAGAAGCTTTCCCGCGTTGCTCAATAAATCCTGTGTAATCAGAGTGCGGGAACGGATACCGATAATATTTGCACTTTTTATTTTTTCTTTCAGTAGTGCCTCATCAAGAGCACCAGGGAAGGATTCAATATTGTTATATCCGTTTGCTTTGAAAAAGTCAGCCGCACTATTGTGAATTCCTTCAAGCAAAATTACTTTTATCTTATCTTTTTCGAGAGAGTATTGTTTCGGCATAGACTAATACAAATTACAAACAGTTTCCCATTAAAAGGTTACAAATATAAATGAATATCTCGGAAATTATTTCATTTAATAATACAGATGCCCCTATTCTCTTAATAACTAAGTCCGAACCCAAACGGGAATAACGGATTCCCTGAATCATAGGGAAGATCTTCTTTCTGGTTCCTTACAGCCAGCATTGATGAAGGCATTTCGAACGGCAGTCTTGCAGAAGGGTTTACTTTCCCGAAAATGACATCAAGCAACGCGTCATCGTTTACTCCGAAATTTGCAATCAACCCTTTTGATGCTTCAGTAATTTCCGGGATAACGGCTGGCCTGTCAAGATAGATATCAACAACCGAAGGTACCAGTTTAATTATTTTCATTATTTTTTTCAACTCCTTCTCTTTAAAATCAAGATCACCGGAACTGAATAATCTTCCCAATAATCCTGTACCCTTTATATGCTGTGATGGAGACTTTATGCGTAAAACCGCAAAATCAGCCTCTTCAGGCTTCATTACTACAGTGGCGTATTTAGCTGCTTTATCAGGGTCAACGTTTATCAGAAAAATCTTTGCCCCGGCTTTCAGAGGAAGAGTTTTCCCTGAACTTGTTGTTTCATTTTTCAGCAATACTATCGATTTTCTTTGCGCCAGCTCACCTGCCGCCATAAATTCAGGGTTTCCAATTGTCTTTACAGCATTATCAACATCAGTAAAAGGATTATCGAACAGTCCCAGCTCAAATTTTACTTTAAGCAATCTTCTGACAGAGCTATCAATTCTTGTTTCACTTATTTTTCCCTCCTTCACGAGCTTGACAAGCATTCCGGGAATCATCTCTCCCCCAAACTGATCTACTCCTGCATTGATTATTTTCAACATTCTGTCTTCCACCGATGCTTTTTCCATTCCCCTGGCCCGTGCCTGCAGGATCATTAAACCCAGGAATTTAACGTCGGTCAGCAAGCCCCAGTCTGTGCAAACTACTCCATCAAAATGATATTTGTTACGCAACAGACCGGTTATCATCTCCTTATTGAAACTGAACCCGACGTTTTCACTGGTCATATCCATTGGTATTCCATAATATGGCATTATTTCGGCAGTACCGGCTTTGAATGCTGCTTCAAAAGGTATCAGGTGATAATTGAAATTTTTACCGGGATAAACCTGGCCTTTGGCTACCGGAAAATGAGGATCGATGCCCTCTTTCTGCGGTCCTCCTCCTGCAAAATGCTTTGTCATGCAAGCAACGCTTGTTTTACTCAGAGTGTCGCCCTGAAATCCCCTTATATAGGCATAAGTCAGCTTTGCCGAAAGAGAAGCATCTTCACCAAAAGTACCGTTTATCCTTCCCCATCGTGGTTCGGTGGCGAGATCAATGGCAGGATGCAGCGAAACCCTGATGCCGGCGGCAAGATATTCCTGTCTGGCAATATTTGCAAACTCCCATGTGGTAAGCGAATCCCCTATGGCAGCCAGTCCTATTGGCTCGGGCCAGGATGAGAAATCTCCGGCGAACGCTGAGGCAAGCGGATTGTTGCTGAAACTGTTCCTCGGATCAGAAGCTATTGTAACAGGAATGCCAAGCCTTGTCCTTTCAGCAAGTTTCTGGAGATTATTGTACCATATCGCCATTCCTTTTTTGTCGGTACCTGTGAAAATGTTAAAATGATTTATATGTTTGCCAAAAAGCATTTCGGATGTCCCCCCAGCCATAAGCGAAAATACATCACTCAGAGAGGGTTTCTCAGATATTGAGCCGTCTTTTTTCATGCTGACAGGCGGAATAAACATCAGTCCGGCTTTTTCTTCAAGATTCATCTGCGATAGAAGATCCTTTACTCTTTCTTCAGTTGATTTCCCGCGATTTTCATATATGTCGGGTCTCCCGTTTTTGTTCAGATCCCGAAAAGTCAGGCTGTCAATAGTCAGGGTTTTTACTTCCGGACCGGCAAGTGCCATATTTACTCTTGCACTCCTGTTCCCGGAAATAGAAATCCACAGAACAGCAATGATGAGAATCAGCAGGATCAACCCTATTAGTGAACCTGTTGTCAGGAGCAGCAACTTAATAAGTCTTTTCATTGTCAGTGATAATTGGATTTAATGCATTAACCGGGTAAATATAATCCAGTTTTTTTTGAGTTATATTTGATCTATGTAAAAACATCCGATATTTCTAACATAGATTTCAGTAATGAATAAAATCAGAGAACCGGTAAGCAGCATTGCAAAAATGCCTGTGCTGTTTCTTGGTCATGGCAGCCCCATGAATGCCATCGGGGAAAATGAATTTGTAAAGGGCTGGAGAAATATTGGAAAAACAATACCAAAGCCAGCGGCTGTTTTATGTATCTCAGCTCACTGGGAAACAAGGGGTACCTATGTGACAGCTATGGATAGGCCAATGACAATTCATGACTTTGGAGGTTTTCCCGATGAGCTGTACGAAGTGCAATATCCTGCCTCCGGGAGTCCTGAACTGGCAATGGAAATAAAAAGCATTGTAACGAATACCCCTGTTGGACTTGATGAAAAATGGGGGCTGGATCATGGATGCTGGAGCGTTATAAAACATCTTTATCCTGATGCAGGAATTCCTGTGATCCAGATGAGCATGGATTACAATATGAGTGCACAGCAGCATTATGAACTGTCAAAGGAACTCGCGGTATTCCGGAATAAAGGGATATTGATCGTCGCAAGCGGGAATATTGTTCATAACCTCGGAATGGTTGCCTGGAACAGATTAAACGATAACTACGGTTACGATTGGGCAATCGAAGCAAATGAAAAGATGAAGCAATTTATTCTGAACGCTGACCATAAGCAACTGATAAATTATAAATCGCAGGGCCGTTCGTTTGACCTTGCAATACCTACCCCTGACCATTTTTTGCCATTGCTTTATGCACTTGCATTGCAGGAAAAGGAAGATGCAATAACCATCTTCAATGACAAACCTGTTGGCGGATCACTTACGATGACTTCAATTAAAATNGGATAATGTGATTAAAAACTTTTTAACCGCCAAGGTCGCAAAGTTTTATCGCAAGGAGTTCATTAATAATAATTTGTCTTTGNGTTCTATGCGATTACTTTGCGTTCTTTGCGGTTAACTGATTTCAGCAGATTGAAAAAGAATTGTAAATTTACTCTCTTTCAAAACCATGGTGAAAAATGGCTGAAGAATACCCCGGATATTTTGCAAGGTTTTATGATCTGATCTATCATCAGATCCGCGATGGTGTGGATAACGGGTTCTACCTCGGGAAAATAAAATATACAAAAGGGAAAGTCCTTGAAGTCGGTACAGGAACCGGCCGGCTCCTTACTGAAGCACTGCAGAATGGTGCTGATATTTATGGTATTGACATCAGTCCTTCAATGCTCAATTTCCTGAAAGCAAAACTTCCACCTGAACATCAGAACAGAATAAGCGTTCAGAATATAATTGATTTTAAGCTTGATACAAAATTTGATCTGATAATTGCCCCTTTCAGAGTCTTCATGCACCTGACTGAAAAAGAGGACCAGCTGAAGGCACTTAATAATGTTTATGATCATTTAAACAATGAGGGACAATTCATTTTTGATGTGTTTGTTCCGGCCCTCAGGCCTCTCATTGAAGGACTTGAGAATGTCATTGATTTCGAAGGGGAATATGAACCCGGCAACAGGGTGAAGAGAATTGTCTCAACAAATCCCGATCTTATAAACCAGCTAATCAATATAACCTTCAGGTTCGAATGGAACGAAGGTTCCTCAATCTACAGCCGTGAATGGAAAACTCCGATGAGATTCTTTTTCAGATTTGAGCTGGAACACCTTATCGAGCGTTCTAAATTTAAAAAATTCAATATCACGGGTGATTTTAATGGAAATGAGCTGAAAAGTGATTCNAAGGAGTTTATTTTAACCTGCACAAAATAATTACTGACCCTATGAAGTCAAAACTTGTATTGTTTCCNATGCTGCTCTTTTATGCGGGTCTGATCTCCTGCTCTGATAAAAAGATTGAACCTGTTGACTATGTAAACCCGTATATGGGCAACATCAGTCATCTCCTTGTGCCGACCTATCCCACGGTTCATCTGCCAAACAGCATGCTGCGATTCTATCCGAACAGGGATAACTACACTTCTAACCAGATCCAGGGATTTCCCCTTAACGTAGTATCGCACCGTTCAGGAAAAGTATTTAACCTGAGCCCATTTGAGGAAGATATAAGAGAAATAAATGGAAATATATCGTATACATATGATAATGAGATAGTAAAACCGTACTACTATTCAGTATCGCTTGACGAATATGACATTGATGTAAAATTCGTCCCGGCTGAAAAATCAGGTGTTTTTTCCTTTCATTTCAATGAGGGAAGCGATCGGGGAATTATTCTGAAAACAATAAATCAGGGAGAGCTTTCTTTTGAAAATTCAAGTGTGGCAGGATATGATACATTTGATGGAGTCAAAGCTTACCTGTTCCTTGAATTTGAGAGTAAACCCGATTATGTTAAGGTCCGCGACAGGGATGGTCTTTCTGATAACAATTCAATAAGTGGCAGCAGGATAGCTCTTATTGCAGGTTTTAGCAATAACAATTCCGAAATAAAAATACGGTACGGTTTATCCTATATCAGCCCGGAACAGGCTCAAAAAAATCTGCAGAATGATATACAGGGATGGGACGTTAATGAACTGTCTGAAAAGGCAAGGGCAAAATGGAATACTGTTCTTTCCAAAATAAAGACAGAAGGAGGCTCCGAAAACCAGAGAAGCGTCTTTTATACTTCTCTTTACCGCTGTTATGAAAGAATGGTTGATATTACCGAGGACGGACAATATTTCAGCATCTGGAGTAAAAAAGTGGAGCCTGCCGATGATACTGCATTTTATACTGACGACTGGGTATGGGACACCCATCTGGCTTTGCATCCCCTGCAGGTTATTCTGAATCCTGAAAAACAGGATGAAAAGATCTCTTCATATATCCGGATGGCAAGGCAATCTGGCTGGATGCCTACATTCCCGACAATCTCGGGAGATAACCATGCAATGAACGGGAATCATTCAGCAGCAGTTTTCCTTGATGCCTGGAACAAGGGGATCCGCAGTTTTAATCTTGAAGAAGCTTATGATCATCTTAAAAACACGATCCTTTATGAAACTAAGCTTCCCTGGGTAAGGGACAGCTCGACATGGCTTGATGCATTTTATGATAAAAAAGGATACTTCCCTGCCCTCAGAAAAGAAGAACCTGAAACATGCCCAAAGGTCCACTCCTTTGAGAAACGGCAGGCAGTAGCCATAACACTTGCATCGTCCTACGACGACTGGTGTATGGCCCAAATGGCAAAAGAGCTCGGTAAAGATGGTGATTACAAATTCTTTACTAAAAGGAGCCTTAATTACAGAAACCTGTTTAAGAATGATACGGGATTTTATCATCCAAAAGACAGTACCGGAAACTGGATTGAGCCTTTTGATTACCGTTATGACGGGGGTATGGGTGCGCGCGATTACTATGATGAAAATAATGGCTGGACTTATATCTGGCAACCTTATCATGCATTCAATGATCTTATAAAAATGATGGGAGGACCAGATAAGTTTGAGAATAAGCTCGACAGACTTTTCAGCGAGGGTATAGGAAAATCAAAATGGCAGTATTATTCTACTATGCCCGATGCCACAGGAAATGTAGGGCAGTTTGTAATGGGTAATGAACCTTCGATGCATATAGCCTACCTGTATAACCTTGCAGGTAAGCCATGGAAGACTCAGAAAAGGGTCAGGATGCTGATGGATTCCTGGTTCAGAAATGACTTAATGGGGGTTCCGGGTGATGAGGATGGAGGAGGCTTATCGGCATTTTATGTGTTTTCAGCAATGGGTTTCTACCCGATAACCCCCGGAATTCCCGAATACCAGATCGGGAGTCCGCTCTTCAGAAAAGTGAAGATCAGGCTTCAGAATGGAAAATCATTTATTGTCGTTGCGAAAAATAACAATTCAGTCAATAAGTATATACGGTCAGCAAAGCTAAACGGAAAGGAATTGACAGAGCCCGTTTTCAGTCATACAGATCTAACCGAAGGCGGGACACTTATCCTGGAAATGGGAAGCAAGCCAAATAAAATGTGGGGAACTGTGGAATGACCTGCGATTTTGATGTGATAATTTCCGGGGCTGGTCCTGCAGGATGTACTGCTGCCCTTGCTCTTAGTTCATCAGGGCTCAGGATTGCATTAATGGAAAAGGAAAAGTTCCCACGGGAAAAGGTATGCGGAGATGCCATCCCTGCTTATGTCCCGAAAGTCCTGGACACTATAAATAGCGAATATGCTGAAGCTTTTAAGGGACTGGCTGAAAAGGCAGAGGCTGACGTCTGCCGTATTATTGCTCCCGACAGAAAAGCAATCGACCTGAAATTCTCAGAGAACGGATTCATTTGCAAACGTCAGGTTTTTGATAATTTTCTTCTTGACCTTGTATCGGGGCTTTCCAATGTTACAGTTTTTCAGGAAACTGCAATAAGAGATATAACAATAAAAGAGAACCATGCATTAATNCTGGCCGGGAATGATATTTTGGTGACGGCAAAGCTGGCTATAGGTTGCGATGGCTCCGGAAGCATTATAAGAAAAAGACTTGCCGTGACTAAAATCAATTCTGGAGAAGGTTCTGTTGCTGCTCGTGCTTATTTCAGGGATGTAAAGGATAATCCGCCCGGTACTCTTGAGTTTCATTTTCTGAAGGAGCTGCGCCCGGGATATTTCTGGATCTTTCCACTACCTGGTAACATGTATAACGTCGGATTGGGAATGCCTTCAATAACTATTTCTGAAAAGAAGATTAATCTCAGGAAAGAGATTTTACGGATCATTGAAAGAGATCCTTTTCTGAGTCCCAGGTTTTCAGATGCAGAAATTACAGGTGAGATCAGAGGACATCATCTGCCTCTTCTAACCCGCAAAAATGGAATTTCCGGTGAGCGATTCATTCTTTGCGGTGATGCAGCTTCACTGATAAATCCTGCGACCGGATCCGGAATCGGGCAGGCAATGCAATCAGGAAGGTTTGCTGGCTGGCAGGCGCTTAAATGCTTTGAAAAGAATGACTTCACTGCAGGATTTATAAGTTCTTATGATAATACTGTATATGATAAAATATGGCATGAAAATAGAAATTACTTATTTATACGAGATCATGTTTTCAAATATCCGTGGAGGCTGAATACTGTTATCAGAGCAGGCTCAAAAAACAAATTTATCTATAAAACAATTTTAAAAGCGCTGAACTAATAATTAACTATGCAGCATTTCAGAATTCAATCCGTATTTTGTTTATCAGTCAATTAACTAACCTGAACAAATGAAAAAAAATACCCTACTCAGACTTCTGACATTAATAATAATTTTCGGAATTCAATTCAATTTTGTTTTAGGACAAAATCTGAATGAAGTAAAAGACTCAATCTATTCTGACATTCTAAAAGAACAGAGGTCAATCAGAGTATTTCTCCCGGAGACTTATAAACCTGGAACAGGGGAGAAATATGAGACCATATATCTGACCGACGGAGAATGGGCTGCAGGAGTATTCCCTTTCATTAACAATTTCGCAAGAAATGAGAAATTCATTCCCCATGTTATGCTCGTGGCTCTGCCGAACAGGTATATAGAAAAAGCAAATCAGCGCGACAGAGATCTTTTGCCTGTTCACGTTGCCGACAACACTCTTTCAGGAGGTGCTGACAAGTATCTCTCCTTTTTAAAAAATGAGCTTATCCCTTATATCAACAAAACATATCCGGCTAACGGAACCAATGCACTCTATGGTCATTCATACGGAGGATTGTTTTGCATGTATGCTTTGCTTACAGAGCCTCAATTGTTTGAATCCTATCTGGCAACTGATCCCTCTTTCTGGTGGAATAAGGATTTTGTAATAAGACTTGCATCCGAAAGACTGGAAACTCTTCCTCCAGACAAGCTCCTCTGGATTGCCGGGATAGAATCGACTTATAAGGGCATGGGAATAAACCGGATGGATTCAGTGCTTAAGCTCAAAGCCCCTAAAAGTCTCAAATGGAAGATTGGCCTTTTTCCCAATGAAACCCATAATTCCGTCAGATTTAAAGCTATTTATGACGGATTGAAATTCTCATATTCAGGTTATCCGGGGACACCACCAGTTTATCACCCGATGAATGGCATCCTGTTGAAAGACAAACCGGCAATGATTTATATTATGAATCAGTACTCCGATCTCAGATACAGTATTGATGGTACTGATCCTGATGACAAATCCCCTAAAGCGGGTCAGAAATTTACAATAACAGGTCCTGCTCAATTAGTATTAAAATCATTTTCATCGAGTGGTAAATTTGACGGTGTGGCAAAAGGCATTTTTGAGCTGGGAGATGTGCTTCCATCCATTCCAATGCCTAAAAAGGTTTCAGCCGGAGGATTAAAGTATTCATATTATGAGGGTAGCTGGGACAAGCTCCCCGATTTTAAAAACCTGAAACCTGTCAGTACAGGGGTCACCGACTCTCTCTTTCAAATTAACAAACTCCCATCAAAAACCAATTTTGCATGTCTGTTTGAAGGGTACATTGAAATAGTATCCGATGGTTACTACCTTTTTGCATTGGGTTCAAATGATGGCTCCAGGCTTTATCTGGGAAACAAGCTTGTAATTGATAATGACGGGCTAAAAAAAGAAGAAAGCATGATGTCATTTCTTCTGCCTTTGCAAAAAGGATTTTATCCGTTACGTATTGAATACTTTCAGAAAGATGAAAGCTTCAGCTTTAGCCTGGTTTACTTAATACCAAATGCTGACAATCCGACTAATATTCCGGCAAAATTTCAGTACCATAAATAAAAACAGGTGCCACCGGATATGAGAAAATTTGGTTGTCTTCTCAGATTTATTTAATTTCAACCGGATATCGATCAGTGAACTGACTTTTTCCGTAGAATTTTTCATATTTACATTCTAAGAGTTAACCAATGAATACAAAATCAATTATCTATTTCGGATCAGGGTTGATTTCAGTGATTATAGCACTGATCATTTTTTTCCGTGGCCTTGATATAAAAGCATTGCTTTTTCTGATTTTCGGTGTTGCAGCTGTTTTGCTGTTCCGGCAGGGTGTGGCTGAAATGAAAAAGAAAAAAGAGTAAATCAATTATCCGGCGAACCTGAACAATTGCTTTGATTTAAAGGTTTATTAGTTATTAAATATCTNTCATTATGAAAAAATTCTTATTGNTTCTCTCTGCAATATTTTTGATTATTTCAAACCCTGTTGATTCTCAAGGATTATTGAATAAGGTGAGGAAAGCCGTTTCGAAAGAAATCTCAGGAGTAATAAATGAAGACAGTGGTACAAATACCTCAAAACCTGGTCCTGAGCCTGCATGTGCCTGTGATGACGCTAAAATGATTCTTGATCTCGCAAAATATAAGATTGCCTATAATGAGTTTACAATCTGTACAAAAGATGACGGGAGCATGCTTGTGTACGATAAAATGGGAAGTAAGTATTATATTGTTAAAGATGGGGTATCAGAGGGACCTTACAAGGAGGGGGATCCCATTATACAAGGATTTTGTTCAGACAGCAACGATAGTGGTAATGATGAAAAAGCCGATGCCTGGGTAAAGAAATATCCTGGGTTCATTTCCCGGTCAGGCGATAAATACCTGATCAAATTCGGGGGTAAGAATTATGGTCCCTATGCTATGATAAGTGATTTTGCACTTTCAAACTCTAAAAGCAAATTTGCTGCTATTGTAACCGAAAATATGTTTATTACTGAAGCTCAGGGCAGGAAGATGGAAGAAGCTATGAAAAATGCAAAAACCGATCAGGAAAGGATGGATATTGCAATGTCAATGAGCCAGAATGCACAAAGTCAGATGATGAAGGACGGCGGCAAATCGTTGCAGCCGCAACTTATCACTAATGTACCGGGAGCAACCTTCGATGTGGCTACCTGGTTGGGGGGCAAACTTAACGGTACAGCTAAATTCGATGATCTGGTTGTGATTGCTCCCGACAGAATTATGGATATGACCGGAAAGACAACGATTAAGCTCCCACAGAATTCTTATGATTCAAAAGGGATGTTTTTAAACACATCCGGCACGAAGTATGCAATGTACAATTCGGGTGCACTGACATTCAGCGACAATACTACTTTGGCGGAAGTTTTTAATCCATACATGGCCAAAACTGACGGAAAAGTATTTCTGACCTACATGTATTACTCGCCCGGGAAGAATGCAGTTATGCAATGTGCGATACCTTTCTGACGATTAATACTTTGTCCGGGTCCTCCAATACTTAACCTGAGTTTTACTTATCTTAAAGACATAATCCCATTTATACATAATCGGCATAAGTGAAATTCTTACGGATAATCTTAATCATTATCTTTCTTTTCTGTTCCGGAATTATTGCATTTCCCCAAAAAACGGATTATAAAAATATTTTTGGCAGCGACTGGGAAAAAGCAGAATCATTTATTTCGGAGAATGCGTCATGGATGAAACAGATTTGCCAGAAGTATGATGTTTCTTATCCATTGGCCATTGCTGTTGTTTTTCCTGAATTGATAAGATACTCCGCTATCCGAGATAAAATGGAGATTACTCTGCTTAAAGCATTATATATAAACCTCGGAGAGGAGTATGCGAACTTTTCAATAGGCCGGTTCCAGATGAAACCTTCATTTGCTGAATCAGTCCAAAGAAAAGTGTCGATTCTGAAGGGAAGGATCAGATACCATTTCAGGGGAAAAACAGCAAACGAAGATATCAGGAAGTACAGAGCATTGGTTGTTGAGGATCTTGAACAGCCCGAATCTCAGTTCCTTTATCTTATTGCATTTCTAAAGATCTGCGAAAATGTATATCCCATGAAAGATATGGATGAGGATAGAAGGCTGAGATTTCTCGCAACAGCATATAATTACAGCTTTCTGAAAAGCTTTGATGAGGTAGATAAAATGACTGGCAAAAAGTTCTTTTATGCAAATCTCATCAAGGGAGAAAGCTATTCATATGCCGATATTTCGGTTTTCTGGTATAGGAATTATCAGAATAACAAATAGGCTGTCTAAAAAGTAGCAAATTGATTGTCTTTCCTTTGTGCGACTTTGTGCTTTCCTTTGTGATCCTTTGTGGTTCAATAATTTAAAACTAACCACAAAGGCACACAAAGGTTATCACTAAGGACACAAAGGGCTTTTGAGACGTCCTCCTATATAAATTACTGAAGCAATTTCAGAATCTGTACCCAACCGAAAGCCCGAACCCGAAATTCTTTTTTGAAGTCTGGTCATTNGGAAGACCGTAATCAGAGTTCACTTTAAGCAATCCCATCTGGCCCTCAAGTTGAAGTATGAGATTGTTGTAAAACTCGTACCCAATGAAGATATTCGCCCCTGCATCAATTCCCCTGTAGTAAACATAGGTGGTCGGTTCTGACGAAGCGTCGCTCAGAAACTTCACTTTAAGCTCTGTAGTAATGGTACCTGATTTGACCCTTTCCTTACCAAGTACACCATAGCCTCCGTAAGGCCCGGCCCCAATAAGAAGATGTCCGTCGCCAAACTGTGGCCTGTAAAGCAGATTGAGTGGAACCTCTACATAGCCAAGGCTTACCGTTTTGGTAATATCATCGGTAATTATATCCTGCCTTGAACCCTTCACGGCGAAAAAGATCCCTGGCTGAACCCAGAAGTCATCAAATATTGAAAGTATTAAATTTCCCCCAACATGGAATCCCGGATTAAACTTATTTTTCAGTTTTTCACCCCAGTAATCAGTCCCTGCCAGTGTCTGCAGCCCACCCCCGCCTATTATTCCAAAGTGAATTCCTGTTTCAACTTTTTTTCTTTTCTGGGCAAAAGTCTGGGGAACCAACACAGTGAAGATGAGTATAAAAGCAAAAAGTNTTGTCTTCATAAAAAATGTATTTGTTATAAATATTGTCTGAATTAAATGTTTAATGGTTGTTTGCGCAAGTGATTCAATCAAAATATTAACTTCTGCAAATTAAGGAATTGTTTGTACAAAAAAAATCCTTAAATTACTATCAATTATAAACCGGGCTTACAAAGATATTGACAACTTTATTTGTTTATTTATCAATTTATTAACTAATTTTTTTAAAATGGCTGTATTGAAAGTGATCGAGGTCATGGCATCCTCAGAAAAAAGCTGACCTGATTTCATCGCACATTAAAAAATTCGGGGTCGACACAACTGATATCCAGGTAAAAGTCAATGACGACAAAGTGACACTCATGGGCAGTGTTGATACAATTGAAAACAAAAACAAAATTATTGTAACAGCAGGAAATGTTGACGGCATTGCCTCTGTAGAAGACTGGCTGGTTGTTAAGCATCCTTCTGTTGTAACTCCTCCACCGCCGGAAAAGCAATTTTACACAGTTAAGAAAGGCGATTACCTCTCAAAAATCGCAAAAGAGGTTTATGGAAACGCCAACAAATACAATGTGATTTTTGAGGCTAACAAACCCATGCTAAAGGATCCTAACCTGATTTATCCGGGACAGGTCCTCGTTATTCTTCCGCTTATAAAATAAAACAATTTGCTGGGAAGCTGCATTTATTTAAAAAAGGGTAATTGAATACAATCACCCTTTTTTTATGGCATTCCCGGCAACTGCTCAGAGGTTTTCCGGCTTTTCTTCGTCAGCGGTTTTTTTCTTGATGTTCTCGGCCAGGTCCTCAAGTTTATCGGCAGTCTTATTTGCTGCCTTCTTCCCGAATTCTTTCATCTT
>JGI20214J51650_10000634_pt1 | contig 21937 bp, 21 predicted proteins | sample WetSurMetagenome_FD_51650 | JGI IMG/M metagenome (IMG submission 51650) | reverse complement strand
GAAGGTGACGGACGGCGCCGGCGCCAGACCCGAGCCGAGGGCGGCGTCGATCCCCTGCCCTCCTGCCATCTGCACAAAGCGTGCAGGGGTGTCGGCATCGGCGCCGATTTCGCGCATGGCCGCGAGATACAGCATGAAGTGGCTGGTGTGCCCCTCGTGGTCCGGCAAGGCGATGTCGGTTTCCTCTTCCAGCACCAGTTCGTTGATGAAGCGCTGCACCGACGCATCGCCGCTCGGCGTCCACGGCCAGCGCGCGGGCGCGACTTCGTTCTGCAGGTATTTGATCAGCGACATGAAATCCCATACCGAATAGACGTGGTGCTGCATGAACACGCGCAGGTCGTCCAGCGTCTGCACCGCCGCGTAGATCGGGTGGACTTCGAGCTTCACCCGCAGGGATTCGATGAATGCGTCGTTCAGCATGGGGATTCCAGCTTGCCTAGCCAAAGGTTTCCAGTTTTTGCCCGGCCATGGCCCGGCGCACGTTCTGGTCCATGCGGCGCTGGGCGAATTCGGTGGTGACCGCATTCAGCGCCTCGACGCCGCGCTTGATGGCCTGATGGTCGGGGCCTGCCATCAGTGTTTCAAGGGCGGCGATGCTGGCTTCGATCGCCGCGGTTTCGGCTGCGTCGAGCAGCGCGCCATCTTCCGCCATCGCCGCGCGGGTGGCGGCGATCAGGCCCTGCGCATCGACGATCTGCTCGTTCAGTGCGCGCGCGAACATGTCGTCCTTGGCATGAGTGAAGGCATCCTTCAGCATGCGGGTGATGTCCTCGTCGCCCAGACCGTACGATGGCTTGACCTGCACCCTGGCCTCGACGCCGCTGCTCTGTTCGCGCGCCGACACCGACAGCAGGCCGTCGGCATCGACCTGGAAGGTAACGCGGATGCGCGCCGCGCCCGCCACCATGGGTGGAATGCCGCGCAGTTCGAAGCGTGCCAGCGAGCGGCAATCGGAAGCCAATTCGCGTTCCCCCTGCAGCACGTGCACGCTCATCGCGGTCTGGCCGTCCTTGAAGGTGGTGAATTCCTGCGCCCGCGCGGTGGGAATCGTGGTATTGCGCGGGATGACCTTCTCGGTCAGGCCGCCCATGGTTTCGAGACCCAGNGACAGAGGGATCACGTCGAGCAGCAGCCAGTCGTCGCCCGCCCGGTTGCCTGCCAGCACGTCGGCCTGCATGGCGGCGCCGAGCGCGACCACCTTGTCGGGGTCGAGGTTGGTGAGCGGCGTCTGCCTGAAGAAGTCGGCCACGGCCTGGCGGATGCAGGGCATGCGCGTCGATCCGCCGACCATCACCACGCCCTTGATTTCGTCCACGGCAAGCCCGGCATCGCGCAGCGCCTTGCGCGTTGGCGCCAGGGTCTTGCTGACCAGGCTCGCGGTCATGGCGTTGAAGGCGGCCTGGGTCAGGGTCGCGTCCATCATTTCGCCGGTTGACAGCACGGCAGTGACGCGCACCTCGGTGTGTTCGGTCAGCGCTTCCTTGGCGTCGCGCGCCTTGGTCAGCAGCAGCCGCATGTCGCCTGCCGACAGTGGCTGGAAACGGCCCTGCTCGACCATCCAGCAGAACACGCGCTGGTCGAAATCGTCGCCGCCCAGTGCCGAGTCGCCGTTGGTGGCCAATACTTCGAACACCCCCTTGGACAATTTCAGGATGGAGATATCGAAAGTGCCGCCGCCGAGGTCGTACACCGCGTACACGCCTTCGGACGCGTTATCGAGCCCGTAGGCGATTGCCGCCGCGGTCGGTTCGTTCAACAGGCGCAGCACGTTGAGGCCGGCCAGTTGCGCGGCGTCCTTGGTGGCCTGGCGCTGGGCGTCGTCGAAATACGCCGGCACGGTGATCACCGCGCCGACGAGTTCGCCGCCCATCGCGGCCTCGGCACGCTGGCGCAGCACTTTGAGGATTTCGGCCGATACCTCGACCGGGCTTTTGACGCCGGCAGCGGTTTTCAACTGCACCATGCCGGGTGCATCGACAAAGCGATACGGCAGGCTGGCGATGTCGTCAATGTCGGCAATGCCGCGCCCCATGAAGCGCTTCACCGATACGATGGTGTTGTGGGGATCGAAATTCTGTGCCGACTGCGCGGGATATCCCGCCTCAACATCGCCGTTGGCGTGGTAACGCACCACCGAAGGCAGCAGCGAATGCCCCGCATCGTCGTCCAGCACCATCGACAGGCCGGAACGCACCGTCGCCACCAGCGAATTGGTCGTGCCCAGATCGATGCCGACCGCCAGCCGGTGCTGATGCGGCGCAGTGGACATGCCGGGTTCTGAAATTTGCAATAGGGCCATGCGGGTCAGCCTTCGAGTTCTTCGTACACGTCGCCGACTTCGGCGATGAGCTTGTCCATGAATCGCAACTGGCGCACGGCTTCGCGNGCGCCCTCGTAATCCTTTGCCGCATCGATCAGTTCGCTNAGCTGCGTCTCGATGCGACGGTGCGCCGCGCGCAAGTCGTCGGACAAGGTGTCCAGCGCCGCAATGCTTTTTCCGGCGCGCGCCTCCTCGATCGCCTCGCGCCATTCCATCTGCTGCATCAGGAAGGCCGGCGCCATTTTGGTATTGCTGGCGTCGAGCGCGTCGATGCCCTGCAGTCGCAATAGATATACNCCACGGCTCACCGGATGCTTGAGCGTCTGGTATGCCTCGTTCACCTGCGTTGCCCACTGCATCGCCACCCGCTGTTCGGCGTCGGGCTGCGCGGCAAAACGGTCCGGATGCACCGTATTCTGCAGTTCGCGGTAGGACGCGTCGAGCTGGTTGCGGTCGAGCGCATACGATTGCGGCAGGCCGAAAAGCGCGAAGTGGGTTTGGCTGATATCCATTGTGGACAATGTGTGAGGCGTGGGGCGTGAGGGAGCGAACCACAGGGCAGGGCAAAGCGCGTTTCGCCTCGCCCCTTACTCCTCACCCCTCACCAACTCGTCAGACGTTGAACGACTCGCCGCAACCGCACTCGTTCTTCACGTTCGGGTTGTTGAACTTGAAGCCTTCGTTCAGGCCTTCGCGGGCGTAATCCAGCTCGGTGCCGTCGAGATAAGCCAGGCTTTTCGGATCGACGAAGACGGTCACGCCATGGCTGGTGAAGACCTGGTCGCCTTCCGGCACCTCATCGGCGAACTCCAGCTTGTAGGCCATGCCGGAGCAACCGGTGGTGCGCACGCCGAGACGGATGCCAACGCCCTTGCCGCGCTTGGCAAGGTAGTTGGTGACGTGTTGCGCTGCGCGCTCGGACAGGGTCACCGCCATGGCTTACTCCAGACCTTTTTTCTGCTTGTAATCGGCCACTGCAGCCTTGATCGCATCTTCGGCCANGATCGAGCAGTGGATCTTCACCGGCGGCAGCGCGAGCTCCTCGGCAATCGCCGTGTTCTTGATTTCCATCGCCTGGTCGAGGGTCTTGCCCTTGACCCACTCAGTCACCAGCGAGGACGAGGCAATCGCCGAGCCGCAGCCGTAGGTCTTGAACTTGGCGTCTTCGATGCGGCCATCGGCACCCACCTTGATCTGCAGCTTCATCACGTCGCCACAGGCGGGCGCGCCCACCATGCCGGTGCCGACGCCCTCGTCTTCCTTGGCGAAGGAGCCGACGTTGCGGGGGTTTTCGTAATGGTCGAGTACTTTATCGCTGTAAGACATGTGCGTTCTCCTTCAACTTCAAATCAATGTGCGGCCCACTGCACGGAATTCAGATCGACACCTTCCTTGAACATTTCCCACAGCGGGGAAAGCTCGCGCAGTTTGCCGATCTTCTCGTGCAGCAACTTGATGGCGTAGTCAACTTCTTCCTCGGTGGTAAAGCGGCCGATGGAGAAACGGATCGAGCTGTGCGCCAGTTCGTCGCTGCGGCCAAGCGCACGCAACACATAGGACGGCTCAAGGCTGGCCGAGGTGCAGGCTGAACCGCTTGATACCGCCAGATCCTTGATCGCCATGATCAGCGATTCGCCTTCGACGAAGTTGAAGCTGACGTTGAGGTTGTGCGGCACGCGCTGATCCATGTCACCGTTCAAGTGCACTTCCTCGATGTCCTTGAGCCCGTTGTAGAGACGGTCGCGCAGCATGCGGATGCGCTCGTTCTCGGTCGCCATTTCTTCCCTGGCGATGCGGAAGGCTTCGCCCATGCCGACAATCTGGTGCGTCGCCAGCGTTCCGGAGCGCATGCCGCGCTCGTGGCCGCCGCCGTGCATCTGCGCTTCCAGACGGATGCGCGGCTTGCGGCGAACGTACAGCGCGCCGACGCCCTTGGGACCATAGGTTTTGTGCGCCGAGAACGACATCAGGTCGACCGGCAGCTTGCTCAGGTCGATCGGCATCTTGCCGGTGGCCTGCGCGGCATCCACATGGAAAATCACGCCTTTTTCGCGGCAGATCTTGCCAATCGCGTCGAGGTCCTGGATCACGCCGATTTCGTTATTGACTGCCATCACCGAGGCCAGCACGGTGTCCGGGCGGATCGCTGCGCGGAATGCGTCCAGGTCGAGCAGGCCGCTTTCCTTGACGTTGAGATAGGTCGCTTCGAAGCCCTGACGCTCCATTTCCCGCACGGTGTCGAGCACTGCCTTGTGTTCGGTGCGCACCGTGATGATGTGCTTGCCCTTGGTGCCCGCATAGAAATGACCTGCACCCTTGATGGCGAGGTTGTTCGATTCGGTGGCGCCGGAGGTGAACACGATTTCCTTGGGATCGGCACCGACCAGCGCGGCCACCTGGGCACGTGCCTCTTCCACTGCGGCTTCGGCTTCCCAGCCATAGGGATGGGAGCGCGACGCCGGGTTGCCGAAATGTTCGGTGAGGTAGGGGATCATCTTGGCCGCCACGCGGGGATCGACCGGGGTGGTGGCGGAGTAATCGAAATACAGTGTTTTCATCGTTTTGCCCTGATTGAATCGTTCAAGCCACCAGCGAAATCTTCGACATGCGGCGGTCCTGAAGTACTTTTTCCTTGCATTCGTCCTGCTTGGCCACCAGCGTGGCCAGCGTGACGTTGGCCAGATAGTCGTATATGTGAGCGTTGAGTCCCGTCCACAAGTCGTGCGTCAGGCAGCGGTGCTCGTCGTGGCAGTTTTCCTTGCCGCCGCACTGGGTCGCGTCAATGGGTTCGTCGACCGCGCGGATGATGTCGGCCACGCTGACCTCGTTGAGCGGCCGAGCGAGGTAATAGCCGCCTCCGGGACCGCGCACGCTCTCGACCAGTTCATGCCGGCGCAGGCGGCTGAACAGCTGTTCCAGATACGACAAAGAAATATCCTGTCGTTCACTGATGCCGGCCAGCGTGACCGGGTTTTTGCCGCCGCGCATGGCCAGATCCAGCATGGCAGTGACTGCGAAGCGACCTTTGGTGGTCAATCTCATGACTCTTTCTCCTGTTGATCGCCCGAACTATAAAATTCCCGAGCATTTCAGTCAACTATTACTTACCATAGTATTTTAGTCAACTATTTTGTTCAGATAGTTCGGGTCGAAATCGTCCGGCTTGTCCTGTCCCGCAGGCAGTTCGGCACCCAGTTTCTGCAACTGCGCCAGGATCAGTTCCAGCCGGTGATCGATATGCGCGGAATGATCGATCAGGCCGTGGATCGCCTTGACCACCGGGTCGTTCATGTCGGCTGAAATGGCGTAGGCCGAGAAGCCGAGTTTTTCCGCCTGCTGGTTGCGCTGAATTTCCGCCGCGCTGTCCAGAATGCGCGCCGGAATGCCCACCGCCGTCGCATTGTCCGGCACGTCCTTCACCACCACGGCGTTGGAACCGACACGGGCGTTGGCGCCGATAGTGATGGGGCCGAGGATTTTGGCGCCCGCCCCGACCACCACGCCGGGCATCAGGGTGGGATGGCGCTTGCCTTTGTTCCACGAAGTACCGCCGAGCGTGACGCCGTGATACAGCGTGCAGTCGTCGCCGATTTCGGCGGTTTCCCCCACCACCACCCCCATGCCGTGGTCGATGAAGACGCGGCGGCCGATGGTCGCGCCGGGGTGGATTTCGATGCCGGTGAGCCAGCGACCGATGTGCGAGGTAAAGCGCGCCAGCCACTTCCACTGCATGCGCCACAGCATGTGCGCCAGCCGGTGGATGACCATGGCGTGAAAGCCGGGATAGGTGGTGATGACCTCGAAGGTCGAGCGCGCCGCCGGGTCGCGGTCGAACACGACCGCGATGTCTTCCTTGAGTTGGCTGAGCAGGTTCATACGTTGGAGAATGCTTTTTCCGAGTAATTTAGTCAACTATTCCGCGTCGCGGTTCCGTGCCTTGACCGCTGCCTGCTTCGCTTCCTGCGCCGCGGTCAGGATGCCGCGCAGGATGTTCACTTCTTCCTTCGCCAACCGGGTACGCGCAAACAGCCGCCGCAGTTTCAGCATCAGCTTGCCGGGCGAGCCGGGGTTGAGGAATTCCAGTTCGGACAGTGCTGTTTCCAGATGGCCATAAAACTTTTCCACCTCGTCCCCCGTCGCCGCATCCATTTCCGGCTGCGGCCACGACACATGCTCCANCCAGGTCTGGCGGATTTCGTAGCTCAGCACCTGCACGGCCGCCGCCAGGTTGAGCGAGCTGTAGTCGGGATTGGCGGCGATCGTCACCAGTCCCTGGCAAAGACTCAGCTCCTCGTTCGACAAGCCACTGGTTTCGTTGCCGAATACCAGCGCCACGGATCCTACCTGGGCCTCGGTCAGCAGGCGGATCGAGGCTTCCGGCGGCGTCATCACCTCGGCCACAATGTCGCGGCGTCGCGCCGACACGCCGAGAGCCAGGGTGGTGTCGGCCAACGCTTCGGCCAGCGTGGAACACACTCTCGCCTGGGCGAGCAGGTCGGTCGAACCTGCAGCCATCGCATCGGCCTGGCTGTTGGGAAAAACCGCCGGATCGACCAGAACCAGCTGGGACAACCCCATCGTCTTCATCGCCCGCGCGGCCGCACCGATGTTGCCGGGGTGGCTGGTGCGCGTCAGCACGATACGAATATTGGCGAGAAGTTTCGGGTCGGATAGCGTCATACATCAAGTAAAATAGCGGCTCGTTCTTTGAATCTATTGCCAGACATCATGCATCCCATGCTCAATACGGCGGTGAAAGCCGCTCGCAAAGCCGGGGCGATCATCAATCGCGCCTCGCTCGACCTCGACCAGCTCACCGTGCGGAGCAAGCAGGATCGCGATTACGTCAGTGAGGTCGATCAGATGGCCGAACGCGCCATCATCGAAACTCTGCTCGACGCCTATCCAAACCATGGAATTTTAGCAGAGGAGTCTGGCTCGGCCGACGCCAAAAACGGCGAGGACTACCAGTGGATCATCGACCCGCTCGACGGCACCACCAACTTCCTGCACGGCCTGCAGCAGTATTCGGTCTCGATCGCGCTCAGGCACAAAGGCCAGATCACCCAAGCCGTGGTGTACGATCCCGCGCGCAACGAACTCTTCACTGCCAGCCGCGGCCGCGGTGCCATGCTCAATGACCGCCGCATCCGCGCCAGCAAGCGCAGCAAGCTTTCCGAATGCCTGATCGGCACCGGCTTCCCCTTCCGCGACTTCAGCTTTGCCGAGGCCTACCTCAACATGTTCCGCGACATGATGCGCGCCACCTCCGGCCTGCGTCGTCCCGGCTCTGCAGCGCTCGACCTGTGCTACGTCGCCTGCGGCCGCTACGACGGTTTCTGGGAAATGCATCTGCAACCCTGGGACCTCGCCGCCGGCAGCCTGATCGCACAGGAATCCGGCGCGCTGGTCGGCAATTTCATGGGCAACGAAGGCTTTCTCGATTCCGGCAACATCGTTGCAGCCAGCCCGAAAATTTTCGGGCAGATGCTGCAAATTCTCTCACCGCATTTGCCGCCCGAACTGAAGGTCTGAACCAAACGCAGGTCCATCCATGTCGAGCGCCAAGGAGCCCACTGCCCACACGCCGATGATGCAGCAGTACCTGGGCATCAAGGCGCAGCATCCCGACATGCTGCTGTTCTACCGCATGGGCGATTTTTACGAGCTGTTTTACGAAGACGCGGAAAAGGCCGCGCGGCTGCTCAATATCACGCTCACCACGCGCGGGGCCTCCGCCGGCAGTCCGATCAGGATGGCCGGTGTGCCGTATCACAGTGCCGAGCAGTATCTGGCGCGCTTGCTGAAGCTGGGCGAGTCGGTGGTGATCGCCGAGCAGGTAGGCGACCCGGCTACCAGCAAAGGCCCGGTCGAGCGCCAGGTGATGCGCATCGTCACCCCCGGAACGCTCACCGACTCCGGGCTGCTGGACGAAACCCGCGACACGCTGATTCTGGCGATTGCGCCGGGAGCCGAGGCTATCGGCGTGGCCTGGCTGAATCTCGCTGCCGGGCGGTTTCAGGTTGCACAAGTCGAAGCCGCTGCCCTGCCCACCCTCCTGGCTCGCATACGACCGGCTGAAATTCTGGCGCCTGACGACTTTACCCTCAGCGGCGCCCCTTGCGCGGTACGCCGGCTGGCGCCATGGCAGTTCGATACCGCCGGTGCAACCACCAGGCTGGCGCAGCAACTTGGCAGCCGCGACCTCGCCGGCTTTGGCGTGGCAGACCTGCCTCTCGCCATCGCGGCAGCCGGTGCCCTGCTCGACTACATCCAGACCACCCAGCGCACCGCGCTGCCGCATATCCAGGCAATCCATGCCGAGCGCGACAGTGATTTCGTGCAACTCGACGCCGCCACCCGGCGCAACCTGGAACTCACCGAAACCCTGCGCGGAGAAACGGCGCCAACGCTTTTATCGGTGCTCGACACCACCGCGACCGGCATGGGCACGCGCCTGTTGCGTCACTGGCTGCACCATCCGTTGCGTGACCGCATGATGCTTACCGAGCGGCGCGATGCCATCGGCGTGCTGTCCGAACAAACGGCAACGGCTNCCGCCCTCACCGGCTTGTTGAAAAGCAGCGCCGACGTCGAGCGCATCAGCGGCCGCATCGCATTGAAGAGCGCGCGCCCGCGCGACCTGTCCGGCCTGCGCGATACCCTCGCATTGCTACCTGATCTCGCCGCCACCCTGCCCGACGATCGCGCGCGACTCGCGTCACTGCAACATGCGCTCGCCTCCCGCCCCGACCTGCACCAACTGCTCGCCGCCGCAGTCCAACCGGAGCCCGCCAGCGTGCTGCGTGAAGGTGGCGTGATCGCCGATGGCTACGACGCCGATCTCGACGAGCTGCGCGCGCTGACGCGCGACGCCGGTTCATTTTTACTGGAACTTGAAACGCGCGAACGCGCACGCTCCGGCATCGGCACCCTCAAGGTCGAATACAACAAGGTGCACGGCTTCTACATCGAGGTCAGCCGCGCGCAATCGGAAAACGTCCCCGATGACTACCGCCGCCGCCAGACGCTGAAGAACTCCGAACGTTACATCACGCCTGAATTGAAAGCCTTCGAGGACAAGGCGCTGTCGGCGCAGGATCGCGCGCTGGCGCGCGAGAAAGCGCTGTTCGACGCGCTGCTCGACACGCTGACGCCGCACGTGCCGGATCTGCTTTCGATTGCCGCTGCGCTGGCCGAGATCGACGTGCTGGCGAGCCAGGCCGAGCGCACCGCTACGCTCAAACTGTGTGCGCCGGACTACGCCGACGAGCCCGGCATCGTCATCCGTGGCGGCCGCCATCCGGTGGTCGAAGCCCAGGTCGCGCACTTCATTGCGAATGACGTCACGCTCAGCCGCACCCGCCAGATGCTGCTGATCACAGGCCCCAACATGGGCGGCAAGTCGACCTACATGCGGCAGGTGGCACTGATCACTTTGCTGGCTTGCTGCGGCCTGTGGGTACCCGCCAGCTCGGCGAGGATAGGCGAAGTCGACCAGATATTCACCCGCATCGGCGCGTCGGACGATCTGGCCGGCGGCCGTTCGACCTTCATGGTCGAGATGACCGAAACCGCACACATCCTGCACAACGCCAGCGCCAGCAGTCTCGTGCTGCTGGATGAAATCGGCCGTGGAACGTCCACGTTTGATGGCCTGGCGCTGGCGTGGGCGGTGGCACGGCATCTGGTTAGCGCCACCCGCGCGTTCACCCTGTTTGCCACCCACTACTTCGAGCTGACCCAGTTGGCGCAGGAATTCCGCCAGCTCGCCAACGTGCACCTCGACGCCAAGGAACACGGCACCGACCTGGTATTCCTGCACTCGGTGGAAGAAGGCCCCGCTTCGCAAAGCTACGGCATCCAGGTCGCGCGCCTGGCCGGCGTGCCCAGCCCGGTGATCCACGCCGCAAGACGCCGACTGCGCGAACTCGAGGACGCACAACTGCAGCCCGGCCCGCAGGGCGACCTGTTCGCCGCGCACCTTCCCAACGACGCACCGCCGCCGCACCCTGCGCTCGACCAGCTGCGCGAGCTCGACCCCGACACGCTTACGCCGAAAGCGGCGCTGGACATGCTCTACGCGCTGAAGGCTTTGACTGACACCTCGCCATGAAAACGCTGCACCTCGATACTGCCGAACTCGGCCTCGATTTCAACGCTGCGCTGAAGCTGGCAAGCGCCATCGCCCAACAGCAACTGGGCGACGACACCATGTTGTTGAGCTGGTACGACCGTGAGCGCGATCTCGAATCACCGGCGGGGGTGAGCGAATGCCACGAAGGCTGCGCCACCAAAGGGTCGTGGGACTATGCGCTGAATCGCGGCGCACGGCTGGCGGTGGAGCTTGATTCCGGCCGTTTCTTCTTCTGCTTTCTTTAGGCCTCGGCCTCCACAACCCGAACGGTCTGCCCCAGACAGCGTACCGTCTGGTTCGCCCGGATTTTCGCCGTCTTGCGGCTTTCGGGCTGGCCATCGACGGTCACTTCGCCGTTGGCGATCATGAGCTTGCCTTGCCCGCCGCTATCGGCGATGCCGGCAAGCTTGAGCAGGTCGCAGAGTGCGACGTGCTCGCCGCGCAGCTTGAATTCCTGGGTGTTCATTCTTGATTCCGCTTGTCCATGCTTGGATTTCATAGTGCCGCCTGTCAGAGTCAAGCCTTGGGACAACCCAACTTCGCCCTACCCACCACGCCGCCGCCANAGATAGCGATANACGAACCNCGGGTAGGCAAACACCACGAACAAGGACGCATTGACCGCATAGAACTCCCAGTTCTGCGGGTGGATGTCGCCAAGCTTGCCTTCAAGCATCATCGAGATGCCACCCACCACGAAAAACATCATCATCAGTTCCAGCAGCCGCCAGGCAAAGCTCTTGCTTCCNGCTTTGGGCTGGGCCACGAAGAAAATGCGCTCGACCAGGAACGGCAGGTTGGCGGAGATGAAGGCCAGAATCAGCAGCAGGGTGGTGGAGAAACTCACGGCGATTCGAAAAGTGGTTGACGTCTGAGCAGACCCGCTCCGGCCGGGCTTGGTTCAGAATGACGCGCCGATGGCGTGCACGCACACAGCCAGCAGTGGCTGCGGCAGGATGCCGAGCGCCAGCACGGCCAAACCGTTTGCCGACAGGATGACACGGGTGTCAGGGCTGGGGGTGATCGGTGTGGTGTCGTGCGGGGTATCGAAATACATCAGCTTGACGATGCGCAGATAGTAGAACGCGCCGATCAGAGAGAACAGCACCGCAGCCACCGCCAGCCAGACATAGCCGATTTCGACCACAGCCTGCAACACTGTCAGCTTGGCGTAGAAACCCACGGTGGGCGGCACGCCGGCCATAGAAAACATCAGCAGCAACATCATGAAAGCCAGCCACGGGCTGCGGCGATTCAGGCCCTTGAAGTCGTCAAGCTGGTCGGCCTCGAAGCCGGCGCGCGACAGCAACAGGATCATGCCGAAACTGCCCGCACTCATCAGCGCGTACACCAGCACATAAAACATCGCGCTGCCATAACCGTTCTGCGAGCCGGCCAGGATGCCGAGCAGCATGAAACCCATGTGCGAAATGGTCGAGTAGGCGAGCATGCGCTTCAGATTGCTTTGCGCGATGGCCGCGAAATTGCCGACGGCCATCGACAGCACGGCAAGAATCACCAGCATGTCGCGCCACTCGGCCACCTGCGATTCCAGGCCCTGTCCGAGGATGCGGATGACGAAGGCGAACGCGGCGATCTTGGGCGCAGAACCGATAAACAGCGTCATCGCGGTCGGCGCGCCGTGATAGACATCGGGCACCCACATGTGAAACGGCACCGCGCCGAGCTTGAACGCCAACCCGGCGACGATGAAGACGATGCCGAAGACCAGCGGAATGCGCAGGTCGGTGCCGTCCTGCAGGGAAATGGCGATGTCGGCCAGCGAGAGCGAACCGGTCACCCCGTACACCATCGACATGCCGTAGAGCAGCATGCCCGACGCCAGGGCGCCCAGCACGAAGTATTTCATCGCCGCCTCGGTCGCTATGCTGGAGTCGCGCTGCAGCGCAACCATGGCATAGAGGGACAGCGACAGCAGTTCCAGACCGAGATACAGCGTGAGGAAGTGGCTGGCCGACACCATCACCATCATTCCCAGCAGCGCGAACAGCGCCAGCACGAAGAATTCGCCCTTGTAGAGCCCGCGCGCGCGCAGATAGTCGCGTGAATACGCCAGCACCACCGCGACAGTCAGATAAAGGAACAGCTTCAGCACGTCGGACAGCGGGTCGTCGATGAAGAGTCCACCGAGCGCCAGCACCGGCATGGTCGAGAAATCGCGCACGGTCAGGAAAGCTGCGCCGGCCAGCGTGACGAGCGACAACACGTAGGCGATATAACGCTTGCCATCGTCGACCGCGGCGTCGATCACCAGGATCAGCGACACCATCGCCAGTACGAAAATCTCGGGCAACGCAGGGGCGAATTGGGCGATTTCAATCAAGGCGGTGCTCATGGCGCTCACGGAAGTTTGCTTTGGGCGACGTGCGCCAACAGATCAACCACCGACACATGCATCACATCGGTGAACGGTTTGGGATACAGGCCCATGACCAGCACGCAAACGGCCAGCACGCCTAGAAACAGGATTTCTCTCGCGTTGACGTCGCGCATCTCCTCGACGTGCGGGTTGGTAACTGAGCCGAACACCACACGCTTGTACATCCACAGCGTGTAGGCCGCACCGAAAATCAGCGTGCTGGCGGCGACGAAGGCGAACCAGAAATTGACCTGGGTTGCTGCCATGATGACCATGAACTCGCCGACGAAGCCGCTGGTGGCCGGCAGGCCCGCGTTAGCCATGGCGAACAGCATGAAGAAGGCGGCGAATACCGGCATCTTGTTCACCAGACCGCCGTAATCCTTGATCTGGCGCGAGTGCAGGCGGTCGTACATCACCCCGATGCAGAGGAACAGCGCCGCCGAGACGAAGCCGTGCGAAATCATCTGCACCAGTCCACCTTCCCAGCCGAGCGGATTGAACATGAAGAAGCCGAGGGTGACGAAACCCATGTGGGCAATCGACGAATAGGCGATGAGCTTTTTCATGTCGGCCTGCACCAGCGCCACCAGGCCGATATAGGCCACGGCGATCAGGGACAGGCTAATCACGAACCAGGCGAGTTCGTGGCTGGCATCCGGCAGAATCGGCAGGATGAAACGCAGGAAGCCGTAGGCGCCGACTTTCAGGGTNATCGCCGCCAGCACCACCGAGCCGCCGGTGGGCGCCTCGACGTGGGCGTCGGGCAACCANGTATGCACCGGCCACATCGGCACCTTGACCCCGAAGGCCAGCAGGAAGGCGAAGAACATCAGCGTCTGTGCCGTCATCCCGAGCGGGGTGGCATGCCAGGCCAGGATGTCGAAGCTGCCGCCCGACTGGAAATACAGATAGATCATCGACACCAGCATCAGCAGCGAGCCGAGCAAGGTGTAGAGGAAGAACTTGAATGCGGCATAGACTCGGTTCGGCCCGCCCCACACGCCGACGATCAGATAAAGCGGAATCAGCATGCCTTCGAAGAAGACGTAGAACAGGATGCCGTCGAGCGCCGCGAACACGCCGTTGATGAGCCCGGACATGATGAGAAAGGCCGCCATATATTGTGCGACCTTGTCCTGGATTACCTGCCAGCCGGCGATCACTACCAGTACCGTGATGAAACTGTTCAGCAGGATCAGCGGCATGGAAATGCCGTCGACGCCGAGGTGATAATGAATATTGAAAGCCGGAATCCACGCAGCCATTTCAACAAACTGCATGGCAGACGTGGCGGTATCGAAGCCTGTGACCAGCGGAATCGCCACGATCAAACCCAGCAACGCACCGGCCAGGGCCACCCAGCGGGCGAGCGGCGCGTTGCGGTCGGAGCCGGTGGCGAGAACCGCCACCCCGGCCAGAATCGGGACCCAGATGACGAGAGAAAGAATTGATTGTCCGAACATGGGCGTGAGATTCTAGTTAGGCACGGCTAATTAAGCCGCGCGAACCACGTCACCAGGGCAAACACCCCGATCAGCATGGCAAACGCGTAATGGTAGATGTACCCCGACTGGAAGGCCTTGACCACGCGGGAAAAACGTTCCACCAGATGCGCCGATCCGTTGACGAAAAAGCCGTCGATGATGTTCTGGTCGCCGCGCCGCCACAGGCTGCCACCCAGCAGGCGCGCACCGCTGGCGAAGACCGCACTGTAGAGTTCGTCGAACCAGTATTTGTTGACCAGCATGCTGTAGATGAAGCTGAAACGCTTCTGGATTGCTGCCGGAATATCCTGACGCTTGAGGTAGAAGAACGCTGACAGCCCCACGCCGGCCGCCGCCAGCCAGAACGGCAGCGTCGTGACCGCGTGCAGACCCATCGCCACTGCGCCGTGGAATTCCTGGTTGAGCTCGTGCATCACCGGATGGCGGTCGGCGACATAAATTGCGTTGCCGAAGAAATCTCCGAACAGCATCGGCTCGATCGTCATATAGCCGATCGCCAGCGACGGCAGCGCCAGCGCGAGCAAGGGGCCGGTCACCACCCACGGGGTTTCGTGCGGCGTGCCACCGTGGCCATGAAGTTCATCATGGTGCGCGTCGGGTTCATTGCCGTGCGCGTGTCCCTGATGGAAGCGCTCCTTGCCGTGAAACACCAGGAAGTACATGCGGAAGGAATAGAAGGCGGTGACGAACACGCCAGCCAGCACCGCCCAGTAGGCGATATCGGCACCCGGCAGGTGCGACAGCTTGACCGCCTCGATGATGCTTTCCTTGGAATAGAAGCCCGACAGGAAAGGGGTGCCGATCAGGGCCAGCGATCCGATCAGCGAGGTGATCCAGGTGATCGGCATGTATTTCCTCAGGCCGCCCATGTAACGGATGTCCTGGTTGTGGTGCATGGCGATGATGACCGAACCGGCTGCGAGGAACAGCAGCGCCTTGAAGAAGGCGTGCGTCATCAGGTGGAACACCGCCACCGAATAGGCCGAGGCGCCGAGCGCGACGGTCATGTAGCCCAGCTGCGACAGAGTCGAATAGGCCACCACGCGCTTGATGTCATTCTGCACGATGCCGAGGAAGCCCATGAACAGCGCGGTGATCGCGCCGATGATCATGATGAAGCTGAGCGCCGTGTCGGACAGTTCAAACAGCGGCGACATGCGGGCGACCATGAAGATGCCCGCGGTCACCATCGTCGCGGCGTGGATCAGCGCGGAAATCGGCGTCGGGCCTTCCATCGAATCCGGCAGCCAGACGTGCAGCGGAAACTGCGCCGACTTGCCCATCGCGCCGATGAACAGCAGGATGCCGATGAGGGTCATCAGCATCCACGGCGTGCCGGGCCAGACGGTGATCGTCTGGCTGGCGAGTTCGGGCGCCTTGGCGAACACCGTGGCGTAGTCGAGCGAACCAAAATACGCCAGCACCAGACCGATGCCGAGGATGAAGCCGAAGTCGCCGACGCGGTTGACGAGAAAGGCCTTGAGGTTGGCGTAGATCGCCGTTTCCTTGGTGTACCAGAAGCCGATCAGCAGGTAGGACACCAGACCCACCGCCTCCCAGCCGAAGAACAGCTGCAGGAAGTTGTTGCTCATCACCAGCATCAGCATCGAGAAGGTGAACAGCGAAATGTAGCTGAAGAAGCGCTGGTAGCCGGGGTCGTCGTGCATGTAGCCGATGGTGTATACGTGCACCATCAGCGAGACGAAGGTGACGACCAGCATCATCATCGTGGTCAGGGAATCGATCAGGAAGCCCACCTCGAAACGNAGGTCGCCCAGCACCATCCACGTGTAGACCGTGCCGTTGTANGTGTGGCCGGCGAGCACGTCCTGGAACACCAGCANCGAGGCAATGAACGACACCGCCACGCCGGCGATGGTCACCAGGTGCGACAGGGTGCGTCCGATCAGTTTGCCCAGCAGGCCTGCAACCAGCGCACCGAACAGGGGCGCCAGCGGCACGATGAGATAGAGCGTCTGCATGTCCATCCGCATCAGCCTTTCAGATGGTCGAGGTCATCGACGTTGATCGTGTGCAGGTTGCGGAACAGCACCACCAGAATCGCCAGGCCAATGGCCGATTCGGCGGCGGCGACGGTGAGAATGAAGAAGACGAAGATCTGGCCATGGATGTCGCCGAGATAGTGCGAAAACGCGATGAAGTTCATGTTCACCGCCAGCAGCATCAACTCGATCGCCATCAGCAGGATGATGACGTTCTTGCGGTTGAGGAAGATGCCCAGCACGCTGATGGCGAACAGGATGCCGCCCAGCACCAGGTAATGCGACAAGGAAATCATGCGCCACCCTCCCCTGTCCCCGACTTCGGGGTCGATTGCATTTTCACGATGCGCAGCCGGTCGTTGCGCTTGACCTTCACCTGCTCGGCTGGATCGATGTACTTGCTGTCCTTGCGACGGCGCAAGGTCAGTGCAATGGCGGCCACGATCGCCACCAGCAGAATCACTGCCGCCAGCTCGAAGGCATAGACATAATCGGTATACAGCAGGCGCCCGAGTTCCTTGGTGTTGCTGTAGTCAGCGCCGTGCGGTGCCGGCTTGGCCATCACCTCCAGGCCGAAATGGCGGCTTCCTAGAATCAGCGCCATCTCGATCATCAGCAGCACCGAAACGAAACCGGCGATCGGCAGATAATCCCAGAAGCCTTCCCGCAATTTGTCCAGGTTGATGTCGAGCATCATCACCACGAACAGGAACAGCACCATCACCGCGCCGACGTAGACCAGCACCAGCGTGATGGCGAGGAACTCGGCCTCCAGCAGCATCCACAACCCGGCGGCGGTGAAGAACGCCAGAACCAGAAACAAGGCGGCATGCACCGGGTTGCGCGCAGTGATGACGCGCAGGCCGGCAAACACCAGGATGGCGGCGAAGAAATAGAAGATCGCGTTCGTGTAGGTCATAGAGGTTTAACGATACTTCGCGCTGTATTCATTATCGATACTTCGCATCCTGCGCGCGGTCTTTCGCGATCTGTTCTTCGTATTGGTCNCCGATCGCCAGNAGCATGGGCTTGGTGTAATAGAGATCGCCGCGTTTCTCGCCGTGGTACTCGAGGATGCGGGTTTCGACGATGGAATCGACCGGGCAGGACTCCTCGCAGAAGCCGCAGAAAATGCACTTGGTCAGGTCGATGTCGTAGCGCGTGGTACGGCGGGTGCCGTCTTCGCGCTTTTCCGATTCGATGGTGATGGCGAGCGCCGGACACACCGCTTCGCACAGCTTGCAGGCGATGCAGCGTTCCTCGCCGTTGGGGTAGCGGCGCAGCGCGTGCAATCCCCTGAATCTAGGACTTTGCGGGGTTTTCTCTTCCGGATACTGCACCGTGATCTTGCGCGCGAACAGATGCCGCCCGGTGAGCATCATGCCGCGCAGCAGTTCGATCAGGAGCAGGCTGCCGAAGAAATTCGTGATCCGTTTCATGGCGCGCTCAGTGGAAGAGATGACCATACTGCGTCTGCATCATGCCGCCGACCACGACGATCCAGACGATGGTGATGGGGATGAACACCTTCCAGCCCAGGCGCATGATCTGGTCGTAGCGGTAGCGCGGGAAGGTGGCGCGGAACCACAGGAACAGGAACAGCACGAAGCCGACCTTGAGCAGCCACCACACGATGCCGTCGGGCAGGAAGGNCACCGGCGACAGCCAGCCGCCGAGGAACATCAGCGTGGTCAGCGCGGCGACCAGAATCATGTTGGCGTATTCGGCGAGAAAGAACACCGCGAATGCCATGCCGGAATATTCCACATGGAAGCCGGCGACGATCTCGGATTCGCCCTCGGCGACGTCAAACGGTGAACGGTTGGTTTCGGCCACACCGGCGATCAGGTACACAACGAATAAGGGGAACAGCGGCCAGATATACCACTGATGCAGCCCGCCCGCCTGACCCCGCACGATATCGGTAAGGTTGAGCGACTGCGCCGCCATCAGCACCCCGACCAGCGCGAAGCCCATGGCGATTTCGTACGAAACGATCTGCGCCGCCGAGCGCATCGCGCCGAGGAAGGCGTATTTCGAGTTCGACGCCCAGCCCGCGATGATGACGCCATAGACGCCCATCGAGGTGATCGCCATCACATACAGCAGACCGGCGTTGATATTCGCCAGCACCATTGAGTCGGTAAACGGAATCACCGCCCATGCCGCCAGCGCGGGTGCGATGGCAAGGATGGGGCCGAGGATGAACAGGCCCTTGTTGGCGCCGGAAGGAATGATGATTTCCTTCATCAGCAATTTCACCGCGTCGGCAATCGGCTGCAGCAGCCCTTGGAAACCCACGCGGTTGGGGCCGATGCGCACCTGCATCCAGCCGATAATTTTACGCTCGGCGTAGGTGAGATAGGCGACGCCCAGCATCAGCGGCACCACCAGCGCGAAGATCTTGATCAGCGTCCAGACGACGGTTTGAATNGCGGCCCAGTCCATGCCCACGTTCCCCATCAGACCGGCTCCGCCGTGATCGGCCCGAACATCGGTCCCAACCCTGCCGTCAGCGGGTGGCCGCTGGGCACATGCACGCAGTTGTCGGGCAGCAAGTCATCCCGCTGCACTTTCAGCGTCANCGCACTGGCCGACTGCCGCACCGTAACCAGTCCGTTCTTGTCCAAGCCCAGTTTCGTAATGAGCCGGCTGTGCATGCGCGCCACCGGCAGCGCGGCATCCTGCGTCATTTGCAGCGAGGCTGAGCGCCGCACCACGGCATCNGTTTGATAAATCGGCACTTCTGCCACCCGCTCCAGTCCGTCGATCGCCTGTGGTGGCTCCACCTTCACGTGGCCAATTTCGTTGTTGAGGAATGCCTGTACCGAACCCGTCGGCGTCTCGCCCAGCGCATCCAGCAATACTTCCCTGGAATCGTTGTAATCGAAGCCGGCCAGTCCCAGCACATTGCCCAGCACGCGCAGCACCTTCCAGGCAGGCCGCGCTTCGCCGAGCGGTTTGACCACGGCGTTGAAACTTTGCACCCGGCCCTCGGTGTTGATGAAGGTGCCCGAGGTTTCAGTCCACGGCGCAATCGGCAGCAATACGTCAGCGTAGTCGAGCGACTTGCCTTTGTAGGGCGACATCACCACTACGAACTCAGCGGCATTGATGCTGGCCATCGCGCTCACCGGGTCGTGNGTATCGAGCTCNGCCTCCACCCCCAGCAGCAGGTAGGCGCGCAAGGGCTTGGCCAGCATCTGCTGCGCGTTCAATCCCTTGACGGCAGGCTTACCCAGTGGCCCACATCCCGGTATGGCACCGACCGCCACCGCACCCACGCTGTTGGCCGCCTCGCCCAGCACGCCGAAGCTTGCACCGGCAAGTCGTGCCACTTCCTGCGCCAGCGCATGGATCTGCGAGTAGGTGGGATGGTGCTGAGCCATATTGCCGAGAAAGACCGCACGGGTTTCGCCGCCCGAAATACTTTCGGCCATCTTGTGCGCCGTATCGTCCGCGACACCTTGGGCTGCAATATCCGGCACCGGCAGGTTTTTCATTTCGGCCAGCGCGCGGCACACGCCGGCAAGCGTCGCAGCAAGCTGCGACGGGGCAACGATGCGCTTGGCGTGCACCTTGCCGAGGAACTCGTCTTCGGCCGCGTTGATGAGATTAAGCTGGCCATACCAGCGCACCGACTCGCGTATGCGGTGCGACATCAGCGGATGATCCTTGCGCAGGTTGGAGCCCACCACCAGCATGCGATTGAGGCGCGACATGTAGGTCACCGGCATGCCGAGCCAGAATCCGCCATGCGCCTTGGCGTCGAGCGAGAAATCAGACTGCCGCAGGCGATGGTCGACGTTGCCGCTACCCAGACCGCGCATCAGCTTTTGCAGCAGAAAGAGTTCCTCAGCCGGGCGATACGGGGTCGACAGCGCGCCGATCTGATCAGCCGGGATAGCCTTCAGCTTGTCTGCAACAAAGTCGAGCGCCGCTTGCCAGGTTATCTCGATCCACTGACCGCCCTGTTTGATCATCGGCTGGGTCAGGCGCTCGGGCGTGTTGAGGCCTTCATAGGAAAAACGGTCGCGGTCGGCCAGCCAGCACTCGTTGACGTCCTCGTTCTCGCGCGGCAAAACCCGCATCACCTTGTTGTCCATGACATGCACGGTCAGATTCGAGCCGAGGCTGTCGTGCGGGCTGATCGAAAAACGACGCGACAACTCCCACGTACGCGCACGATAGCGGAAGGGCTTGCTGGTGAGTGCGCCGACCGGGCACAGATCGATGACATTGCCCGACAATTCCGACGCCACCTGCGATTCCAGAAACGGCATCACTTCCGTGTGTTCGCCGCGCCCGACCATGCCGAGTTCCATCACGCCGGCGATTTCCTGGCCGAAGCGCACGCAGCGGCTGCAGTGGATGCAGCGCGTCATGTCGGTTGCAATCAGCGGGCCGAGGTTTTTTTCGCGTACCACGCGCTTGACTTCCTGGTAGCGCGAGGCGGAACCGCCGTACCCCACCGCCAGATCCTGCAGGGTGCATTCGCCGCCCTGGTCGCAGATCGGACAATCGAGCGGATGGTTGATCAGCAAAAATTCCATCACGCTTTTTTGCGCATTGATCGCGTATTCCGAACGCGTGTGCACCTTCATGCCGTCGGTCACTGGCGTCGCGCAGGCGGGCAGCGGCTTCGGCGCTTTTTCCACCTGCACCAGACACATGCGGCAGTTGGCGGCGATGGACAGTTTCTTGTGATAACAGAAATGCGGAATCGTGATGCCGGCCTGATTCGCCGCATCCATGATGGTGCCGCCGCTTTCGATCTGAAGCGTGCGTCCGTCAATCTCGATATTCAACGTAGCCATCGTTTACGCCATTCCCGATTCAGACCATGCAGCGCTTGTGTTCGACGTGATACGCGAACTCATCGCCAAAATGNTTGAGGAAACTCTGCACCGGCATCGCCGCCGCGTCGCCCAGCGCGCAGATGGTGTGGCCACCGATCTTGCCCGCGACGCTGTTGAGCAGTTCCAGGTCGTCGGGACGCCCCTGGCCGTGTTCGATGCGATGGATCACGCGATACATCCAGCCGGTTCCCTCGCGGCACGGCGTGCACTGGCCGCACGACTCCTCGAAGTAGAAATAGGACAACCGCTCCAGCGCGCGCACCATGCAAACGGTTTCGTCCATCACAATCACCGCACCTGATCCCAGCATGGAGCCGGCCTTGGCGATGGAATCGAAGTCCATGGTGCAGTCCATCATGATGTCGGCCGGCAGCACCGGTGCTGATGATCCACCCGGAATCACGGCTTTGAGCTTGTGGCCGTTGCGCACCCCACCGGCCATGTCCAGCAGTTCGGAGAACGGCGTGCCGAGCGACACCTCGAAGTTGCCCGGCTTGTTGACGTGGCCCGACACCGAAAACAGCTTGGAACCGCCGTTATTGGGCTTGCCCAATTCGAGGAAGGCCTGGCCGCCGTGCTGCATGATCCACGGCACGGAAGCCAGTGTTTCGGTGTTGTTGATCGTGGTCGGCTTGCCATAGAGGCCGAAACTCGCCGGGAACGGCGGCTTGAAGCGCGGCTGGCCTTTCTTGCCCTCGATCGATTCCAGCAGCGCGGTTTCCTCGCC
>JGI20214J51650_10000632_pt1 | contig 22055 bp, 22 predicted proteins | sample WetSurMetagenome_FD_51650 | JGI IMG/M metagenome (IMG submission 51650) | reverse complement strand
AGTTCCACCCCTTTCTCTCATCTCATAGTGCATAAAAATCATTCAATCGCAGACAATCCCCCGCAATCCTTATCCCTCACCCCCCTCATACAAAAACATACTATGCCGGTAAAAGTCCTCTTCATCGCCTCCGAAGACGAGGAGAACCTCTCCGTACGCTACCCCGCCGCGGTACTCGCAAAAGCCGGCCACACAATAGAAATTGCACCATTCTCGGTACCGGAAGACACCGAACGGGTCCTCAAACTTATCCACAAATTCCGGCCGGACCTCATCGCGGTCTCGATGGCGTTCCAGAGCCGGGCACCGGCATTCTTCGATCTCATAAAGAAAATCCGGAAAAACAATTCCTCCAGCCACATCACGGCCGGCGGGCACTTCCCGACGTTTGAGTACCGGAAGATCCTGGAACTGAAACTCGGTCTCAACAGTGTCGTGCGGTTCGAGGGGGAGCAGGCCCTTGTTGAACTGGCGGAGTTCCTTGACGGGAAACGGAAGATCTCGGAAGTCTCGAACCTCGTTTTCTGGATCGGGAATATGATCGTGGAGAACCATATCATCGACCGCTTCCCGGACCTCGATGCCCTGCCGTTCCCAATCCGGAACGACAAGCCGCAGGTCCGGCTGGGTGAGAATTTTGCCACGCTCGTTGCGAGCCGGGGATGCTGGCATTCGGCATGTGCTTACTGCTGCATCGGGGCGTTCCATGCAAAGAAGAAGGGCGAGCATCACGCCCTGAGGAGTGTTGAGAATATCGCAAAGGAGATCGCGTGGCTGTACCATAAGCAGGGCGTCCGGATCTTCCAGTTCCATGACGACAACTTCCTGCANAAATATGAATCGGACAACTGCGAGCGGCTCGATTCNCTGATGGCGGCGCTCGAGAGAGAGTTGGTGGACTATGAAAAAGCCGCCTTCTTAATCAAGGCCCGGCCGGACTCGATCACCGATAAGGTCGCATTCCGGCTCAGGAGACTCGGTGTCGTGGGCGTCTTCCTTGGTGTCGAGAACGCGACCGAAGACGGGCTTTTCGCGTTGATACGGGGCTCGGATGCCGGCGACATCGACCGGGCCTTCGAACTGCTGCGCGACAATAAGATCATTGTCACCTACAACCTCCTCATCTTCCACCCTGACGCCACGCTCGACCAGATCAATGAGAACATCCTGTTCATGAAGAACCACCCGGGGTACCCGTTCGACTTTGGCCGGGCCGAGGTAGTGGCAGGCTCGCCGCTCGAAAAAAAGGTCATGAAGGAAGGCCTGATAAAAGGAACCTGGCCGAACTGGGACTACCGGCTCAAGGACCCGGCCGTTGACCAGATGTTCCGGATCAACCTTTCGACATTCCGGCGCAGGGACTCCGGGTACTCGAAGCTTGCCCATACCCTGATCGCGCTCGCGTACCGGGCAAACGTGGTGCGCCGGCTCTACCCCGGCCCGGCCGCAAAACAGCTGCACGATGAGACCACGGACCTCATTACCCGGAGCAATGCGTTTGTCCTCGATAACATCATGAAGATGTATGCCCTGACCGCCCGGCTGGTTTCCAAGAAGGATCTCGACGAACTGGCAGGCTCGATCCATGCCGGGTGCGCCGGGTTCGTGAAAGAAGCTGACGGGATTACGAGCAGGATGGACCGGCTGCAGACCACCGAAAAAAGGTTCCGGCAGGTCGGTGTGCCCGGGGAAGTCCAGTTCTCGCCACTTCTCCGGAAGATCTTCCGCGTATGACGGATAGTCTTTCATCGGATGATATGCCGGCCCGGGGGGGTAAGATTGAATACAAAAAAACCCGGAGTATGAGATAATGTCCGGTGCATCCGATGTCCTGCGGCCCAGCGGGTTCAGGCTCATTCTTGCAGCAACGCTTGTCGTCCCCGCTCTCTTTCTTGTCCTGGTGGTTACCGGCCTGACCTTATGGGAACCGCTGGTACCGCTCGTCCTCGCCGTCATCACCGGCTACGCTGCGGCCTGCGTGATTGACCACATGGTCCGGAACCGGGCCCTCAAGATCGCCATTGCATCGGTGGCTGCCCTTGTCTCGATTATCCTCGGTTCCCTCCTTGTCCGGAGCATGACAATCATCTGTGACCCTGTCCACGATCCCGGCATGGTGTGTGACCCGGTCCACATACCGGAAACGCCCGGGCCGACTGTCATCGCCACGGTCATACCGGCCGAAACTACGCCCATGATCTTCGACCCGGTCCACGAGCCGGGCGGCTGCAGCGGGGATGTCTGCAGCGTCGCGCCCGGTGTTGTAACCGGCATTGTTGCAGAGAAACTGGACGAGTGCAGGAAGTTACTCAACCGGTGAGCTGTATCAAATTTTTTTTCAGAAATTACGGTGTTAAACAACTACTCCGGTCACCGATTACTGCAAGTTCTTCCCGGTCCGGGCAGGTAACAATGATAACAAGGTGGACTGGGGCAGTTTCATAGTGAGTTGTCGTAGAGGGTAATGCCTGGGGGGAATCCATTATAACTGACCACGATGATGTCAGTCCTTGGATACCGGTCAATGGATACTGCATCTCCACTCAGAACAACGGTTGATTTTGTATCGTATGAAAGTCCTTTATCGGGTTCGATCCTGCACTGAATTCCCTGTCTGTCTATCTCGGATTGAGTACTGACATCCTTACCGTTTATGGTGATTTCTGGAGATTTATATGGGCCCACCCATGGAATTGACGGCACTTTTGATGTATAGGTGATTTCTATGGATTGATCCGATATTCGTTCTGCCTGGATATCCTGATGAATACGACATTCACTGCAGTCATTCCCGATGATTCCGGATCTTGTTCCGGCAAAGGCAAGAGCGGGGGGTAACACCATCGTAAGAACGATACAGAAAACAAGCAGGCGTAATGTGAATGGAATCTGTTTTTTCTCCTCATCTAAGGCTGCTGGGTTCATGATGGCTGATTGTGACCGGAAACACAGATACGCCCCTGCGACAGTCCCGGGAGTGAAGATTACAATCATGAGGGCAAACCATCGGGTGATCGCGGAAAGGGGGATATCATCAAAAATAATACCGGTATGCGTGATAAAAAATGCAACAACAACTCCCATCATTATACCTGAAATAATACCCGATTTTATGGCATCACGTTTTATTGGAATCTCCGGCAAGCCATATGACGCTGGTCCTGCACCCGTAAGTAACACAATAACCAGACCCGCAAGAAGCAGCTGGGGGATTTGAATCATGAGCAGGAACCAGTTATACGTAACCAGCGGTGTCCACACGAGCTGACTGAACAGGTACGTAGAAATGAGGCAGAGCCCTCCGAAAATCCCCGAAGACAATGCAAGAAAAAAACCACGGTTTTGTTGATTTTTCTCTGGTGTATCATGTTGTGTCATACAATCAAAAAATTAGTTGAATGGATTGAATAAAATAACTTCACCATTCAAGGCATCAACAAGGACTTCTCCTCCCTGTGCAATGTCATCTTTCCTGTCCCCGTGAACATTGACGAGCCATGCAAGGCGCTGAATATCTGTTTCCAGACAGATCACGGACAACGTTGCTTCCGCACGGGGTGACGTAATGCCCTCAAACTGCCCGATAGCGATGGCGATGGCATCCGTTTTCTCAATCTCCGGTGTGAGGCTGGTTGTTATCGTGCGTTCTTTTGCAAGGTAGGAAATTATGTTGCCGTCGTATGCATTCACTGAAATATAAACCCGGTTAAGGGTATATGCTCCGCTATCCTCCTCAGCCCAACCGAAGATATAATCCTGGCCGCCTGCACTACGATCGTACAACCGATTCATGATCATCTGCATATTTTTCCTGCTGAAATTTTGGTAATTCTTTTCTGCATATGCTTTTGCAATGGCTTCGGCTTTTTCAGCACTGATGATCGAAGGTAATACCTTATATTCAGGCAGTGTCTGGTAGAAATATGCAAGCTCGACTTCTCCGGTTTCCTGGTTTATGTAAAACAGGTCTTTCCCGTGTGACAGGCTGTACGATGTCCCCATGGGGGATTTCACATCACCGCGATACTGTATATCACCGGATTTTACAGCACGATCTGTCCCAAGATACTGGACAACGCGATCTTTTGCAGCGTTTATACCAATTTTATTTTCGGTGTTAATCTGGTCATTCGCAGCATTTCCTGATAATGCACTTGCCGGAAATGAGATCATAATTAATGATACACAGATAGTAAATACGAAAATCCATTTTGTGAGAAGTTTCATTTTGTTACCTCCTGATCAGACTCCTGCTACAGCTGGATCTAATACACGTGAATAACCGGATCCTGACTGCCGATATGTCATCGTATCGATTCCGCCATAGGCATACCAGTACGATGAAAGTGTATCAGCTTGTGCCATGTTCGCGGCGTTCTGGATTGAATAGGATTGATCCAGGTAATACCACAACTTGCCCGTCCAGTAATCGGATTGTGCTTTGGTTATCTCTCCTGTGAATCCGATTGCCGCATCTCCTCCCTGTGCAACCGTTGAAGTAAGAAGATTTGAGGTGCTGTAACCTGAATTGCAGCTCACAAAAACAGCAAGAGCAAGATCATTCAGTTGACCACTGGTCAGTGAAGAGATACTCTGGGGTGAAGAGGGATAGTTTGCATAAATCGCGGTGTTGTCATAGAATATGATTTTACCATTATTTCCATGCCCGTTGAAGGAAAACACCTGATCTGACGGTAAATTACTCCATGCAGTACTTGCCGAATTGTCGGAGTCATAATATGCTCCATAACCCATACTGCTCTGTTCTGCGGCAGCGTTGTAAGCTGCGTTACTGAAGTCTTCAAGAAGTCCGTAGTTTGGCCCCCAGTTGTCGGCCCTGTACGCACTCACGCACGGTACAATTGCCATCGCTGCAAGCAGTAATGCGAGCAGGACAATGCCAATCTTAAATCGTTTCATCTTTTCATCTCCTTTTCTTTCGACAGCATCCGCTCGGAGGTACCGATGAAAATCATCGCAGGAGGCGGATGAAAATTTCACTCATACATGGAGGCAGGAGGGCTTGTCATCCGTTTGCAACCTTTGAGCAGATGCATCCCATTACAAGGACAACATGATGTTGTCCATGTGGGGATTTTGCTACGTCAATATAAACCATTTATCGCCCGGTACCTTTCGCTTTTTGGAGATTTCCATAGAACAACCAAAAGGTGGGGAATCTTCATCTCATCTTTCTGTGTGAAATTATCAGGAAAACGATTGAAAGGGCCGCAATAAAAATCGTGAATCCCGGGACATCCTGTAATTCTGTTATAGTCTCACGATGATCGCTCTTGATCTCGTTGGCCGGGATAATGGCCATTCTGATGGCAGAACCCTCGTGCCATGTCAGGACCCACTCCGGTTCATTGTTCCGTAACCGTACGTAAATATCATCCGCGGGAGTCGAACTGTTGATTCCAGCATGCTTAAATGCTTCTTTCTTGTCGATGTCAAACTGGCTTTCATCCATGAGACGAGTATTCCGGACGCTGCCATTCCCGATGAAAATAATGAGTTCCCTGAATGATGTATTGTCAGAAATGATGAAAACCTGTTCTTGCGGATTCGATGTTACGCATTCCATCCAGTGGTCTGGTGTGTTGAGCTTGATAAATTCCAGCAGATCCGGTGAATCTTTTACGAATGGATATTTTTCATACAGTTTTTCCAGGGGATCCGGTGGCGTCTCAATGAAGGTGTCGTTTATCCCGATTGTCCAGACCCCGGTGATGGTCCGCGGCCGGTCACTGGTATTTTCCCTGAAGACAACCTTTTTAAGGCAATTTTTCTCCGGCATAAGATATACAAATGCATAGGGACGCCCACCGCCACCGCCGGTCCAAGACTCAAGGCCGCATTCTTCGATAAAAGTGAGTATTTCGATGTTGTTCTTCACTCCCGGGTGCATGTTCTGCAACGCAGAGAGGGGCGTGACGCCGGTTCCCGGGTATATATACCCGGCATCAGATGCTAGAACACCGGCAGGTAAGATCATCGCACAAAGGAACACAATTCCAATAAAGGAAAATTTTTTTCTCATAAAAAATTAATTATACCCGGGTAACTCTCCCAATGGATCTGAAATCATATCTTCATAACTCAATATCCCGTCACCGTCTACCATATCTTCAGTGTCGTTATACCGGCTGTCATCTGCGTCCGTGAATTTTGTCAGGTTCATATGTGTCCGGTTTCCACTTTTGTATATTTGTGCATTATCAAAAACATCCCACGTTGGATCGGAATGCACCCAACGGTCCTGAATCCGGTTCTCAAGAATACCGTGACCTTCAGTAACGCCTTCAGAGTTTATCCAGGTAATGCCCAGAAACCGTGTCGGGATACCCAAGGCACGGGAAAATGACGTGTCGAGTGTTGCGTACTCATCGCAGATCCCGGTGTATCCATTGTCCATAACATACCGATCTGATGTTGCAGTGTGGTTATATATGTCTGAAAATGTGTAATTCATTTTTGTGTTTACGTAATCGTTGATCCTCTCTGCCGTTACTATCGGTGAATTGGTATTATCTCCGGCAGTGGCAGCTTCCAGTACAACTGTATACCCTTCATTAAACGGGAAATGGTAGAGGTCACTGGTCTCTAGGTTATCACCATCATCCGGGTCGGGAAGGTGTGTGGCATCATTGTTGTATTTTTCGACACCGTATACAGAAAGATTCTGTGCCCATGTCGTGACATTATAAGGATCGACTTTTACTGCCAGTGCCATAAGCTTAATTCCTATAGAACTCTGGTTGCGGATAACCTGGTACGGAATTGTTACCGTTGTACTGGTGTTGGCTGCAAGATCTGAGAACGTTGTTGACGCGCTGGAAGAATCTTCTACTGATGTAAAAATTACTCGTCCTGATGCACTTCCCGGGCCGAAATTCTGAATTGTTACTGTGTGATATATTGTTGAATCCTGATCCCAGTACCATGTGAAATATCCGGAGAGCGGTTGCACATATGGAATTTGGACGAGGATATTTTTTTGTAATCCCTGCACATCCTGCAATCGTCCGGGTTTTTCAGAAAATCTGATTGCAGCCTTCTTCATGGATGATTTTGATGAAATGACTTCAGATTCCGGGGGCTGGTAGACAATTGAATCGTCCATAACCTCCATGCCCGGGTACAACAGGGCTGTTTTTTCATCCATTTTCCGAACAGGTTCCGCTTCAGGCGTGTTGCTGTATTCTGACATGTCCTGCTGCCCGGCCCAGTGATCAAAAGAACTCAGCCAGTCCGAGGACAGATTCGTCTTGTTTTCAGCACTCACACAAGGCACAATCACCATCACTGCAAGAAACAGTGCGGATAATATTACACTAATACGTTTCTGCTTCATGTTTTCATTACCTCCGTTCATGGTATCGACAGGCTCCGCTATCAGCATTTTTTTCCATGAAATAATTCATGATAAAACGCAGGTCAAACCTTTACTCTGGTGTACGTGGATATGTGGACGTGTTCATACGCAGTTCCCGCGTTTTTTTCCGGACGATATCATAATAATCGTCAATATGCCTTCTGGACGAGGAATTATTAACGGTTTATCACCGAGTACCTTTCGCTTTCCCTTAATCTGAACACCTTTTTCCTAAGTATTGGCGATAAATATTGAATACACGCGATAGTATCCCGGTACAANCCGGTTGTAAATGGCTGGAAAACACACAAGGTATCTGGACCAGCACCCTCCATAGTTTGACATTGACAGACTGTTTCTTCACTTACTGGGTGACCATGTGTGTGGGAATGTGATCGGGCCCGAAAAATATACCGGTAATAATTACTGGTCCTGAAGTCACAGAAAGGACCGTTTGTTTCACTGTTTCATTTCTTTCTCACATTTTCTGTCCATCTTCATTGTCGATATTACTTATAAGAAAAAATGACCTCCCTCTCGGTAAGAGCGGGGGTGTAGTGGATATGAGTGTGAGTCAGCCCCGCCTTTTCCGGACGACGATAGCAGATGTCGTCAATATGCAGAATGATGCAGCCATATTAACGATTTATCACCGAGTACCTTACAGTTACCATGCAAATGCAGGGATATTTCCGAGTATAGGGCATGAACAACCGGTCTTCATGATGTGATTATTAAAAACAAGCCGGGAATGTCTGGATGTGATACCATGCGTTTCCCGGCTGTGCAGACTCCGATGGGATATCTGCATGTCAGGATTTCCTATCCCGGGATAAACGTTCTCTCGCCCGGTACCTTTCAGATTACCAAAAGCGTAAGGTACTCGGTGATAAAAGGTATTTAGGCATGTCCCGGATGCTCTCTCTGTGATACCATGAAGGTTCACTGGATTGTACTCCTGATTGTAATCGGTGCGGCACTGATCGCACCGGCAGTATCGGCACGGATTATTGAACAAAAAGACGGCTATGTCGTATCCACAGCTGATGATATCCCCAGTGATGGCCAGTTATCGGTTTTGTCTGCGAAGGCCACATCTGTTATCTCACAGGGGGAGACAGATGGTTATTCAAGATACGTATATGCGGGAACGACATCGATCATTTCCGATCTCAATTGGGGAGATACTGCAGATTCACTCTCCCTTACAATCGTTGCACCTGATGCGAGTCTTGGCCCCTATTATGATGGTGCCGATGGTTCTGTTGATGGCAGGATTTACTTAAGAATTTCAAAATCATCCGGAGTTACACCGGGTAACTGGCTGAACTCCATTTATGGGTACCAGGTCACGGGTACCGAGGATTACTCGTTTAATTCCTACTGATGAAAAACAAAAACTTCATTATTCAAAACTATGAAAATTGTAGTGATGAATAAACTAATTTTATTTTTTTTAACAATATTTCTCATGTCTGCTTTTTCATCAATATTCCCTGCTTCAGCAATCCCGGGAGGATACACCGTTGAACCGGCGACTGACGATATGATAACCGGGCCTTCGCAGGATCTTGTCCATCTTGAATTGTGGCAATATCCTCCCCAAGCCTTGGCAATCTGTCTGGCGCTCATTTTCTGCCCGTTGCTGGTATTCCCGATAGAGATTTTTTTCTTTCTTAAACTCTTTGCATACTTGGGCTACCGGAAGATTGCAAAGAAGAACGTGCTGGACTGTCCCTCGAGAGATACCATCTTCCATTTTATTATGAAGACCCCCGGAACTGATTTTTCGGAAATATCCCGGAAAACCGGCGTATCCCCAAACTCCCTCCGCTATCACCTTGCAATCCTGAAACTCACGAATAAAGTGACCGTCCTGAACACTTCACGGAATACCCGGTATTTTGAAAACTCCGGCCGGTACTCTGCAATGGAAAAGAAAGTCCTGAAATATCTCCACAACAAACCCACGAGGATTCTCCTGCAACACCTGACTGAGAATCCCGGCCTGACCCGGGGACAGCTTGAGACCGCTGTCGGTATTTCCGGTGCCGGGGTAAACTGGCAGATGAACCGGTTATCTGACGACGGGCTTCTCACGATCAGAAAAACCGGCAGGACTGCCCGGTATGAACTCACCGCGGAGGCAATCCCCTACCTGGAAAAATATCTGCCCCATTACGATGACCGGAGTATCCGTAATGCTGAGAACTGAATTGAAACCGTTCTGGTAATCCATGAACCGGATTTCACGCTGAACCTGCAGGGATCCGGCAGCATCTTCTGGTTTCCACAGCCATAATGTTCCTGCATCAAACGGGGCATCTTTATCTTCAACCCAAAATACTTATCCGTTTTACACCCAGATCACGATCATGTATCAGCAGTACGTAAAAACAATCCTCATCCTGGCCCTCATCCTCCTTCTCGCCGCGCCGGCCATTGCCGCCGTCCCGCCCGGCAGGGTCACGGTCTATTCGACACCTTCTGGTGCCAATGTCTGCATTGACAACAAGGACTGCGAAATCGCACCCGCTACCTTCCTGGTTGAAGGAAATGCGTGGCACATGATCGTGGTCTCGGCGAAAGGGTACCGGGACTGGACCGAGACGGTCTATGTTACTTCGGACATGACCAGCACGGCAAGTGCGTTCCTTGACCAGGACCCCGATGCAACCGGTGTCTGGGTGAATGTTACCCCGGGCAGTGTCGAGATCTGTCTTGACAACAATGTGTGCCGGGATAACCTCGGACTGATCAGCAGCAACGGCAGCACGTTCTTTTCGGGCGTGAGCGCCGGGTATCATACCGTCTCGGTCGGGAGCCCGGCAGGGTACGAGGACACCATGCAGCTTGTCGAAGTGAAGCTGGGGAAGATCACCCGGGTCGAGATCACTCTTGACAAGGTTGTTACAACACCCCCGACCTCCCGCACGCCAATTCCTGCAACCGGCATGGTCCGGGTCTATGTGGACATGACCGGCAGCACGATCTGCATTGATAACGCGCGCTGCCAGTATAACGTGGGCGCGGACTCCGGGTCAGGGACCGGCACCATGGTCTTTGATTACGTGACCGCGGACGCGCTTCATACGATCACGGTTGCCGCGGACGGGTACGAACCGTTCTCGACAACGGTCGCGGTAGAACGGGACCTGATCGCGAGCGTTGATGTCAAGTTACGGCCAAAGGGCGGGGTGGCACCCGTGAAGACGACAATGGCAACACCGGAATCGACGGTAACAACGTTCACCACGCCCACGCTGCCACCCACCATGCCGACGGCCCGGTCCGATCCGGGGGCATTACCGGTTCTCGGGGCATTAGTTCTCTGCGGTACGGTCGCGCTGCTCCGGAACAACAAGGAATAATTTTTTTTGGCCGGTACCGGTATCCTGCGGGCCGATTCAGGTTTTTGAGTTCTGGAGAATTCCATTTTAACGGTGTGATCTCCCCAACGACCCGGTCGGTGAATATACAAGCACCCTCCCCGGAACCGTAAGAGATAAGGGAAATTCCCCGGGTAGATTTTTTTTATATCTTCATCCGGCGCTGCATGACAATCACGCCTTCAGGACAGACCTGCGAACAAAGGCTGCATCCGTCGCACCGGGCGGCATCGATCACCACCCGACGATTCTCGAGCGCAATCGTGTTGTACCCCCCGTCCCGGCAGGCCACAATGCAATGGCCGCAGGTGGTACACCGTTCGGCGAATCCCACGGTTGCACACCATTTCTCGTCCCGGGAGAGGGATTCGTGCGTGCCGATGCGGGGAAGGGCCAGGCCCCGGAGGTCACCGGGACCGGCAAAGTGTTTCTGTGCAAGGTAGCCCGAGAGGCCGGCATTCATTTCCCTGATGATGCCCGCCCCCTCCCACATCACGGCGGTGCAGATCTGGACTGCCGATGCCCCGGCCGCGATGTACTCGGCCGCGTCCTGCCAGCGGGAGATCCCGCCGATTCCGAGGATGGGGACATTACATTCCCGGGCGATCTGCGATACCACCCGGAGCCCGATGGGTTTCACCGCGGGCCCCGAGTATCCCCCGTATGTGCCGGCCCCGGCAACGGAGGGCCGGGGTTCGAGCGTATCGAGGTCAATTCCCATCAGGCACTGGACCGTGTTGATGGCTGCAAGGATATCGGCCCCGTTCTCCACGGCAGCCAGTGCAACCGGTACGATGTCCGTTACGTTGGGCGTGAGCTTAACGATGAGGGGGACCTTTGCAACCTGTTTTACTGCACGGGTCACACTGGCAACGAGGTCGGGGTGTTGTCCTATAGCTGCACCAACGCCCCGTTCCGGCATGCCGTGGGGGCAGGAGACGTTCAGCTCGATCGCATCCGCCCCGGCGTCCTGCACGGTGCCGGCCAGTTCCTGCCATTCAGCGGGATCGGGTGATGCCATGATACTCGCGATTAGTATGCGGTCCGGGTATTCCTTACGGGTCCGGCCGATCTCCCGTACCCAGTATGCCAGGTCTTTTTTGCTGAGCAGCTCGATATTCTCAAAACCGAGCAGTCCTGACTTCTCATCCTTCCAGGCCGCAAACCGGGGCGAGACATCCATAATCTCCATGGTGTCCGGGGTAATGGTCTTGGTGACCGCTCCTGCCCAGCCGAGCCGGAACGCGTACCGGATCTGTTCGCCCGACGCTGTCGGCGGACCCGAGGCCAGCAGGAACGGGTTTTTGAGTTCCAGCGGACCTGCAGCGGTTTTGAGGGAAATGTCAGGATCTGGCATACGGTTTTCCTTACCAGAATAACGCTGGAATCGCTTATGGTTGTTATGACCGGCCGGAGATTGCCTTCATTTTATTATCATTCCAACAACGACGCCGGCGTTCCCCGCCGGGTATGTGGGACGGTTCTTTTTTCCGGAGTCTGCGTGACCCGGAAAATCTCCTGAAAACACGAAAAAAATATTGCTCTGGAGAAACGCACATGAACGGGAGTTCATGCCCGAATCAAGAATCCCGGCAAATAATTATTTCAACCGTCTTGATCCGCCGCGGGGGCGCCCCGCCGGGGGCGGCGGCATATATCGTAATGGGGGTATGGGGGGCTCAACCCCCATCGTTCTTCCTGAAAGGATTCGTTTTCATGAGAAATCATTTACCGGAACCTGACGCTCCAGNGGCTTTGTGCCGCCGCTGAGGTGCCCTGNTTGCGATAGTGCCGAATTACCTGTACATAATAATGAAGAGAATTCCTGTGCGGGTTTTTCCGAGGCATCAGATGCGTCCTGCGATTGAAGAACATTACATGTCTTCTACATCGGGTCTGATGACCTTCATTACTCCAAAGGGAATGGCTGGCGCAAGGGGGGCGATCATTTCTTTTAAAAAAGGGTTTTCTTCAGGGAAAAAAATATTGAATTCTCTGGTATATTTCCGGATTTTCTCCCGTAAGGGACCGAAGCCGTATGCGGAAATTTCCGGAGNTGTATTTTACGGGACAACCTGTTTTGTGTGGAATCTGGGCCGGATCTTCTCGGAAAAATACTTCCCGATCTCTTCCGAATGCATGAGATCCGCGTACACTTTTGCGGGGACCGCTGAATACTGGTAAATCAGTCCCGTGTGGAATTCTATCTCCAGGATTTTTGTGCTCTCATCATATCCCACGGTGCGCAGGATGCGGGATTTAACGGATTGCCTTTCCACGAGTATCGCCATGCTTTAACACGTGCGCCGGGCAGTTAAGGGTTTTTATAAGCAGACCGTATGGCGGCGGCGATGCAACCGGGTATCCGGTTTCCCGGTACCGTGGACTGGGATTTATTCATGAGGATTATCGGAAATTCAGCCAGTCGGGAATGTCGGGATTGTCGGGATTCTCCTGCATATCAGGGAAATCATCGTCGATCCTCCTCAGTCCGGACTGCCGGATGAAGCAGACCCGTCCGTGTTTTTTCCGGAGTGGGATTGACCGGATATGGCTGCCGCCGATACAAAATCCACAAGAAGCATATTATTCTTATGATACCATCCCTCCACTATGAAAACCGATACGAGTATTGTTGAGGATACGGTAGAGAACCGGCAGATATGCCGGAAGTATTGCGGAGTATGCCCGACGTACAAGCACAACTGCCTGGGAGAATCCCAACCCGATACCCTTTTCTGCGCACGCGGAACATCACCGGCCCCGTCCCAGAAAGAGCTGAACTGCTATTGTCCGGCCTGCGAACTTTATACAAAACACAGTCTCGTCATCGGGCACTTCTGCTTCAAACGATAAGGGGAAAATTTAAGCGGGGCCGTGATTCACGGTGGAGATCGCTGATCCGGAACTATCCCGGCGTCATGCAGTATACCATGACTCCGGGCCTGTCATTACCAACCCGGTGTCCGGCAGCCGTTTCACGGTTGTTACGAACCCCATCATTTTTTAAGATCATTGTGAGAATACCAATCAGGATACGTATGGGATTAAGGGAATTTCTGCTTCCGCAGGATACGGTTTTTTTTGACCTTTTCGAACAGCAGGCAGACCTGTTGGTCGAAAGTTCCGCAAAACTTGTCATCCTCGCGGAAAATTTTACCGATACCCGTGAGAAATACCGCGGGATTGAACTTCTCGGGCATAAGGCGGACACGGTAACCTCCGATATCAAACGGGAGCTCTCGAAGGTTTTCATCACGCCGTTTGAGCCGGAAGAGATTTCGGGCCTTGCACTGGCACTCGATGCCGTCATGGTCTACATCGCAGGGTCTGCCGAACGGATGCTCTACTACGATATCCGGCAACCGGATGCTCACATGATCTCCCTTGCGAAAATGATCAGCATGTCGGTGATCGAACTCCAGGGAGCTATTAAAGGAATCAGGACCATGAAAGACCCCGGGCTCATCGAGAAGCATTGTCTTGAGGTGAGCCAGGTACGGCGCCTCTCGCATGACCTGCTTTCGGACGCGATCACCGAAGTGGTCCGCAGGGAAGAGGCGCTCCAGGTCATCAAGGCCAAGGATATCTACGAGCACCTCGAACAAGCGACCGGTCACTGCAGGAATGCTGCGGATGTACTCTCGAACATCGCCATCCGCCATGCATGAAACATCCCGGTTCTCTGCCGCAGCGGGGGACTAAATGCTTCTGCCACCGCTCATCCTCATCGCCGTAATCATCGTTATCGCCCTTGTATTTGACTTTACCAACGGGTTCCATGATGCGGCAAATGCAATATCTACCGTCATCTCCACAAAAGTCCTTACCCCGAGAAAAGCAGTTATCTTTGCAGCGTTTTTTAATTTTCTCGCTGCATTTGTCATGGGTGTCGCAGTTGCATCCACGATGAGCCATATTGTCAACCTGGGTCAGGTTGTTACAACAATGATCCCCCCCATCATTCTCGGGGCCCTGCTGGCAGCGATTGCCTGGAATATCATCACCTGGAAGATCGCCCTTCCCACCTCATCGTCGCATGCACTTATCGGGGGCCTCGTCGGGTCAGGAATTGCCGCGGCCGGGGTTTCGGTCATTCACTGGGACACGATCCTCTTAACCATCGTCTTCATGATCGTGTCCGCAATAGCCGGCATGGTCGCCGGCTACCTGTTCATGGTCCTTCTCCTTCGTACCGTGCGGGGATCCCCCAAGGCAAAGGCTGACTATCATTTCAAGAAGCTCCAGCTCCTGTCAGCAGCATTATTCAGTTTCTCCCATGGTTCGAACGATGCCCAGAAAACCATGGGAATTATTCTCCCCCTGCTCTTCTCTATCGGCTATTTCGGGGCATCAGCGGACCCGAATAACCTCCCGGTCCCGGTCTGGGTCATCCTTGCCTGTTACGCCGCGATATCACTGGGCACTCTCTCCGGGGGGATGCGCATCGTCAAGACCATGGGCTACAAGATCATGAAGGTCCGCCCGGTCCATGGTTTTGCCGCGGAGACGGCGAGCGCCACGACCATTATCGGGGCAACCCTTGCCGGGATCCCGGTCAGCACTACCCAGGTTATCAGCTCGGCAATCATGGGTGTAGGTTCCACGAGCGGGGTGCATAATGTCGGCTGGGGTGTCGGGAAACGGATCCTGTGGGCCTGGATCCTGACCATTCCCCTCAGTGCCGTGCTCGGTTTTCTCATATTCCGGGTGATCAGCCTTTTCATATAGGGAGTAATGGCTGATATCCCGTCTTTCCTTTCTTTATTTGTTTTTTTCGCCGGACCCGGGAAATTGCATTCCCTTATCCGGTGATTTTCTGGTGATTGAAAATCATGATTTTTTAAATAAAGCCGGAAACGTGGCAGATACGATCCGGGTAGATTTTTTTCAGGTGCAGAATTCTTCGTCACCGTACATTCCTCTATCAGACATTTTTTTTATAATCGTTTATTTTCAGGCAAAAAAACTGAAATGAGATTCTCCTCTCCGTTTTGGCAGGAAGAGCCTTTTACCGGGACAAAACCCCAGTCCATATCTATAACCGATGATAATCGAAATTAGTACCTGGAGTTACACGATGGAATTTATCTCTCTGATCCGGCCAAAACGCCTGGATTTTCTTACAACCATGACGCCGGAAGAGCAGGCAGCGATGGAACAGCACAAGGCATACGTCAGGGACATGATTGCACAGGGAGTGGTTTTCCTGGACGGCGGTTCTCCTGAAGGAACGATCGGTGTAATTATCTATCGTGTAGATTCGGCGGTAGAGGCCCGGCGCCTTTTTTATTCCGACCCGGCGGTCATCGCAGGTATCGGATATCCCGAGCTTTACCCGCTTACTATCGATTATCTTGCAACCCGCTGATCATTTATTACCATTTTTCTGATACAGCCGGGGTCCCGGGCCGGCAGACCCGGAATTTTTTTATGGTTTTTCAGTTCTTTAGAAAACCATTCCCGCGTGATACGATACCCCCCTCTTGCGCCACCAGTCCTTCTTTTGGGGGAGGGGGCGCATTGCGATAGTCCGTTTCAGGTCGCAGGTAATACGTTGTTATCGCAATTTGGGGCTGCCCTGCCGGCGGGGGCGAAACCCCCGGGAGCGTCAGAGTGTTCTGAATGATTTCCTATAAAAATGGGCCTCTTCAGAAATTGTTGATGGGGGTTGAGACCCCCATACCCCCGATAATGATAAATACCGCCGCCCCCGACGGGGCGCCCCCGCGGCGGCTTCAACTCCTTGTTTTCCCGGAAACCGAACTTGCCCCGCCGTGCCGTACCGTGCCCCTGAGGCGGAGAGCCCTCCCAATAACCAGTATTTACGAGATTTTCATCGTTTGAGTGTGAACTTGATCGGTTCATGTGTGTTTCTCAAGAGCGTAATTTTCGAACCAGATTTTCTCCAGAGAAGTTTTTCTGAAGAACTCAGATACGTTCCTCTCATCCTCGCAGCCGTATGACAGCCCTGCTCTCCAGATTCATATTGTTTATATGCCCAACATCCCAACAACAAAGTAACAACAGGTTCGTGAGGATGGTTTTTATCATGGCCGAGACACAATCAGAAAAAACGCCGCTTACCCGGCTCGTACTGTTCATGGTCTGCTTAGCGATTCTCGGCAGTATCCTTGCTGGGGGATACTATTATACCGTGGACCTTCCGTTCCAGAATGCAATCCAGGCGCCGGAGAATTCCGGGATGAGTTGCCAGGAATGTTACGACTGGTGCAGTGCAACATATCCAAACTCGGGCGGATGCAAATATAACTGCCAGGTATACGTGTGTAACAAGTAGCCCGGGCCTGCCGGAATCGTACAGGATCTGTTATCATGAAACCAGGTCCTGTACATTTTTTTCAATCAGGGTTTGGGGTTCCGGCGTTCGCCGATCTGCTGGCGCCACATTGCATAATACAAGCCTTTCTGGTCAAGAAGATCCTGGTGCGACCCGGTCTCGACAATTTTTCCTGCCTCCATGACATAGATCGCGTCTGCGTGCAGGATGGTAGAGAGGCGGTGGGCGATCAGGATGGAGATCTGGTCCCTGCTCGTGGAAATATCCCGGATGGTGTTCGTGATCTCCTCCTCGGTCAGCGAATCGAGTGATGAAGTTGCTTCATCAAAGATCAGCAGCCGGGGATGACGCACCAACGCCCGGGCAATGGAGATCCGTTGCTTCTCTCCTCCGGACAACATCATGCCACCCTCACCGATAAGCGTGTCCATCCCCGGAGCAGAACGGTACAGTATCCAGTCACACGAGGCCTTGTGCAGTGCTTCCCGCATCTGCTCTTCGGTTGAATCCGGCATCACGAACAGGAGGTTCTCCTTGATCGTTCCCGAGAACAGCTGGGAATCCTGCGTAACAATGCCGATCTGCCGCCGTAACGGGTTATACCGGATCAGGGACGAGGGATGGCCGTTGAAATAGATCTCCCCGCTGTCCGGCCGGTATAATCCCGCCAGGAGCTTCATGAGCGTTGACTTGCCGGCACCGGAAGGGCCGACAAACGCGATCGTCTCGCCGGCCTTCACGTGGAACGAGATCCCGTCGATGGCATTGTAACTGGCAGTCCGGTGACGGAAGACAACCTCCTCAAACCGGATATCGGAGAGCTCATCGATCTCGATCGGGTTTTCCGGCGGTATTTCAATCGTCTTCTGCATCAGCTGGTCGAAATTACCCATGGACNCTTCGGCCTCGCGGAAATTCACGATGATGGTGCCAAGGTCCTGCAATGGCACAAAGATGATGGCGGTGATGGCCTGCATCGAGACCAGTTCCCCCGTGGTGAGGACGTTCCGGAAGATCAGCCAGAGGAGGATGAACAGGATCGACTGTTTCAGGATGGCAAGCGTTGAGCCCTGGAAGAATGTCAGCATGCGGACCCGTCTTACTTTCGTCATCTCCAGTTCGAAGATCTTCAGGTTCTGTTCCCGCAACCTCCGGATCTCGGGGTAGGTCAGGCCCAGGCTTTTCACGAGCTCGATGTTCCGGAGGGATTCGGTGATCACCCCCGCGATCTCATTCGTTTCGCTGTTGATCTCCCGCTGCGTGGTCTTGATCTTTTTCGAGAGCAGCCACGTGAGCGATCCCAGCACGAGGATACCGGTAACAAAAACCGGTACCAGCAGCCAGTTTTTTGTGATGGAATAGGCGAGGAGAAAACCGATTCCCACGAACGCGGAGAAGAGGACATTGATGAAGGCATTGAAGAAGGTCTGGGTATCTGCGCGGACTTTCTGCAATATCGACAGTGTCTCGCCGCTCCGCTGGTCCTCGAACTCGTCATAGGAAAGGCGGAGCGTCTGTTCAAGCCCATCGTTGTAGACCTGCATGCCGAACATCTGCACGGCCAGCCGGGCAAAATAATCCTGGAATGTTTTTGCAAGCCGGGCAAGGATCGCGATCGCGACTGCCACCCCCAGCCAGAAGAGAACCCCCGTAACCAGTGCATGTTCCGTGATGTTGCCCGGGTTCAGGGCATAATCGTCGATGATCTTTCCGAAAATAATCGGATCCACCAGGTTCAGCATCTGGCTGATTCCCGCTAAGACAAGGGCTGCAAGGATAAGCCATTTCTGCGGTTGTAAGTATTTCCAGAGGATTGTCATTATTCCGGTCAGGAGACGTTATTCTGATTCCCGTCATATATATCCGATGACGTGGACAAAACTCAGGTCTGACAGAATGACGACCGGCCCGGAAGATTTGAGTAAAATCCGGGACCAGAATTGGAGAAATTTAAAAGGAATATCCTAAAATACTCCATGTCATCATTGAGATAGTATGGAGTATGCCCAGAAATCCGGGGACCGGCAGATGAAATTAGCTGTCCTGATCGATGCGGACAATGCCCAGCCTGTCGCCATCCAGGGTCTGCTCGACGAGATCGCGAAGTACGGGATCGCCAGTGTCAAGAGGATTTACGGGGACTGGACTTCCCAGTCCATGACCGGCTGGAAAGAAAAACTTCTTACGTATTCCATCCAGCCCATCCAGCAGTTTCCCTATACAACCGGAAAAAATGCCACGGATTCCGCCATGATCATCGATGCCATGGATTTACTGCATACCGACAAGTTCGACGGGTTCTGCCTGGTATCCAGCGACAGCGATTTCACGCGGCTGGCAACGCGTATCCGTGAAGCAGGTCTCGTTGTCTATGGGTTCGGTGAAAAAAAGACCCCGGAACCTTTCCGCCGGGCGTGCGATCTTTTTATTCTCACGGAAAACCTTCGTCAGCCTATTGAAGAGATCACCGATGAGAAAGACGCGGGAGCACTCACCCACGCGGTCTCCCCGAAATCCACGAACCAGCTGAAGGGCGATACCCATCTTGTCTCGCTCCTCCGCAGGTCGGTCGATGATGCTGCCGATGATTCCGGGTGGGCCAACCTTGCGATGGTAGGCGCTACGATCCTCAAGAAAAAGAGCGATTTTGACTCGCGGTCCTACGGGTATAAGAAAATCTACGAGCTCATAAAGAAAGTCGAACTTTTTGAGATCGAGGAGCGGCAAAAGGAAGATTCTCCCTCGAAGGTCATCTATGTAAAAGATAAGAAAAAACAAAGCACGCTAAAGAAATAACCTGTTTTCCCCCCGGGAAAACCGAGAAGGGGAGTGCTTCATGTCCAACACGGGCAGGTGCTGGCAGGGAGCAGCGATCGGTCGGAAATGCACTTTTTTTGAGAGGGCCGGGTTGCCGTGCCGGAACAAATGAACGGGCGACGGGTAAATATCCAATAGTACCGTCAAAAGATTCTGATGACCTGTCGGAAAAAAGGATTTAATCTGCTGTCTCCCGTCAGGATTCCCTGGTAAGTGAAAGGAGCGCCGCGCCATTCGCGTCTGCCAGGATGAGCCTGTTGCCGCTGATGGAGAAGGTTCCAGCTTTGCCAAGGGAGGTGAGATAGGTATTTTCCTGCAGCATGATTCCCTGGCCGGGACAGTTCATCTTTGTTGAACCCGTTGAACCGATCGACAGTAATTTCCCGGTCACGGTATATGATCCAAAGTAGTTATTGCACCCGGCTGAACCGGTCACACGCCCGTCCTCGCCAAAGACCGCCGTGATGGTTGTCCCGGTTATTACCGATGAGACTGCATCGCCCGAGTAAATGGAATCAAGCGTCCAGGTTGTCCCGGTGAGGGGTGCCGGTGCGGGTGGGACAATCTTTGTAAATGAGAGGATTACTGTACCCTTTGTATCTGCGAATGTGAGCCGGTCGTTTCCGGCAGTAACCGATGCTGCCCTGATGAGGGTCGCAAGGTAGGCGCTCTCCTGCTCCATTACGCCCGGGCCGGTGCAGTACATTTCCGTTGACCCTGCCTGTCCGATCGTTATCGCCGTGCCCTTCAGCGTGTAATCGGCAAAGTAGTGGTTGCATCCCGCCGAACCGGTGATACGCCCGTCATTTCCGAACTCCAGGGTTACCGTAGTGCCGTTAAGGATTTGCCGGGATGTGCCATCAGAAACGTATTCCGTCAGGCTCCACCGGGTCCCGTCCGGCACCGGTCCCTGGGGAACCGGGACATTCCCGGTGCATCCTGCGGCAAAGAGGATGGGCATGAGTATCATCAGCCCCGCAAGAACGGGAAGGAGGGGGAGTTTCCTGTTTTTTTTCTGTGGCTCCATGCAGAGAGATGGGGTACCGGGGATAATAAAAAAACCTTTGACTCCGAAAAAAATCGCATCTATTGTTCCGGGAACCGGAATATGGGGTTTTTCCTCATGGTTATTACCGGATTATCTGCGGGAGCCGGTCCAGCAGGTTGTTTTGCCTCACACACACCTGCCCGTACCACAGCAAGAACTGTTGTTAATCCGGAGATTAGACCCCGGGACGAAAAAATGGTTCAGGCCGGACCGGATACCATGACGGGGCCGGTCGTTGTCACGGACGCGATCATGAAATACGCCGCGAGGATGATTAAGAGAATGAGCGGTATCATGACCGCAAGGGCAACGGCAAGGGTGGCTTTTAAGGAACTGATCTCCTGCAGCTCGTAAATTCCTAAGATATTAAGCACAAGCGACCAGAGGGTGAAGACAAACCCGATAAACGGTATCCACCCGAAGAGCAGTAACGGCGTGTTTCCGTACATAACCACCTTGATGGTCTGCCATATCCCCCGGCGCCCTCCGAAGATATATACCCAGAGATGGAGCCATGCACCAAAAATAAATGCACCGGCAAAACCTCCAATGAGGATGGCAAAGAAGACCACTGCACCGGAAATCCCCCCGGTCACCGGGCCCGGTACCGGACTGGTCCCGATCATGAAAACAGAAAGCAGGACAGCAGAGATGGCTGCATGGAACAGGAGCAGCAGGGCAAAAAAGGGGAGAACTATTCCCGGCTCGTCATCCTTTGCCTGCCGGAATGCGTCAGCAGGATCCATGAGGAAACCTTTCACTTTTTCAATAATGCTCGTAATCATACAGATCTATGGTTGGCAGACACGGTGCTTAAAGCAGGTGGCAGTACCCGCTGCCTGGGCTGATACGGGGATCTGGCAATCACCAGGATTTGATAACAAAACACTGCCGGATCCGGTAAAAATCCGCACGGATCCCGGATACTTACCCACTCGTGCCGGGGACCGTCCTGTAAGCAGTCTTCGGTACCAGGATCTCGAACCGTGCCCCTTTTTTCGGCTCGCTGGCCTCGGTAATCGCGATACCGGTGATCGAGAGGATCTCGCGGGTGAGGAAGAGGCCGAGGCCGGTATTTTTCCCATAGCCCTGCTCAAACAGTCGTTTTTTATTATCCACATT
>JGI20214J51650_10000631_pt1 | contig 22059 bp, 24 predicted proteins | sample WetSurMetagenome_FD_51650 | JGI IMG/M metagenome (IMG submission 51650) | reverse complement strand
GTTCTCCCCTCCCTTGAGGGGAGGGGATGAAGGGGAGGGTGGAATGGTTGTTCAACAGGCGAGTCCCACATGATCAAAATCAGAATCCTTGTTGTGGATCGAACCCGATCCCCCTTTCTAGCAGAGGGGGAGGTCTTTTACCTGAAGCGCCTGAAGACCTATGCCCAGGTGGAATGGATCGAAGTGAAGCCTGTGAAAATGACAAAAGGCCGGCGCCAAGAGGAGATTCTCCGGCTAGAAGGTCAGGCCCTGATTCGCAAAAAGGGGCCGAAGGATTATCTCGTTGCCCTTGACCGCACCGGACGCCAGTATGGGTCGGAAGAGTTTGCCGGATGGCTTGAGAAAGTGGCGCTGAACGCCACCGGAGGAGTCACTTTTATGATAGGGGGCCCCCTGGGGCTTTCCGGGGAGGCATTGGCTGAGGCTGATGAGACCCTATCCCTTTCGAAGTTCACCCTCACCCATGAAATGAGCCGGGTTCTTCTTCTGGAGCAAATCTATAGAGCTTTTACGATCCTGAAGGGCGAGAAATACCACAAATAAAAAGCCACCACCCTACCTCGGCCTGGCTTCCAGTGCCATGGCGATCTTATTCTTGAGCTCGGTCAGATCAAAGGACTTGATCACGTAATAGTCGGCGGCAATGGATTTCATGTCCTCCTTGAACGTGTCATAGGCTGTGCACAAAACCACAGGCAAGTCATAGTATTTGTTGCGAATATCCTGAAGCAAATCAAGGCCGTTGTAATCGACCATTTTGATATCCAGCACCACCAGGTCCGGTTTTTCTTCCTCGATTCTTTCAAGCAGTTTGTAGCCGCTGTCAGCAGTGATGACCTCATACCCGGCCTCTGCAAGTTCTTCCGAGTAGAGAAACCGGATGTGCTCCTCATCATCGACAATCAGTATTCTAGACATGGCCGTTCTCCTCGGAATAAGGTTTCGCCTATTTAATATCAAAGATTTTCTGAATAAGCAAATGCCCTTCTTCTCACCATGTCATCCGGACTTTGATCCCTTTTTCGTGGAGAAAGGATTTGATCTCTTTGATGGTGTGGGTTCCGTAATGGGTGATGGAAGCGATCAACGCTGCGTCGGCTTTCCCTTCAGTGAAAACATCGTGAATGTGCTCAATCGCTCCGGCCCCACCTGAAGCGATGACAGGGATGTTTACACTTGTGGCAATAAGCTCTGTGAGGTGCAGTTCGTACCCCTTCTGGGTTCCGTCCGCATCGATGGAATTGAGGCAGATCTCCCCTGCGCCCAGGCGCTCGGCCTCCTTGGCCCATGCGAGAGCATCCAGTCCCGTAAAAGTCCTGCCGCCATCGATCACCATTTCATATCCGCTTGGAATCCTTTGAGAGGGAGAGACCTTTTTCACATCCATGCCCAACACGATGGCCTGGCTCCCAAAAGCCGCTGCCCCTTTAGCAATCAGGCCCGGATCCCGGATCGCTGATGAATTGATGCTCACTTTTTCTGCGCCGGCCAAGAGGACAAGCCTCATATCTTCCACGGTTCGGATGCCTCCTCCCACGGAAAAGGGAATGAAAATTCTTTCAGCCACTTTTCGGACCGTTTCAATCATGATATCGCGGCGTTCGTAGGAGGCGGTGATGTCATAGAAGACCAGTTCATCCGCGCCTTCATCATAGTAAAAGGCGGCCATTTGAACGGGGTCTCCGATATCGACATTTCCTTTGAACTTGATCCCTTTAGTGAGTTTGCCGTCCCTGACATCGAGGCAAGGGATGATTCTTTTGCTAAGCATGGTCTTTGCCGTCCCACATGCAGAAATTGGAAAGGAGTCTCAAGCCGGGGCGACCGCTTTTTTCNGGNTGAAACTGGACGGCCACGAGATTGGATGATGTGAGCACGGATGCAAAGGGAATCCCGTAAAGGGTCTCGCCAAGAAGGTTTCGAGTGTCCCTTGGGCCCGGGAAGTAAGAGTGAACAAAATAAAATTCACTTTGCGGATCGATCCCGTCGAATACGGGATGCTTCCGCATCACCTTCACCCTGTTCCACCCCATGTGGGGGACCTTGAGCTTACGCCCGCCTGGTTCTGAGATGTTTTCAGGAAACCGGAGGACCTCTCCCTTGATGAGACCGAGGCATCGGGTCTGATTCTCTTCGCTCCGTTCCATGACGATCTGTGTGCCTAAACAGATTCCAAGGATGGGTTTCCCTCTCCCGTAGGCTTCCACAAGCGCTGTGTCCAGTTTCAGGCGCATAAGATCGAACATGGCAGTTCCTGCCGCGCCGACCCCCGGGAAAATGATCCGCTCCGCCTCCAGCACCTCCGCAGCGCTGGACGTGATCGCCGAATCCCGGCCAAGAAAAGCAAGCGCCCTTTGGACGCTCGTCAGGTTGCCGGCTTTGTAGTCAATAATCGCAATCATTGTTGTCACTGGCAGGCTGATGAAAAACGCCCATCTACGGCGTTGCCCTCATCCCTCGTCGCTGCGTCGTACTGGACTGTACGACTCACTCCTCGGGATTTCCGGCGCCTTGTATCTGGACGTTTTTGATCAGCCTGCAAAAGAAGGGGTGCAAAGCGGTCCGCTGCCATCGGCCTTTGTCCTTGGTGTTCAAACTTTAGGCACTTCTTTTAGTACTTGTAAAACCCTCTTCCGCTCTTTCTACCGAGCCAGCCTGCCTCCACGTACTTGATCAGCAGCGGGCAAGGCCGATACTTGGCATCCCCCAAGCCTGAGTGAAGGACCTTCATGATAGCCAGACAGGTGTCCAGTCCGATGAGATCCGCNAGCGTGAGGGGCCCCATGGGATGATTCATNCCCAGTTTCATGATCTCGTCGATGTCCTGAGGCGTGCCCACGCCCTCAAAGAGGCAGTAAACAGCTTCATTGATCATTGGCATTAGAATTCTGTTGGCGATGAATCCGGGGAAATCGTTAGCGGGCACAGGCGTCTTTCCCATTGTGACAGAGAGATCCCTTGTCAACGCGAAGGTCTCCTCGGAGGTGGCGAGACCTTTGATGATCTCCACCAGCTTCATCATGGGTACAGGGTTCATGAAATGCATACCGATGATATTTTCAGGTCGCTTCGTGGCCCCTGCAATTTTGGTAATCGAAATGGAGGAAGTGTTAGAGGACAGGATGACTCCCGGCCTGCAAATGCTGTCAAGGTCAGTGAATATCTTGAGTTTGAGGGTTTCATTTTCTGTGGCCGCCTCCACCACGAAATCCGCCTTTGCCATGTCCGCGAGGGAGGTCGTTCCCGTGATTCTCCCGAGAATGGCCTGGCGGTCTTCGGCCGTCATTTTTTCCTTCTTGACCAGACGCCCCAGGCTGTCTCTGATTGCGTTAGCCCCCCTTTGTACAAACTCATCCTTGATGTCGCTCATGATGACCGAAAGTCCGCTCGCTGCAGCGACTTGGGCAATCCCTGAGCCCATCTGGCCTGCTCCTACAACACCCAAAGTCTTAATCTCCATCTGATGATACCTCCTTCATCTATTCTCAGTAGCTGGTTTTGCCTAAATCCATCAACCTTGTAGCTCTGCGTTCTCTGCGGGAGACTCCCTAAGGAACCTGTCCTTTAGACCGCACAATCATCACGGAGCAGGGAGCCTTGTGGGCGATTCTGTTGGCCACGCTTCCAAAGAGCACAAGGCCCATGCCGGAGGCGCCATAAGATCCCAGGACCGCAAGATCAATGTCTCTTTCTTCGAGAAAACGAATGATCTCAGAAGACACATGGCCGTCAAGGACAAGAAACTCATAGTCAAGGTTCTCTTCGATCTTTGAGCCGTACTCCTCCTGCAATTTCTCCTCGATCTTGATGATCATCGCCTTCTTGGGTTCCTCAGGCATGATCCAGTCCGCTTCGGGCAGAAGCGGATTCACAGCAGGAGGCAGCACGTGGATCACATAAAGCTTTGCCTCGAACTTTGCAGCGAGTTCAAGAGAAGCTTCGAAGGCAGCCCCGGCATTCTCTGAAAAATCAACGCAGCAAGCGATTCTTCTTATGGCCATGACACACCTCTTTTTAGGGTTTTTGCTTCGAGGGTGGGAAAAAGCCCTGTCAAGGTCTAACTTCTCATAGCATACTTCAGAACGATTGGTCCACGAATTCGGTCCCGCTGAAGGAGGGGCTAAACGGTAATGACTCCCTGCATGTAGCTGACCGCCTTTCCTGAGATGATGACCCGGTCTCCCTGGTCTCTACAAAACAATTCGCCCCCTCTCTTCGAAACCTGGTGGGCAAGAAGGTCCTTCTTTCCCAATTTCGTGGCCCAATAGGGGACGAGAGCGCAGTGAGCGGAACCGGTCACCGGATCTTCGCTCACGCCGTATTTCGGGGCGAAAAACCTGGAGACAAAATCCACGTCTTTTCCTTTTGCTGTTACAATCACCCCGCGAAGGTCCACTTTCTTCAGGAGGAGCATGTCCGGATCAAGGGTTCGAACGTCCTCCTCCTTGGGGAATATCACAAAATAATCCTGCGACCGCAACACCTCCGAAGGCTTCTTGCCCAGTGCTTCGATCAGTTCGACTGGAGCTTTGCATGGGGCAGGCGGCTGCGATGGGAAATCCATGGACAGGAGATCTCTCTGCTTGGAGACAGTGAGCAGCCCGCTTCTGGACTGGAAGCCGACTTTTGTCATGGTCGGATCGAGATAGGTGAAAAGGACATAGGCCGAGGCAAGAGTTGCGTGGCCGCAAAGGTCTACTTCAGAGGCCGGCGTAAACCAGCGAATGTGATATCCCTGTTTCAGAGGAACAAAGAAGGCGGTTTCGGAGAGATTGTTCTCCATGGCAATAGCTTGCATGAGGCCGTCTTCCAGCCACTTATCGAGAGGGCAGACCGCAGCCGGGTTGCCGGCAAACACACGGCTTGTGAACGCATCGATTTGGTAGAGAGGAATTTGCATGGAAGTATCCTTTGGAGTATTGGAGTGATGGAGTGTTGGAGTAATGTTTCTTAATACCGCATTATTCTTTCTGCTGTGACTTTAGGCACTTTAGACACTTTAGCTCACTTTAGACACTACTTTCCTGAAGCCCACAGCCAGAGTGCTGCTGCGACTCCCCACACGGCGTTGAAAAAGAGTACGAAAACCGGAGTCAAGGTGCCCAATTCCAGACCCATCATCCCTTTATTCAATTGATAAGGGAAGATTACAAAGAGCTGAACAATCGTGGGCCCAAGGCTGAGGATCAGTCCCTGCTGAAAAGGCCGGTTCTGGGCGAGAGGGAGCAGAAAAAGAATTCCCCAGATGCCGCCCCACACAAGGCGTGGATAGAGCCACGCCGGAGTGAAACTCGGGGCGAGTTTGACTCCCAGTTCAGCGGTTATCTCAGCCCTTCCAAAGAGCCATAGCACGGTGCTGTTCACGAGGGCACCAAAGGCCCCTGAGGCAAAGACCAAGCTAAGTTTCCTGAAAAAATTCTTCATAGTTGCCCCCTTCTTAACTCAGCCTTATCAGGAAATCTACACCGTAGTCCTTTGACATGCAAGGACAAATCCCGCGGGACTTCCCGGAATACAAAAGGAGAAATTCCCTGAAAAAGGTCGTTGATAAAAGACGCGACTCATGTAGAATCCGGACCAGTGTCCCCTGGATGTCCTGACCGATGGAACCAAATTTGTGCAGGTCTTCAGAGGAAATCGTAAGGTGATGGCATCGAGACTAAACCATATCGGTGTGGTGGTGCAGGATGTGCTCGAAGTAGCTGAAGTGCTTCGAACCCTGGGGCTTGAGGCGTTAACTAAGTCCATCGATTCATAAATCCACTAACGAATTTATTCCCTCAGGACTTAGTGCTGAGGGAGCTTCTCCCGCAATCACGGATGAAAAATACGTTAGTGTACTTGCGAATCGAAGCACTAAGCTTGAACCGGATCCTGTTCAGAAAGTGACTGCGTGCTTCATGGGGAAGGAGGGACCAGAGGAGGTGCACATCGAACTCCTGGAACCCACGGATACCCAATCTCCAATCGCCAAATTCCTTGGGAAAAAGGGAGGTGGGTTGCACCACCTGNGTTTTGAGGTGGATGACATCGATGCCGCGACGAGGGACCTGGAACAGAAGGGCTTCAAGGTGGTTTCTGAGCCGGTCGAGTGCATCGGTTATAACCGGAGCTTCAATCTTGGCAAAGAGTGCTCAACGCGGATCGCGTTTCTCATGATCTCAAACAAGCTGCTCATCGAACTGCTCCAGAAAGGGAGATGAAAGGAGTCAGAATTTGCAGAACGCGGACAAGACCAGAGAGATGCTTGATTCCTGGTGTGAGGCAAGGGACATTGAGTTTATCAGCAAAGAAGCTGAAGAAACCTATAAGCAAAGAGCCAGGCGCGTTGCGGATGTCATCCAACTGAAGGTGCCGGACCGAGTGCCTGTTGTCCCGAGCTTCGGCATGTTTCCGGCCCTTGACAACGGCTACACCTGTGAAGAGGTGATGTTCGATTATGACAAGGCGCACCAAGCCTGGATGAAAACGCTCAAGGACTTTGAGCCTGACCTCTACAGAGGCTCCGGGTATGCCTTTTCAGGGCCTGTTCTTGAGGCTCTGGATTACAAGCAGCTCAAAGTGCCGGGCCGCGGCATCCCTTCCGATCACATCTATCAGTTCCAGGAGCAGGAATACGTGAAAGCAGAGGAATTCTACGATCCCTTCCTCGACGACCCTTCGGATTTCATGCTTCGAACGTACCTCCCCAGAGTGTGCGGAATCCTTGAGCCCNTCANGGCTGCCCCCCCTTTGACAACCTGGTTCGGCTACTACATTTCCATTCTCACAAACACGGCNTTTTTCGGAACTCCCGAAATGACAGAAGCGCTTGAATCCTTGCTGAAAGCAGGAGCTGAAGCTCTGAAATGGGGCAGGAAGCTAAATGAAGAGGCGCTGGAATTCAGGGCTATGGGATACCCTTCCATGAGCGGCGGGGGGTGTGCCGCCCCATTCGACATTATCGGGGACTGGTTCAGGGGAACCAAAGGCATCATGCTCGACATGTTCAGGGTGCCGNAGAANCTGATCGCTGCCATGGAAAAACTGGTGCCCATACTGGTCAGGATGGCTTCGGGTCAAGCCAGAAAGAGTGNGAACCCCATGGTGGGTCTCATGCTTCACAAGGGGCCGGAAGGATTCATGTCTCTCGACCAGTACAAGACCTTTTACTGGCCGACGCTCAGGAAGGTGATGGTAGGGCTCATAGACGAGGGCCTGGTGCCTATGCCGCTTTTCGAAGGGGATTACACCTCGCGGCTGGAGATCATCAAGGACATCCCCAGAGGAAAAGCGATCTACTGGTTTGAAAAGGTGGACATCCGCAAAGCCAAACAAGTCCTGGGAGACACGGCCTGCTTCAGAGGGAATGTGCCTGTCAGCCTGCTCTTTGCAGGAAGTCCGCAGGAAGTGAAGGACTATGTGAAGATGCTCATCGACGTGGTGGGAGAGGGCGGCGGCCTCATGGTGGACTGCGGCGTCTGGTTTGACGAGGCAAAGCATGAGAACGTGAAGGCGATGGTGGACTTTGCCAAGGAATATGGAGTATACAGCCGCTGACAGGCTGTTGAAAAACGCCCATGTCATGGGAAAGTAACAAGTGACGAGTAACGAGTCACAAGTTGGGTTTTTGTCTCGTTACTTGTTACTCGTCACTCGTGACTGGTGTGCTCCCTTGTATCTGGACGTTTTTGAACAGCCTGAAAACCTCGAGCCTGATCGGGAGCCTAGCGCCGAAGGAGAGAATCTTAATTGAAGGCGGATTCACAAGAGGGAAAAACTGAGAGTGAAACGTGAGCACTTATCGAATTGATTTTCAGCCGGTGGGGAGAAGAGGGGAATCGTCTGGCGAAAGCACGCTCCTAGATGCGGCGCGTCAGATGGGGGTAGGACTTTCAGGGGTGTGCGGTGGGCATGGAAAATGCCAGGCCTGCAAGGTGAGGCTGCTGGAAGGAAGGGTGTCAGATCCTACCCCAAGGGAAAAGGAGACGTTCACCGCGGAACAGCTCCAAGAGGGATGGAGATTGGCTTGCCAGACCTATCCCGCGGCAGACAGCAAGGTGCATGTTCCGGCCGAATCCATGACCGCGCCGCAGAGGACTCAGGTCGAGGGGCTGGAGATCACGGTTGCCCCTCAACCCTCTGTTAGGGCCTACCCAGTCAGGCTGCAGGAATCCACCCTGTCTAACGTTCAGGCGGATGACGAAAGCCTCCTGAGAACGATCAACAGGGAACATGATCTGTCCTGCACAAGAACAGACATCGAAGTCCTCCGGGGATTGTCACCCCTCTTGAGATCCTGGAACTGGGAGTGCCAGGCGTCGGTGCGCGAACATGAAATCATCGGCGTGTCAACGGGGCAGAGCCCTGTATTGGGGTTTGCTGCTGATCTTGGAACGACCAAGATCGCCGGATACCTCGTTGACCTCAAGGACGGCAGGACGTTGGCCTCCAAGGGCGTGATGAACCCTCAGATCAGCTATGGGGAAGACATCATCAGCCGGATTCAGGCAACGTTGTCGTCTCCAGGGGTGGGTGCCGGCTTGCAGAAGGCGGCGGTGGAAGCCCTCAACCAACTGGCCTCCGACCTGTGCCAGGAGGTGGGGGCCGCGGTAACCGACATTGTCGATAGTGTGATCGTGGGCAACACGGCCATGCATCATCTCCTTTTGGGGCTTCCGGTCAAACAGCTCGTGCTGGCGCCCTTTGTACCGGCTGCGAGCAGGGCCATGGACTGCAAGGCACGCGATGTCGGGCTCCGGGTTGCTTCCGGAGCCTACGTCCATTTTCTTCCCAACATTGCGGGCTTTGTCGGCGGAGACCATGTAGCCATGCTGCTCGCGACGACGCAGGTGAAATCAAGCGGCTTAGTGATTGCCCTGGATATCGGAACCAACACGGAAGTCTCTTTGATTGACGGAGAGAACATATCCTCTGTCTCATGCGCGTCAGGTCCTGCCTTTGAAGGCTATCACATCAAGCACGGCATGAGAGCAGCCAGAGGGGCGATCGAGAAAGTTCGGATTGAAAACAACGATGTTCAGATTGAAACGATCGATGATGCTCCGCCGGCAGGCATGTGCGGATCAGGAGTGCTCGATGCCATGGCCCAGCTCCATGTTGCAGGGGTTGTGGACGGGAGTGGCAGGATGCTGGATAGCCACCCGCGGGTCAGGACCGACCAGGGTTACAGAGAATTCGTGCTGGTTCAAGAAGGTGAATCCGGGGCACCCATGACGGTTGTGCTCACCCAGCGTGACATTCGAGAACTTCAACTTGCCAAAGCGGCGATCCAAACAGGGATCCAGGTGCTTCTGGCGACGAACGGCCGGATGGAGCAGGAACTGGATCAGGTCATTATTGCCGGGGCCTTTGGAAGCTACATCGACGTCTCAAGCGCGGTGGCTATAGGCATGATGCCGAATCTTCCCCTGGAGCGGTTCAAGCAGGTCGGAAATGCCGCAGGCATGGGCGCGAGAATGGTGCTGGTTTCTTCGTCACAGCGTATGAAGGCTCAGATCATGGCTTCTCGCGTTAAGTATGTCGAACTCGGAAGTGCCTCGCAATTCTCAGAAACCTTTCTAAAGGCCTGCTCTCTTTCAACTTAATGTCTTTTGAATCGCGGCGCGGAAGAAGCCGCGAGGGCTGAGGAACTCGCAAGAAGCTCCGAAACGTTGTTTCCCGTCATTCCGGCGGAAGTCCCTCGACAGGCTCGGGACCCTGAGCTTGCCGAACGGGCCGGAATCCAGTGCTTTCAAATCGAGACTGTTTTCTGGACCCCGGTTTTCACCGGGGTGACGATTTTCTTAGCATACCGTCCAGGTTACTCTTCATGATTTTGAATCCGACCCCAAGTCAATCACGCCTCTTTTACGGCTGGTATGTGCTGGCCGCATCTTTTTTGATCCTCTTTCTGAGTTCAGGCGCGCGGTTCACCGTCGGTATCGCCTTCAAGCCTCTCATCGCGGAGTTCGGGTGGAGCAGGAGCGCTGTTTCGCTGGCGGTGTTTCTCAACATGGCCGTTTATTCTCTCTCCGTGATCGCCACGGGCAAGCTGTATGACCGGTTCGGTCCCAAATGGGTGATTATCGTTTCAACCATCCTCGTTTCATCAGGCTACATGCTCATCGCTCTGACGCAAACGCTTTGGCATTTTCTCATTCTTTACGGGGTTGTTGCTGCCCTGGGCCTNGGAGGAACGACGGTTCCGATTTTCGCTGCGCTCATGAGCAAATGGTTTGAGAAAAGAAGAGGCCTGACCATCAGCCTTGCCCTGTCGGGCAATTGTTTGGGACAGTTTGCGCTCGTTCCTCTTTTCTCGACCCTCATCACGGACTACGGCTGGCGAGCGTCCCATTTGTGGATCGGCCTCATGATGCTGGTGCTCAATCTTGGCCTGACCTTTCTGGTGATCCGGGGAGACCCGGAAGACCTGGGCGTCGTCCCCTATGGCAGAAAAGAGGAAAGCAGGAGCCCCTCCTTGATTGACGATGCAGAAGAGGGTCCTCCGGTGAGAGACATGGGGCTTCGAGATGCCATGCGGACCTCCTCCTTCTGGCTTTTCGTTCTATTCATGTTTGTTTGCGGGAGTGGAGATTTTCTGATGACGACCCACATGATTCCCATGGTCACGGACTTTGGAATCCCTGCGGTCACGGCCAGCAACATGCTGGCCTGGTTTGGACTCCTGAGCCTTGCCGGGATTCTGGTGGCAGGGCCCGCTTCAGATCTCATCGGGGACAAAATCCCTATCGCTCTGACCTTCCTGTTAAGGGTCTTCGCGTTCCTGCTNGTCATCGCCTATCAGAACCTGACGTCNTTCTACGTGTTCGCTCTGGTCTTCGGGTTCTCGTACCTGGTCACGGCGCCGCTGACGCCGACCCTGGTGGGGAGGCTCTACGGATTCTCACACGTAGGAGTTCTTTCCGGTTTTATCACCACGGTCCATCATTTCGGCGGAGGGTTCGCAGCCTGGGGGGGCGGGGTTCTCTTTGACCTAACAGGGAGCTACCAGGCGGTCCTTGTGATCTCGGCGATCCTGGCGGCCATTGCCGCGGTGAGCACCATGCTGATTCGTCAAAAGCGGCAAGTGGTTTCATGACCGCAGGCTGCGGATGAGAAAAACGCCAAGGGTCACGACCGTGAGAGGGATAACAAAGACCAGCAGGATGAAGCTAAACCACTCTAACGATTGACGGTGTTGAACCGCCAGGATGAGGTAGACTACATAGAGGACGTAGTAGGCAAGAAAGAGAAATCCTTCCCACCGGCTGATCCGATGACCGGTGAAAAAAATAGGCAGGCACGCAACAGCGACGGCAATCATGGCAGGGATATCGAATCGCAGGAGGGAGGTGGAAACTGCAAGCCCGTCGGCAGCCACTATGCCCGAGATTCCCAGGACACCAAGAATGTTGAAGATGTTGCTCCCGACCACGTTGCCGACCGCAATATCCCGTTCCCCTCGCCATGCGGCAAGAACGGAGGTAGCCACCTCGGGGAGAGATGTCCCTGCAGCGACGACGGTCAGCCCAATGACCAGTTCGCTCACTCCAAGAGCCCGCGCTGTGTGGACGGCACCGGTCACCAGCCACCTGGAGCCCAAGACCAACAAGCCTAGCCCCGCAATGACCCAGAAGAGGTTGAATCCAAGGTCTCTGCTATACACGGTTGACCTTGGAGACGGTCTGCATTCGAACTGGGCCAATGCTTCTGCGTTCTTTTCTCTCCTGCCCAACCAGAGTTGAAAGAAGGAATAGATGATGACCCCCAAAAGGAGGATAAGNCCATCCCCTCTTCCAATGAAACCATCCGCCCCAAGAAGCACCAGAAGTGCAGATACCCCAATCATGACGGGAACGTCGAAACGAACAAGCTGAGTCGAAACACCTAGTGGCGAGACCAGAGCAGAGAGACCCAAAATGAATAGAACATTGAAAATGTTGCTGCCGACAACATTTCCAACGGATAAATCCGCCTGGCCAGCCAGCGCGGCATACACACTGACACTTAGTTCAGGGGAGCTGGTGCCGTAAGCCACAACCGTGAGTCCAATGGCGAGGGATGATATTCCCAAGATCGAGGCGAGGCGGGATGCGCCACGCACCAAAGCCTCGGCGCCTAGAATAAGCAATGCGGCGCCCCCAAACAGGTGTAACACGATCATGAACGGTGCCACGGTGTCCTTCAAGAAGAGTAGTTCATAATTTTTCGGTAAACACAGTCCGCGATCTTTTCCGGGACGTCGCCCTTGTTCTCCACGAGCCGGCGGCCGATGCCTTCGCGGTCAAAATGCCCGTTTGTCTCGAGCACAGGAGATGCCTTCATTTTGCCGGGGTTGTCGCCGTCATCGATACGGCTGTGCTGGTAACCATCGTCTTTAAGCCAGGTCAGAGCCTTCTGTTCGCTTTCCTTGTCGTAGCAAAGCTGAAACCCGATGATTTGGTCCTCCGTCTCAAACCATACGATCAGGTCAAAGTTCTCGTCGGAAAACCATCGTCGCCTCGGTTCTCCGGGTACCTGTTTAACGTCGCGAATCTCTCTCAGCATAGCGGTCTATGACAAGAACTCCTCGGCGGTCATGACCTTTGCGTAGGCCGCGTGAAGTGCTGCCATGAACGCCCTGTGCACATGAGCGGCTGGAACAAGACTCCCTCTGAACTCAAGGTCCTTTGTCGTGCAAGCGTCTTCAATCACCGTGCAGGAGAAACCTAGATCACAGGCAGCCCGGACCGTTGCATCCACACACATGTGGCTCATGGCTCCGGCGATCACCAGATCATCCACCTCCTGTTTCCTCAGCGCCTCCAGGAGAAGTGTTTCCCGAAAACTGTTTGGGAAATGCTTTTGAAAAACCTTTTCACCGGCCAACGGTTCCAGGGCGCTGTAGATCTTTCCTCCCTCGGTGCGGGGGAGGAAGAAGGTGGCTCCCGCGTGGATGGAGATATGCTGGACATGGAAGATGGGAAGATTGTTTTTTCTGAAGCGGTCGAGGAGGCTCCGGGCTTTTTCAGAGGCCCGCAGAATCCCTATAAGCTCCATCTTGCCGCCAGGGAAGTAGTCGTTTTGAAGATCAACGAGCAACAGTCCTCTTGTCATGTCCGGAATCCTCCTAAGAAAATTGACTAAAGTGGCATCTGAAATCCCCTCTGTGAGGCTGTCCGACAACCACCTTTTGGGGGCCAGTAAGCTAAAATGGGAACCGAATCGCCGATTGGGTTGTCATTCCCGCGAAGGCGGGAATCCCGTATTAACGGGCCTTTCTGGACTCCCGCCTTCGCGGGAGTGACGATCGAGATGGCCTTGCGTCTCCNCGTTTGACAAGAAGTGCAAGTTGTCGGACAGCCTCCTGTCTCCCCTTTACAAAGGGGAGGACTTGTGCTGATTTCCCCCTTTCGTAAAGGGGAGTGAGGGGGATTCGATAGGCATGCAACAATTTATCACCCGGGTCAAGAGCTTTTACAATGCCTTTTGAATTGACATCGGATGACAGGCGCGGCAAAAATGAAAAAAGAAGCGCGATCAAGAGGGCAAGGAGAAAGAGAGCGATGAAACTGGAATTCATAGAGGCTCGNGATTTGCCGGATGCGTGGTTTCAATGCGTCTACAGGCTTCTGGAGGCAGGCAGGGAATACCTCATAGAGAGAGGCAGCTTTAAGGGGCAAAAGAGGCTTGAATTCGACTATGTCACTGTCCACATCAAGTATCCCGGGGTAAGGCCGCTCCTCCCGGACATTCCTCCTGCCTTGGGCATACCAAACCCTGTCGCTGAGGGGTATCTCGAATCCTACCTTCCGTACCTGATGACGGCGGCCAAACAGCCCGGGGAGGATTACACCTACGGGCAATTCCTGGAGAAGCAGATTGAAGAGGTGATCCGGATGTACAAGGAGGACGGGTTCGGCACCAACCAGGCTTACATGACCGTTGGGGAGCCCCAGTCGCTGTTCCTCAAAGATCCGCCCTGCCTGAGAGGCATAGACACCAGGGTCAGGGATAACAAGCTCCACTTCGTGGTCTATTTCAGGTCATGGGATCTGTGGAATGGGTTTCCGGCGAACCTGGGAGCCATTCAGTTGCTCAAGGAATACATGGCCTCAGGCATCGGGGTCGAAGACGGAGAAATCATCGCCGCGAGCAAGGGATTGCATATTTATGACTACGTGTGGGAACTGGCGAAGCTGAGGACCATGTGCGCCAATCCCTCGGCGCTCTCCAAAGGCGAATGCAACAGCGAATGAGCACCGCAAGGGCACAAGAAAAGCAGGGGGAAATAAAAGGGGTCTTTGCGTTCTTTGCCTGTGGAATGCTTTTGCGGTTGCTATTCCACTGGGGCGGCATTGCGGTGAAGGGTTTATGAAGGCGGACTTGAAAGGGATGAGCCTTGCGGAAACCGAAGCCTGGGTCGAAGCCCAAGGCCTTCCGGCTTATCGAGCCAAGCAGGTGCGCCAATGGTTGTTCAAAGGGCTGGTCGCCTCCTTTAAGGACATGACGAATATCGCCAAGGGCCTTCGGGCGCAGCTGGAGGAGAAGGCCCGCATCACCCACCTGGTTCAAGAGAAGACGCAGGTTTCCAAGGACAGGACGACAAAGTTCCTTTTCAAGCTGGAAGACGGCCACTTCATTGAAACCGTGCTCATTCCGGAGAGAGGGCATTTCACCCTCTGCATCTCTTCCCAGGCAGGCTGCGCCATGGGGTGCCGTTTCTGCCTGACAGCAAGGCAAGGGCTCAAGAGAAATCTCACGGCCGCTGAAATCGTTGACCAGGTCATCCATGTGAAGCGTTCCATGCGCGAACCGGATCGTTTGACCAATATCGTGTTCATGGGCATGGGCGAACCCCTAGCGAACTATGATGCCGTAGTCCGAGCCCTGGGCAACCTGATCTCCGAAGAGGGCATGAACTTCTCTCATCGGACGGTCACTCTCTCCACCTGTGGTTTGGTCCCCAAGATCAGGAGGCTCGGGAAGGAAGTCAGGGTCAACCTTGCCGTGTCCCTCAATGCCGCAGACGATGAAACAAGAAGTTACCTGATGCCTGTGAACCGCAAGTATCCATTGAAAAGCCTTGTTGAGGCACTCAAAGAGTTCCCCATTCTCAACCGAAGAATGATCACCTTTGAATATGTTCTTGTGGGAGGAATTAATGATCGCGATGAGGACGCACGCCGGGTTGCGGCGCTTCTCAAAGGGTTGCGAGCCAAGATTAACCTGATCGCGCTGAATCCTCACCCTGATGTGGATCTCGCACCGCCTTCACCGGAGCGGGTTCTCCGGTTTCAAGAAAGCCTTATCAAACATAACTTCACCGTGATGATCCGGAAAAGCAAGGGCCAGGACATCTCAGCGGCCTGCGGGCAATTAAGCGGGAAACATGCAGGTTGCCGGTTGCCAGTCGCAGGTAGCAAGGTGTGAAGGACCTAATCGCGGTTCCAAACAAGCCCTTTTGCCCGTCTTCTTCAAGATGGTCCGAAAGGCCTCCGGCCACTCGCGACCTGCGTTTGGCGACCGGCAACAGGCTACGAGCAACAGGCAACCTGCCACACGCGTTCATCTTTTCCCTTGCACTCTTTTATCAATATGCTACTGTAATCAATCCAAAATTCCCTCTTGGTCCGTTGGTCCATGGTTGATCTGGATTTTGAAAAAGGAAAGGGCCTCCTGCCTGCCATTGTTCAGGAGTTTCGAACCGGCAAGGTTCTCATGCTGGCCTATATCAATCGCGCCTCATGGGAAAAAGCCCTTGAGACCGGTGAAGCCCATTACTGGAGCCGCTCGCGTCAGGAGATCTGGCACAAGGGAGGCACCTCGGGCAATGTGCAGAAAATCAAAGAAATCTATGTGGACTGCGACAACGACACGGTGCTTTTCAAAGTGGAGCAGGTAGGCGGTGCCGCCTGCCACACGGGGTACGAGACCTGTTTTCACAGGAAGGTCGGCCGTGATCGTGAAATAACCCTTGTGGGTGAAAGGGTTTTCGATCCGGAGCGCGTGTACAAAAAATGAAGAAATTGAAGTTCGGCATTCCCAAAGGAAGCCTGGAGAAGGCCACGATCAGCCTCTTTGATAAATCAGGCTGGAAAGTCAATGTCAACGACCGGAGCTATTTCCCGGACATCAATGACGAGCAAATGGAGATCACTCTTTGCAGGGCCCAGGAGATGTCGCGGTATGTCGAGAACGGCACGATCGATGCCGGGTTGACGGGGAAAGACTGGGTTCAGGAAAACGAATCCGACGTGGTGGTCGTGGATGAACTCGTCTATTCCAAGGCGAGCCAGAATCCGGCCCGTTGGGTCCTCGCGGTCCCTGCGGATTCTCGAATCAGGAAGATTCAGGACCTCAGGGGCAAGAAAATTGCCACGGAGCTCGTCAACTTCACCAAGAAGTTTTTCAAGAAAGAGGGCATCGAGGTGGAGGTGGAGTTTTCCTGGGGGGCCACGGAAGCGAAGGTGGTCTCGGGGCTGGCGGATGCGATCGTCGAGGTGACCGAGACGGGCAGCACGATCCGCGCCCACGGACTGCGAATCATTCAGGAGCTGATGTCCTCATGCACTCAGCTGATTGCCAACAGGGATTCCTACAGGGATTCCTGGAAAAAAGAGAAAATCCAGCAGATCATTCTTCTTCTGAAAGGCGCGCTCACCGCGGAGAAGCTGGTAGGGCTCAAGATGAACGTGCCCGAGGAAAAGCTGGAGAAGGTCATCCGTCTTCTTCCAAGCCTGAATGCGCCGACCGTGGCCGGCCTTTACCACACCACATGGTTTTCCGTGGAAAGCGTTGTAGAGTCCAAGGTCGTCAGAGACTTGATCCCTCAGCTCATCAAAGCCGGGGCAGAGGGGATTATCGAATATCCTCTAAACAAGGTGATATGATGAGAAAAGATTCGAGGCTTTTGATTGTAGGTCTATTGTGCATGGGGTGGCTTCTGGGTTGCGCCACAACGCAATCGGTTGACACCAAGAAGAAGGCGGAGGCCAAGCATCAACTGGGCAATTCCCTGCTCTACGAAAAGAACTATCAGGGCGCAGTGACCGAACTCAGGGAGGCTGCGGAACTCGATCCGGAGAATGCGAACATCCAGAACAGTTTGGGTATCGCTTATCAGGGGTTGAGGCTGCCTGAACGCGCAATTCCGCATTACCAGAAGGCGATCCAGCTCAAGCCGAATTCCCCGGAGTTCGAAAACAACCTGGGCACGGCCTATGCAGGAGCGAANCAGTGGGATTCGGCGATCCAGTGGTTTCAGAAGGCTGCGGACAACTATCTCTATCGGACCCGCCACTTGGCTTATGAGAACCTGGGTTCCGCCTATCACAACAAGGGAGACTACAGGCGGGCGATTGAGAATTACAAGAAGGCTGTGGAGTTCTATAAAGACTACGCTCCGGCCTACATCAACATGGGCATCTCCTATGAAGCTCTGAAGGAATGGGACAACGCGATCGCGGCCTACAAGAAAGCCGCGGAAGCTGAACCGGATTCCGCTCTGCCCCACCTTCAGATGGGAGATCTCTACCTGCGCCTCAATCATCAGGAGGCGGCCGTGGAAAGCCTCCTGGTCGCCATCAAGATCGATCCGAACGGGCCCTACGGAAAGGCGGCGCGGAGCCTCCTTGCCACGACAAGAAAGAGCAAGTGAGTCGGATCATTTGGCATGGAACATTGATCATTGCCCATTGAACATTGAACGATGATTATCCGGTTTTGATACCATCAAGGGAGATAATCAATCGGCTGGTTGCATGTCGGATTTCCTTTGCGATGCATGGAGATGATGGATGAATGACGTTGCTGAAAGGGCAATGAAGATCCCGTCCTTCATTGTCATGGACGTGCTTGAACGGGCTCAGGCCCTTGAGCGGCAGGGCCGAAGAATCATTCATCTGGAAGTAGGCGAACCGGACTTCCCGACGCCGGAGTGCATTTGTGAAGAGGCGAACAAGGCCATTTGCGACGGCTTGACCCACTACACCCACAGCCTGGGCTTGATCGAGCTGCGGGAGGCGATCTGCGAGCATTATTCCGAGAAGTACGGCGTGAAGGTCCATCCGGAACAGATCGTCATCACGTCAGGCACTTCCCCGGCTCTGTTTATGATCTTTGCGGCTCTTCTGGATCGTGACGAGGAAATTATTATTTCCGATCCGCACTATCCCTGCTATCCCAACTTCGCCACCTTCCTTGGAGCCAAGCCGGTGTGCGTGAACGTGTTTGAGGAAGAGGGCTTTCAGTACAGAGCGGAAAAAATCAGAGAAAGGATCACGCCCAGGAGCAAGGCCATCCTGGTCAACTCGCCCTCCAATCCCACGGGGATGCTGCTCTCTCCCGACCGGATGTCCCAGATCGCAGAGATCGGGCCCTATGTCATCTCCGATGAAATCTACCACGGGCTGGTGTACGGGAAAAAGGAGCATTCCATTCTGGAATTCACCGACAAGGCGTTTGTCCTGAACGGGTTCTCCAAAGCCTTTGCCATGACCGGCTGGCGCCTCGGATACATCATTGCACCGCCGGATTTTGTCCGGCCCCTCCAGAAGATCCATCAGAACTTCTTTATCTCCGCAGGAAGCGTTTCGCAGTGGGCGGGGTTGGCTGCTCTCAGGAACGCGGCTTCCGACGTGGAGCGGATGCGAAGGACTTATGATGAAAGGCGGAGGTTCCTGATCAAGCGACTCAGGGAACTTGGCTTTGTCTTGAAGGTTGAGCCGGAGGGAGCCTTCTACATTTTCTTGAACGTGCGCCATCTGTCTCAGAATTCCTATGCCCTGGCCTTTGACATTCTCGAAAAGGCTGGCGTCGGGGTCACGCCGGGGATTGATTTCGGCGAGAATGCGGAAGGCTATATCCGGATCTCCTATGCCAATTCCCTCCAGAACATCATGGAAGGGCTGGACCGCATCGAACAATACCTGAAGGGCCGGTAATGGACGCTGCCTTCCTCAAGAGTGCCTTTGACGAGAGCCAGTACCCTCCGCCCGACAAAACGGAAGTGGCCTTTGCAGGCCGATCCAATGTGGGCAAGAGTTCCCTCCTGAATATCCTCGTGAACAGGAAGAACCTGGCCAGAACAAGTTCCACCCCCGGCAGGACCCAGGCTCTCAATTTCTTCCGTGTCAATGACCGCTTCACCTTCGTCGACTTGCCCGGCTACGGGTATGCCCGAGTCTCTCGTGAGGTGAAAAGGTCATGGCGCGGCATGGTGGAGGCCTACATCAAGAACCGTCCGAACCTGAAAGCGGTGGTGGTGATCGTCGACATGCGGAGGGATCTCGAGGAAGACGACAGGGGTCTCATGGAGTGGCTGGAACAGGAAGGGAAAAACGTCATTCCGGTCATCACCAAAGTGGACAAGCTCACCCGAAAGGAGAGAGATTCACGGGTTCGCGAGATGGAGAGGGAGATCTACGGAATCGTCCCTCAAAAGCCCATCCTTTTTTCGGCCAAGACCGGAGAAGGCCGCAAGGAAATCTGGGACAGGCTCCTCAGCTTGATGAAGGTCTGAGGCTTTCCAGCCCATAGGCTTTGATCTTCTTGTGCAAATTGCTTCTCTCAATGCCGATGGCGTCCGCCGTCTGTGAAACATTCCACTTGAACTCCTGAAGTTTGGAGGCGATGAAGGCCTTTTCGAAATGTTCCTTAGCCTCTTTGAAGGAGCCGGCTTTCAGGGTGGAGGTCAGCGCGGTTTCCTCATCGGCTTGCTTGTTGAAGGGCGTGGGAATGTCCTCCGCCCGCACCTCCTTCGCCTGAGTCATGATCACCAGCCTCTCCACCAAGTTTCTCAGTTCCCGTATGTTCCCGGGCCAGGGGTATCTCTTCAGCACCTGAATCGCCTCCTCGGAGAACTCCTTGGCCGCCATGTTGGTGTTGAGAGCCATTTCCTTCAGAAATTCTTTGACCAGAGCGGGGATGTCTTCCCTGCGCTCTCTGAGCGGAGGGACTCGGATGGGGATGACATTGAGGCGGAAGTACAGGTCGTCCCGGAAACGGCCTTTTTCGATCTCCGCTTCCAGATCCTTGTTGGTGGCGGCGATGACCCGAACATCCACATGAATGGTCCTGGAGCCGCCGACCCTTTCGAATTTCTGCTCCTGAAGGATTCTGAGTGTTTTGGACTGGGCCTTGAGGCTCATGTCCCCGATCTCGTCGAGGAAGAGAGTCCCTTCGTGGGCAAGATCGAATTTACCCTTTTTCATGGCTGTGGCACCGGTGAAAGCACCCTTTTCATGCCCAAAGAGTTCGCTCTCGATCAGTTCTTCGGGAATGGCCGCGCAGTTCACTTCGACCATGGGCTTGAGGCCGCGTTTGCTGAGCCGGTGAATGGCGCGGGCCACCAGCTCTTTGCCGGTCCCGTTTTCGCCTGAAATGAGAACCCAGGCGTTGGTCGGTGCCACGATCTTGATCTGCTCTTTGAGCTGCCGGATGGGGTCGCTGTCTCCGGTGAGGTTGTACTTGTCTTTGGTCTGCTCCCTGAGAAGGTGGATCTCCTCCTCCAGCCGGGAGTAGCCCACGGCATTGTTGATCACCAGCAGAAGTTTCTCGATGGAGAGGGGCTTTTCAATGAAGTCGTAGGCGCCGAGCTTGGTGGCCCTGACCGCGGTCTCAATGGTGCCGTGACCCGACATCATGACCACCTGGAGTTCGGAGTGAGACTCCTTGATCTTGACGAGGGTCTCGATGCCGTCCATTCCGGGCATCCAGATGTCCAGCAGGACGATGTCGGGCATGACTTCGTCGATCCTCTCCAGAGCCGCAGAGCCGCAGCCGGCGCTGATCACTTCAAATCCCTCGTCGGTCAGGATGCCCTGCAGGGACTGGATGATGCTCTCTTCATCATCCACAATCAAAACGGTCCTTGCCATACTCTCACCTCTTCTTACCCGTAACAGTTACCTTTGGCTTTTCCTCAGGCTGAAGACGCGCCGATCATCTCAAGGGCGATGCGAGCGGTTCTCTCGGAGGCACTCCCTTGGCCCAGCGTTTCTCTGAGAGCACGGAGCTTTTTTACCATCTCCCTGCGCCTGTCGTCATGATCAAGGATGTCCATGGCCTCTTGGGCCAGCCGCGCCGGGGTCACGTCGCCCTGGATCAACTCTGGAACCACTTCTTCGCCGGCCACCAGATTGACCAGGCCGATGAAGGGGACCGAAATCACCATCCTCCCGATCCAGTAACTGAAAAAGGAGACACGGTAGACGATGACCATGGGAGTCTCCATGATCGCCGCTTCCAGGGTTGCTGTCCCCGAAGCAACCAGGGCCAGGTCACAGGCCTTCAGAACGCGGTAGACATCCCCATGCATCACTTGGACGTCCAGGGAGGATTTCTTGAGAATCCCGTCAAGNAGTTCGGCCGGAATGGTCGATGCCCGGGGCAGGAGACACTTCAAGTCTGCGTGCTTGGCACGGAGTCTCTCCGCGGCCTCGACCATGACAGGGAGGAGGTTGGTCACTTCCTCTTTCCTGCTCCCCGGCAAGAGCGCAAGCACGGGAGCGGTCTGATGAAGGCCGAGTTCTGTGCGCACCCGCCTCCCATCCAAACCCGCAGGGATCTCTTCCAGGAGAGGGTGGCCCACGTGCTCGACGTGGAGACCTCTTTCCCGGTAGAAATCTTTTTCAAAGGGCAGGATAACCGCCATACGGTCCACGCAGCGCCGGATGGTTTCGACCCGGCCTTTTCGCCAGGCCCACACCTGGGGGCTGATGTAGTAAAGAACAGGGACCTGGAACCGCTTTGCCGCACGAGCCAGTCTCAGATTGAAGTCAGGGTAGTCCATGAGGATGAGCAAAACCGGCCGGTCTTTCCGGAGAATGGTTTTGAGCGTCAGGTAGGCTCGTGTGACCGTGGCCAATCGCGAGAGGACCTCTGTCAAGCCCACGACGGCCATCTCCGAGGAACTGAAGAGAATCCGAACGCCGGCCTCCTGCAGGCACGGGCCGCCGATACCCCAGAAGGTCAACGCGGGATCGAGGCGCTTCAGCGCAGTGACCAAGTGGGAACCGTGGAGGTCTGCGGACGCTTCTCCTGCAACAATGAGCACAAGTCTTGAATTCACGGGATCAGCAAACGGCCTGAAATTTT
>JGI20214J51650_10000629_pt1 | contig 22088 bp, 19 predicted proteins | sample WetSurMetagenome_FD_51650 | JGI IMG/M metagenome (IMG submission 51650) | reverse complement strand
TTCCTGAAGTTTTATCCATTTGTCACCTGCTTTTTTAACCAGCTGTTTTCCGGCCAGGCCTGACGTAACCGCTTCTTTTTTAGCCTTTAATTCACTTAATTTACTCTTAAGTCCGGAGTATTGAGGATTCTGTGACAAAGCCGGATCAGGCTTTCTCCAGAAAAACATAAAACCTCTTTTAGGTTCACTACCGGATAGTTTTGATCTGATTTCCAGCTCCTCTTCATTTATTGAAGATTGAGTTTTCATCAGGTCATAAATGTGTTTCATTTCATCATTCAGCTTTACAGTGACATCTTCGAGGTAAAGCCTCCAGGCATCTTCAAGTGAATCGAGGTATTTATTTATCTCCCCGCTAACAGTGATAACTGAAGAGAGGTCTGCTATCCACTTTCTTGATAGTTCAAGATGAGTAAGTCCTGCCAGTAACTCTCTCAATTCAGTACCAGGATTATCTGTAACGTTAATCAACCAACCCTTAGGGACTGAGAACCGGCAGCTCACCTCGGGTAATGAAAGATCACTCCGTAAAACATCTTCAGAGATAACTCCCGAATAAAAAACTTTCAGTCCTTCAAGGACTGATGTTTTTCCTGATTCATTCTGACCGATAAGGCATGTTATATTATCAGGAGAAAGATTTTGCCATCCTGTATCAACTATAGACCGGAAGTTTCTGATTCTGAAAGCTGTAAGCTTCATCATGATAAAACCAATTAAAATTGAAAACCAAAAACAAGAACATCATCAATCTGCTGGGCTCTTCCTTTCCACTCATTAAAAACACTTTCAAGATGTTGTTTCTGTTGAGACATTGGAAGCTCTTCTATTGAGTGTATTATCCGTTTGAGATGCTTATACTTAAATTTCTTGTCGGTAATTTCTCCAAACTGATCGGAGAAACCATCTGAAAACAGATAAAATGAATCGCCAGGTTTCGTTTCAATACAATTATTTGTGAATGAAGCTTCCTTTATAGGGGCAATTCCTAAAGTCATCTTATCAGGTTTGAATTCAGTTAATTCACCGTCCCTTATCATAATAAGAGGCCTGTTGGCACCTGAATACTGCAATTTACCGGTTAAACAATCAACTATACACAATCCTATATCAATACTGTCTTTTGTCTCTTCACCGCCGCCAGTCTGATGAAGTGCTTTCATAACTTTCTCTCGCATCAGATTAAGTATCCTGTTGGCTTTCAAATTCACACCAGTCTGCATTATCTCATTCAGGAAACTTATTCCTAATATACTCATCAGTGCGCCGGGAACTCCGTGCCCGGTACAATCTCCGGCTGCAATGCACATTTTTTGCCTGTTACAAAAAGCATAATAAAAATCCCCGCTCACAATATCCTTTGGAAGAAAGAGTACAAAAAAGTCTTTCAGATATCCCTTAAGCACAGCAGGATCAGGCATTAACGCATGCTGTATCATACCTGCATAACGAAGGCTTGATAAATGATCGGTCAATTCCTGATCATAGATCACAGATAGAAAATCAGATTCTTCCTGTTTCTTAACATCCATACATGAACCTCCCCAAACCGACAATAAAAATATACATTAATTCTGATACTATTCAACTTTCGAAAGAACCTTTTAATCATGTTTCCTTACCAGAAGAACAACATTCTCAACGTGATGAGTATGAGGGAACATATCAACAGGCTGAACACGTGCAACAACATAATCTTCCGATAAAATTAAAATATCACGAGCCTGCGTAGACGGGTTACAGCTCACGTAAACAATTTTATCAGGTGCAGCTTTCAATATGGTCAATATAACTTCCTCAGCCATTCCTGCACGTGGCGGATCAGTAATAATGACATCAGGTTTACCATGCAATTCTAAAAATTTCTCGGAAAGAACATCTTTCATATCTCCTGCAACGAAGAAAGTATTAATGATATTATTTATTTCAGAGTTTATTTTTGCATCTTTTACGGCTTCCTCGACATATTCAATTCCAATTACTTTTCCTGCTGAGCCTGCAATGAAATTTGCGATAGTCCCTGTTCCGGTATACAGGTCATATACAATTTCCTTGCCCGTCAGTCCTGCAAATTCTTTGGCAATCCTGTAAAGTTCCAGAGCTTGTCTTGCGTTGGTCTGATAAAATGATTTAGGACCGATCCTGAACCTTAAACCATCCATTGTATCAACTATATGATCATCGCCCTTATACAAAATAGGATTTTGATCATTCAGAGAATCATTTCTTTTAGAATTAATAACATACATGAGAGAAGTAATCTGTGGAAATTCTGATGCAAGAAAATCAAGCAGGCTTTCTCTTTTCTCAATATCTTCATGAAAAAAAACCACAATAACCATAAAATTGCCATCAAGTGAGTTGCGTATTACAAGATTCCGCAGAAAACCTCTCTGTTCCCTCAGGTCAAAAAACTGAAGTTTGCTTTTCAAAGAATACTCCTTCACTGCATTCTTTATCGCATTGGAAGGCTCAGGCTGAAGATGACACTCAGTAATATCAAGTACTTTGTCAAATAGCCCTGGAATATGAAATCCCAAAGCATTCTCTTTCTCAAACTTATTACCAGATTCCACCTCTTCTTTTGTGAGCCATCTCTTATCAGAAAATGTGTATTCGAGTTTATTTCTGTAAAGGAATATTTCAGATGATCCTTTGACAGGGCTTATTTCATTTAAATCGACCTTCCCGATACGGATAAGGTTATCGCTTACCTGTTTTTCCTTATACTTAAGTTGAAGATGATACGGGAGATGCTGCCATTTACAGCCACCACACACCCCGAAATGGATACAACGTGGCTCAATCCGGTCAGCGGAGTACTCATGAAACTTAAGGACTCTGCCTTCCAGATATCTCTTTCTTTTTTTAATAACCTTAATATCAACAACATCACCAGGGATCAGCATCGGCACAAATACTACAAGATTATCTACTCTTGCCAGTGCATTTCCTTCAGCTCCAATGTCAGTTATCCTGACTTTTTCCAATAAAGGGAGTTCTTTTCTTCTTCCCACTTTCCTGACCTTTCATAAAATAAGACAAACAATCTCCGATTGCGCAAAGATAACTGTTCCTTAGTTAATTCCTCTCCGGAATTCAATTCATATAAAAGAGTTATGTGGCATTCCTCAAACGGAGATTTCTAAATTAAATTAGTATCTTAATTTTTAAAATTGTAACTTGAGTGAGAAAACATTCGGATATCTAACATCGTAACTATTTTAGTATTAGCAATATTTTTCATTATTATAAAATATCTAATTACTACTTGCCGTTATGAATCAAAAAATTAAAAACATACTAGCAATATGTATCGGAGTAATTCCAGTCTACTTTATATTGATTTGGTATCGCCTGACACATGACGAAGTGTTTACGATTTTTGATATGTTAGCCTACCCATTAATTATTGGTGGTGCAAACATATTGTTAATCATAGCTTTAAACAAATACCTATTAAAAGAAAAGATTAACAACTTCAGTTGTGGAAAAGGAAAATGGTATTGGGATATACTTATTGGATTAATTCTGGCCGGCATTTACTTCCTGTTAATGTATATTGAACAGGCAACTGTTGCACGGATATTACCTCAAGGAAAGCCAACTTCACAAGAAGTAATAAACTTGATGATTGGCCTGGCGAATAATCCATTTCTTTTAGCAATCTGGTTAGGGCCAGTTGTTTGGATCGGAGTAGCAGTATTTGAAGAATTAGGAAGAGTGTTTTTTCTAAATTGTCTGTGGAGGTTATCAAAGAATAAATATTTGGAGTTGACTGCAGTAATATTTGTTGCCTTTTTTTGGGGATTTGCTCATTTATATCAGGGAGCTTTCGGGATAATTTCTGTAGGTATTCAAGGATTAGTTATGGGTTTATATTATTACAAATACCGACGAATCTGGCCTTTAATAATATCCCATGCTTTATACGATAGCATTCAGGTAATTATGTTTGTAGCTCAGGTTACATGACCTGGGAAAATAATAAAAGCAACACAACACTGACAATGTTATAAAAAGCTCATTAAGAAGCCGAATGCAAGAGTTGGCAAAAAAGGAATCAATGCTCAGTAGCAGGACTTCTGACTTCCGGTTTCCGACTACAGACAACTTTTCCTATATTTGCAGACATTTTAATTCACTCTATGGTTTCCGTTCAGGATATTTCAGTATCATTTGGCAGTTTCGACTTGTTAACAAATATCTCCTTTCTGATAAATGATCAGGACCGGATTGGTCTGGCAGGGAAAAATGGTGCCGGAAAATCAACTCTTCTTAAAATTATTGCAGGTCTTCAGAGTCCTTCCTCCGGCCAGATCGATAAGTCCAAAGATGTTACAATCGGATACCTCCCCCAACAGATGAAGGTGGATGATACCACAACTGTTATGAATGAGACAATAACAGCTTTTTCTGAACTAATCGGACTTTCTGAGGAGATTGAACATTGCAGTTCTGAAATTGCCAGAAGAGATGATTATGAATCGGCAGATTATCTGAAACTTTGCGATTACCTGAGCGTTGTTGAAGAGAGATACAGGATGCTTGGAGGAACAAACTACCTGGCTGAAGCAGAGCAAACACTTCTTGGTCTAGGATTTGAACGGAAAGACTTTGACAGATTTACAAAGGAATTAAGCGGCGGATGGAGGATGCGCATTGAACTTGCCAAGATCCTGCTGAAAAAACCTTCGCTCTTTCTTCTTGATGAACCAACCAATCACCTTGATATTGAGTCTATTCAATGGCTTGAATCATTTCTTGCCGGTTATCCGGGGGCAGTAGTACTTGTCTCTCACGACAGGGCTTTTCTTGATAATGTTACCAGAAGGACAATTGAGATCTCCTTAGGAAAAATATACGATTACAAGGCATCATGGTCTAAATATCTTGTGCTCAGGGAGGAAAGGAGAGAACAACAGATTGCTGCATTCAGGAACCAGCAAAAGAAAATTGAAGATACTGAAAAATTTATCGAACGTTTCAGGTCCAAAGCCACCAAGGCTGTTCAGGTTCAATCTAAAATCAAACAACTCGATAAAGTTGAAAGACTGGAGGTTGATGAAGAGGACAAGAGTGCAATTAACCTCAGATTTCCTCCGTCACCCCGATCAGGTTCTGTTGTTGTTGAGGCAAAAGAACTATCGAAAAATTACGGATCATTAAATGTCCTGAACAAAATAGATATCAAAATTTCCAGGGGAGAAAAAGTTGCATTCGTTGGAAGGAATGGAGAAGGGAAAACCACCTTTTCAAAAATTATTACCGGAGAGCTTGAATACACCGGTAGTCTCACACTGGGACATAACGTTAAAACAGGATATTTTGCTCAGAATCAGGATGAACTGCTGGATGAAGAAAAAACAGTACTTCAGACAATTGATGATGTGGCCAAAGGAGACATCAGAACAAAGATCCGCAATATGCTTGGTGCATTTCTTTTCAGGGGGGATGATGTTGAGAAAAAGGTCAAAGTACTATCAGGGGGCGAAAGGTCAAGGCTAGCCCTTGTGAAACTTTTACTGGAACCGAGTAATCTTCTGGTTCTCGATGAGCCAACCAATCATCTCGATATGCGTACCAAGGATATTCTTAAAGAAGCCCTGATAAAATACGATGGCACGCTAATTGTGGTGTCACATGACAGGGATTTTCTGGATGGAATAGTCGGGAAGGTATATGAATTCAAACATAACCGGATTAAGGAAAATATAGGTGGCATTTATGATTTTCTCAGGAAGAAAAAGATTGAAAATCTGAAAGATATCGAGAGAAAGGAAAAAGTTAAAAATGACAAAGTACAATCAAATGTTTCCTCAAATAAACAAAAATACCTTGATAAGAAGGAATTCGATCGTAATCTGAGAAAGTTAAGGAGGCGACTTGAGGAATCGGAAATTGTAATTGAGAAAATAGAAGCAGAAATTATGGCTGTTGATAAAGCATTTATGGAACCTGGAAATTCTTCAGAAGCTCATGAAATAGATTATAATAAGTATCAGGATTTAAAGGAACAGCTGAATGAAGAGATGAATAAATGGGCAATGTATAGCAATGAGGTTGAAGAGTTTTTAAAAAATAACCGCGAAGATGGATTTACATCAGTTTGAAAAAGAATACAGGGTGCATGTCTATGAAACCGGACCTGACGGCAGGCTCAACCTATATTCTTTATTCAATTATTTGCAGGATATTGCCTCTGACCATGCAGTAAAACTTGGTTTCGGCAGGGATGATCTGATGAGAGATAACCGCTTCTGGGTGCTTTCAAGGATGTATGCAGTTATTAATGAATGGCCATTATGGGAAGACACTATTATAGTAAAAACATGGCCTAATGGTACTGATAAACTGTTTGCTCTGAGAAATTACATGGTGAATTTTCCCGATGGCAGGCTAGTTGCATCCGGCACATCATCCTGGCTTATCCTCGACCGAACGACCAAAAAGGTCCAGCGACCTGATTCAATACTTTCTCAATACAACCCTGGTCTTAAATCAGATAATTCACCCATAAGATATGCTTCAAAGCTTGAGCCTTCTGAAGAGAATGGCTATCTGACTCCCTTATTCAGAATAAAAGTAAGTGATCTTGATGTAAACCTGCATACAAACAATGTAAGATATCTGAAATGGGTAAATGATTACTACGACCTTGATTTCGTGCTGCATAATGCTGCCCAATCGGCTGAAATAAACTATCTTGCCGAATCTCTTTTTGGCGAAGAGATAATGATTAGAACATCGGTGGAAAAAGAAAATAAGAGTATTTACAACCACTCAATCTTGCGGAATGCTGACAAAAAGGAACTTTGCAGGATAAGAATTGAATGGAAAAAAATTGACATTCTGGACGTTAACTAATTTCGGGTATGAAGAATAGAATCACCATCAGGATCTCTTGTATACTACTTACCATCACGATACTGATCGCTGTTATCAGCTCATGCAAAACGATTCAGCAAACTACTGACTCCAAAGATCTGTCCTATTTATACAACCCCACAAAAAATCCTATCAACACTCTTTATAATGTTATTAACAGATCTGATGATGAGTCAGTTCTATCTGTTAAGTTCTTTGCTAAAGATCTCTTCTTTTCCGAAGCTAATCCGCAGGGTGTTCCTACAGCAATGATGCTCATTACAGTCAAACTCTTTAATATCAGCCAGGGGAAGCTTCTGGCTGATACCGCTGTTTATAATATTGGCATTGTCGAGGAAAAAGGAAGAGCTGAATATGTCTATAATATTCCATTGAAGGTAGAGAAAGGTATTGAATATTTGGCTGAGATTAAAACTTTAGACAAGCTTCGTCTTCAGGTTGCACAGGCTTTTGTTCCATTTAATACTCTTTCATACAACAACAAATACAATTTCAAAGCCCGTGGTCATTTCGCAAAAAATGAGCTTTTCAATCCGGTTTTAAGGGTCAATGAATATGTTAACCTTCTTTACTCCAGGGGACCTTTTGATAGTCTCTTTATTTCATTTTACAAACCTTTTAATGAAGTTCCGGATCCGCCATCGATGCTGCTGCCTGAAAAAACTCTCGACTATGAACCGGAAAAGGTTATCTCTCTCCCTTATTCTGACACGATGCCAATGATGTTCCCCAGAGAGGGTATTTATTTGTGTTCTACAGCTAGGGATATCAAAGATGGATTCACCTTTTTGAATTTTGGCCCATTATATCCTGCAATGACAACACCGGAAGTAATGATTGAGCCACTAGCCTATCTGGCGAATCCGGATGAGGTCTCTTCCCTCAGATTAGCAACAAAACCAAAAGCAGCTCTTGATGATTTCTGGATAAAATGCGGAGGTAATATTGAAAAGGCCAGAGAGCTCATCAGAATTTATTATACAAGAGTCGTTTATTCAAACTTTTACTTCACATCCTACAAGGAAGGCTGGAGGAGTGAGAGAGGAATGATATATATAATTTACGGACCACCTGACAAAGTTTATAAAACATCTGATGGAGAGAACTGGGGCTACAGGAAACCAGTGATCAAATCTTCATGGGGCGGCAGATACAGGGTAAGCAATGATTATCTTTTCTTTAATTTTAAAAAGAAAGTAAATCTATTCTCCGATAATGATTATTTCCTGAGCCGAAGTGAAACACCTGTAACATACTGGGACAAAGCAATTACCAGCTGGAGAAAAGGAATTGTTTTCCGTCTCGACAATCCTGAAGATTTTTAGGGTTTATCATTTAAAATAAGCTATGCAGAAAGAAACAGATTGCATTTTTGGATTGAGAGCTATAATTGAGGCTATAAAGGCAGGAAAACAGATTGACAGGTTACTGGTTAAACAGGGACTTCAGGGTGCTCTTTATCATGAGCTGATGACCGAGGTAAAAAACCATAATATCGTATACCAGATAGTACCTGTTGAGAGAATTGAACTTGTCACACGAAAGAACCACCAGGGGGTACTGGCATGGCTGTCTATAATTGAATATCAATACATTACCAACCTCCTTCCGATGATATTTGAAAAGGGAGAAGACCCGCTTATCATTGCTTTAGACGGCGTTTCTGATGTAAGAAACTTTGGAGCCATAGTGCGTACTTCTGAATGTCTGGGTGCCCATGCAATAATAATTCCTGAAAAGGGATCTGCAAGGATAACAGCTGATGCTGTAAAGACATCGGCAGGGGCTTTGCATTCATTCCCTGTTTGCAGAGAAAAAAGTATTGTCAGGGCAATAGAGTACCTGAAAGAATCGGGATTGAAAGTAATCTGTGCTGCGGAAAAATCAGGAATATTGGCTTCTGATACGCAATTAACAGGACCTTCTGTATTAATACTGGGTTCTGAAGATAAAGGTATCAGCCGTGAACTGACAGGACTTTCCGATAGTCAGGTAAGAATACCGATGACCGGTAATATTGGTTCTCTTAATGTTTCAGTTGCTGCAGGTATCCTTCTCTATGAAATAGTCAGGCAGCGGTCAGTTTAATTTATTCAATAATACTCCTTATTCTCTGATCAAGTGCCTCCTGATCGGAGGTAAATGATGCCAGTCCTGCAAGTGTAAGTAATGTATCTGGAGCTATTTTACCTTCACTTATTTTTTTCTCCCAATGAGCGTGCACAGGAATTTTCCCGTCAGATACAAGAAAACTCTTCTCCTCTTTTGTCAGAGAAGGGAACATATCTTCGCAGCCCTCTTCATGAGCAATATGAATCAGTTCGTAACCAGTGGAAGGTAGTTTGGAAGCCAGCCTTTCCGAGAGATTAAGAACCTTACTGTCTACCTCCCAGAATTTTTCAATGTGAGCTCCTTTAGCTGATTCATAAAGACTTACATTATAATTTTCATGAGTCCGGGATGAGAACTTCCCTGATAATTCTTTTTTTCCGGCAATAGCCACTTTCGGGGGCATAGTATAAACATCTGTTCCTGCAAGAAGCTCAAGCTGATTATAATTCCTCAGACTTGCAGCAATAAGCCTGGTCTGCCATGGATTTTCTGCTGAAAGTCCGGTTACCCAGTTCTGTGAAGAGATAACAGCCATCTCTCCTGCGCCTGAGCCATCACCAAGGTTATTATTAATCATATAAGCACCAATTCTCCCAAGGAAGACATTAAGATAATCAGGTCTGGCTACTCTTGTCACAATTACATTCTCACGCGCACTGAACTCAAGTGTGAAATTGACTCTGATACCTGAATCTCTAAGAAGTCTGGCCCCAATCAAACCTTCGGCAGTATAAGGAACCTTTACAATAAATTGTTCCGGACATATTTCGTGATATCTTTTCCCATAATACAGGATTGCCTTTATATCATGAGCAGTATCAGTATGAAGTTCAACACTTACGAGACCTCCGAACTTTTGAGCCAGTCTCAAACCATGGCGTGCATTTAAAATGAAGGCTATCTCCTTGACGCGATCTTCCTGAGGAAGATCTCTAACAATACTTTTAGATTCAGAAATAAACACATCATATATGCCCTTTTGTATCTCATTATTAAGCAGAGTATTGTTGGTTGTTAAAGCGCTCATTTCAGCAGACCAGTTTGCTTCAGCTTCCTCCATATCACCGGTATCAAGCCATAACTCTGTCCCAGTATCCCGGAGCGATTCCCAAAAGGAGTCCTTTTTCCCAGTAACATGCTTTTCGTTCAGGTTCTTCCAAACAAAATCACTAATTCTGGTATTAATGTCAGCCATAGTTATTGTTTTTTAATGTTATCAATATATTTAATATTTCGCTGATAAAGAAAGCAGATCTTCACCTGTTGGGTGCTGAAATACTTTAAGTCCGAACTCATTCATAATTGCCAGAAGATGTTCAAATATTTCTGACTGAATATTCTCATAAGGTACAAAACCATTTTTTTTTGTAAATGCATACACCTGCAAAGGTAATCCGTTTCCTTCCGGTTCTCTGTGTCGCACAACCAATGCCTCTTTAGTGTCGATCAATGGATGGTGCCTGAGATATGTTTCAGTATAATACCTGAAAATACCCAGATTTGTCAATTGCGATGAATTGAAAAAAGGAGAACCGGTATTACTTAACACTGAGTTACGAATATTTGTTTGTTTTTCTATAGAATCAATATGATCTTTGATCATTGGAATCGTGCATAGCTTTCCTTTCAACTCATTATCAGGAAATCTGATGCTCTTCATATCAATCAATATCGATCTTTTTATCTGTCTGATCCCGGCTTCTTCCATCCCTCTCCAGTTTTGAAACGACTCATTTACAAGGGAATAAGTAGGTACAGTAATAATTGTCTTGTCGAAATTCTGAATCTTAACAGTATTTAATGTGATATCCGTGACCAGACCATCAACCCCGCGACCAGGAATTGTGATCCAGTCGCCCACTTTAAGCATCTTGTCTGCTGACAGCTGAATGCTGGCGACCAGTCCCAAGAGAGTATCCCTGAAAACAAGGATCAGAACTGCTGCCATTGCACCCAGCCCTGTAAGGATACTTGAAATATCTTTTTTGAAGACTACCGATACTAAAATGAGGAGAGCTACCAGAATGACAAATATCTTAACAAGCTGGACATAGCCCTTAATATGACGGTGCTGCGAAATAGGAAGCGTATTATAAATTGTATGCCATGCCTCAACAAATGAGTTAACCACAACAGTACTAATAATCACCATGTAGATATATGTCAGTTTATGGACAGCAATAAGCCATACAGGATAAGCCTTAAGAGCCCATCCGGCCATAAACCAGATAACGAGTGCGGGTGCAAAATGAGATAGCCTGGTAAATACTTTTTTCTCAAGAAAGATGTCATCCCAGGTCGAAGTGGTTTTTTTAACAATTCTGGTAACAAGCTTCAGTATGATAGCTTTTGCAGTCAGATTTGACAACCAGCTTAAAAACAAAACAATTACTACAAGTGCAACTGTACTGAGGAATGAAGAGATGCTATAGCTTAAGCCTGTCTGCAAAAAAAACTGCTTAAGCCATATTGCTGGGTCATTCATTAAAGGCATGTCAAATCACTTAATTATTTTTGTGTAAAAGTAAATAAATTATCAATCTCTCTTATTGAATATTTTTAGCTTTGCATTATTCAACAAATAAAAATCATTGTGAAAACAATTATCTTGTTCATTTTGTTTGGCTATTCAGCGATAGGTCAGGCTCAAAGCAATTTTGAAAAGTATTTTACCCCCAGGGTTTTAAGGTTCGATTTTATGCTTGCCGGAAATTTTCAGAAAACTGTCGTTTACCCGGTCGGGATGAAGGAGGAGCCATATTGGGCAGGTTCCAATACTAATCTGACTGATCCTTTTAATTATGGTAATTTCAAATATGAAGTATTTGATGACGCTGGAAATACTCTTATCTACTCCAGAGGATTTTGCTCACTGTTCCAGGAGTGGCAGACCACAACTGAAGCAAAGACTCTTGAAAAAAGTTTTTATGAAGTAGCTACCATGCCCTACCCTAAAAACAAAATCAGGTTTGTTCTAAGTATGAGGGAACGGAATGGCTCTTTCTCTAAACTTTATGAAATAAGAATTGACCCTACAGATTACTTTATCAGAAAAGAAGATCCTCTAAAAGCAGGTAAGACTAAAATCTATGACGGCGGCAACCCGAATACCTGTGTCGATCTGGCATTTATCGCTGAAGGTTATAAGGCTGGAGAAATGGGTAAATTCCGTGATGATGTAAAAATGATGGCTGATCTGCTTTTTGAAGAGGCTCCATTCAATTCTTACAAGGATAAAATCAATATATGGGCTGTTGAAGCAGAATCGCAGGATTCAGGTACCGATATCCCAGGTGAAAAAGTATATGTCAATACAGTATTGAATTCAAGCTTTTATACCTTCAACCTGGACCGCTATCTGACAACCCAGGATATAAAATCGGTAAATGATTATGCAGCTTTAGTTCCTCATGATAACATTATTGTTCTGATCAACAGTACAAAATATGGTGGAGGCGGAGTCTACAATTACTACAGCGGTACAACAGTCGGACATCCCCTTTCAAAAAAAGTATTTATACATGAATTTGGACATGGATTTGCTGGTCTTGCCGATGAATACTACTCATCTTCAGTAGCTTATGATGAATTTTATCCTCTTAACACCGAACCATGGGAGCCAAATATTACCACACTCGTAAACTTTGAATCAAAATGGAAGGGGTTGGTTGGAAAGGAGATACCAACACCAACTCCTGCTGAAGAAAAATATAATAACACAACAGGTTTATTTGAAGGTGGCGGATATTCTTCAAAAGGAATATACCGATCTGAAATGGAATGCCGGATGAAAAGTAACAGTCCGAAAGGATATTGTTCTGTCTGCCGTGAGGCTATGAGGAAGATGATCGAATCCTATATAAAATGAGTTGCAGAGATGTATTAAATATATAAATACTTATTATCAAATAAGACGTAATAAATATAAAGGGACACTTTAAATATAAAGAGACGCTTTAAATATAGAGAGATGTAATAAATATGCAGAGACGTAATAAATATGCAGAGACGTAATAAATAAGTAGAGACGTTGCATGCAACGTCTCTACTTATTTTTAACACATTGTCACCTGCCTGTTTTTAACAAACTTATTTGCTTTTTCTGTCTATTATATAAAACAATACAAGGCTAAGTCCACCGAATAAGAATATCATTGACACATAATCAGGACCTTGCTGCATTACCTGGAATGACTCAAGAATAGCCCCGGCGATAATGCCAATTCCGACACCCATAAAAAGCATTCCTATTTTCAAAGTAAACCTGCCCCAGGTAAAAGTATATTTGATACCTTCCTTACCTGTATTGAACAGACTTGCATCAGCTCCTTTCTCAATAAGGGCCATTCGTTCCTTATTCCTGGTTGTGTAGTAAACATACATAATGCCAAATACTGTGGCAAATAAAGCGATAAAAGCAATCATTGGTTCCATGATTTTTATTTATTGGTTAATAACTCTTTCTGCACCTTTAGACACAAAAAAAATTACCAGGTTACAAAAACCATCACAAAAAAATTCAAACTAATCACATAAGTCAACAGGTATTCGGAATAAAGAAAAAATCAGGTTTTAAGAAACTCGCATGGAACATCTTTAAGACGGGCAATGTCCTGTATCCTTTCTTTAATATTAAATCCGGCAATACAGTTTACGTTACACACCTCACATTTCTCGCACGGATTTCCTGAAAAACCGGCTGTAATAAGTGTATGCTGAGCATGTTCCAGATTTTTGTATCCGTAAGCATACATATAGCTTCTCATAATTGTCGGAATTTCAAGATTATTGATACACTGAGGAACACATGTGCTGCATTGGTGACAATAAAGGCCCGGTTTATTGTTAAATCCTGCCATACTCAGATCTTTAATATCCTGATCAGACATCTTCAGGTTTTTTATCATTGCAATATTCTTCTGCAACTCTTCAAGAGATGACATGCCTGAAACAACGGATGAGATGTTTTCATTCTGCAGAACCCATTTAAGAGCAGCATCAGTATTCAAAGGAGTTGTCCTGCTTTTATCTTCATACACACCTGCAAGTGTTTTCATGGCTACCACACCAACACCTGCTTTTGCTGCATAGGCAATAGCTTCATTAACTACATCTTTTTTATCTGTTTTAAAGTTATATGCTGTCATAACAACATTATAAAATTTACTGTCAGCAGCTGCTGTTAGAGCTTCCGCACAGTTACTATGTGTGGCAATGCCGGTATATTTTGTCTTACCCTGCTTTTTAAGCTCCTGCAAACCCTTTAAAAGTGATTCATTTAATATGACATCCCTTTTCCCTGCATAAGGAAATAATAAGAAATCAATATAATCCAGACCAAAACGCTTCAGGCTTTCTTCAGTTTTTTTGATATATGAATTAACATTAAGTGGTGTGGTAAAATTGCCACTCCGCGTATCAAAACCATCGGGGGTTACTGCAGTTCCTATTATAAAAGAATCCCGCGGTAACCCTTTCAGCCCCTCTCCTACAAGCTTCTCATTGTTCCCCTCACCATAATAAGTTGCTGAGAAGAACAGTTTAATACCTGCATGATATGCAGCTTTAACAAAATTAGGATCGTTTGCATTCCCTGCTCCCATACTTAAAACAGGAGTTTTAATCCCTGTTTTGCCAAGAATCCGTATTGGAAGGTCAGGGATCTCATTCTTCTGTGTATCATTTGTCATACTGGCCTTAAAAGTTCCGGGAATCAATGCGGCTCCTGATATTCCAAGAAAGCTCTTTTTCAGAAATTCACGACGCTGATTTTTTTCCATTGTAATATTTTTAAGTAAATAAGCTTCTTAATGAAAACGCTCACTAATTTACACGAAAATTCTTAAAACAAAATGATTTTCACAGTAACCATTTTTTATATTTACGCGTCAAACAGGCAGAATGGAGTATAAAGGCGACATATTATATATTGAACAGGTACTGGCAGGTAAGAGTAATGCATTCAGCTATATTGTCAACAGGCATAAAGATAAGGCGTTTAACCTGGCACTCAGGATATGTGGAAATCACGAAGAAGCTGAAGAAATTGCACAGGATTCTTTTCTTAAAGCTTACAGGTCGCTGAAAGATTTTAAAAGGAAAAGTAGTTTTGCCACCTGGCTTTACCGTATTGTTTATAATACTGCCATTTCGTCTGTCAGAATAAAAAAGAAAGGTCTCCTCTCCCTGGAAGATTTCCCGGCTGATGCAACTGATTTTATAGGCAGTAACAGCAGTGAAGAGGATGCGGAAACTGAATACAGAAATTCTTTGGTAAGCTTCGCTCTGCAGAAAATAAATGAAGAGGAAAGAGGGTTGATAAGTCTTTATTATTATGATGAGATGAGCACCGAGGAGATATCAGCAGTAACAGGAATTTCGAAATCGAATATTAAAGTTAAACTCTTCAGGGCCAGGCAGAAGATGCTGGAAATAATTGAAAGAGTCGAAAAGAAAAAATTAGCATATCATGAGTAACCAGGAAAAAAATAAGGAAGATTATCTGAGGCAGTATATTAATCCCGAAAGGATTGAGAAAGCTCCTGAAGGATTTACTTCAAATATAATGACAAGAATTCAGGTTGAGACCGAACTTGTAAAAGGAAGGGATAAATTACGAACAAGAAGCATTGTGCCTGTCATATCAGTTACTATCATTTTTTTACTGATAATTGCTGCCTTTATCCTTCCATCAGGAGGTAATGATACAGCATTACTTCCAGGTACTAAATATTTTCAAAATATTAATTTACCTGTTATAAAGATTAATCTAGAATCTCTGTTCAGTCATGATTTACCTGCATGGTCACCATATTTATTTATCGGGATTCTGATCCTGACTATTTTAGATAAGGCATTATATGGTTTATTCCACAGGAAGGAGGAATGATTCAAAAGTGTATTTGCAGAAAAAAGCTAGGTTAAGAGCCCAAACAAAGCTGGTATAGTATTATCTGGAGGATTGAGGCTCGACTTTCGAATTCAGCCCCTTTACATTAAGCGACCTGCTCATGGCATTGAGTACTTCCATTATGCCTATTTTTACATCGCAGCTACCTTTAAAATGAACAATCAGCGCACATTGTTCAGCCTGAACAGAGTCATGTCCGCAAACCTCAACAAGTGACTTTATAACATGGTCAAAAGTGTTGATATCATCATTATAAAGTATCAGAGTACTCAATTCACTTCCGCTTCTCAGCTTATCATCTTTATGTAATGTTCTCTCTTTCATTTCATATTCTCAAATAATTGTCTGGCAGTATCAACAGCTATTTCCTTCTTCCCCAGCCACGCGACAACGTGTGCCTCGCGGTAACCATTTCTATTTAGCAGGTCAGAATACTCTGCGGCACTTTCAAAAGTAATAAATTTCCCGATCAAATAAACAATATTTCCATCATCAAGGGTAATAATATCCATCCCCCGGTTACCAACCATCTTATTAATTCCCTCCAGGATATCCTCCTTAACAGGTTTAACAGATCTGATAACTTCAACTCTGAATGCCAGAGCCGGGGGAACCGTATCAACAGATGTCTCAGTTTCAGGCTTCATTATATTTATAAAAGGTCTCTTGCCCCACTCTTTTTCAAGAATTAAAGCTCTTTCAGAAGAAACAGGCTTATTCCCCGACAGGGCAACAACAAAAGAGTCTTTGAAGCCTTTTGCCTTAACCGCTCCAAGCGCTTTGGTTGCATCTGAAAATCTTCTGAACATGCCAACAGAATAAACAATCTTATCAGTTCCTGCAATTTTAAAACCGTAGACCGGGATGATTCCTTTAAAGAATGAATAAGAAACAGGATTACGAAAAACTCCGATCTGTATACGGTATATGAGGCCTTCCGGTACAACAGGATCAATTGCAATTTTTTCTTTAAGATCACTCACAGGCTTTGGAAGCACTTCGAAATAAGAATAGGTCTCCGTATGTTTTGCAACCGATGGAATAGCTTTGCTGGTTGTATCGGCCTGTTTGTCATTAATTTTAATATCCTTCTTTTCTGATTGCTTCTCTTTGCTTTCAACACCATTGTTAAACACTTTTTTAACAGTATCTTTTGAAAATGTATTGGTTGCAGGTTGTACTTTGTCAGGAGTTTTTTCTTCTCCCGGATTCATAAGAACCTTAGCTTCATTATATTTCTGATCGGCTGATTTCTGAAATGCAGCGGCTAGTAATTCCAATTCAGAAATTTTAGCCTTCAATTCAGCTTTCTGACTGTTTGGCAGTTTTTCCAAATCCTTTTTCTTTTCAGATGCAAGGCCTGAAACAGAATCAGCTTTTGATTGAAAAACAAGAGCCTGATCCAGTATCTTCTCGTAACCTGGTGAAATATTTACTTTTACTGAAGTATCTCTTGTAACTGTCTGAGGAATAGCTTCTTTAACTAAAGGCTTGTTCTCTTTCTGATCAACTTCGACATTGTCATTCTTCACTATTTCAGTAGGTTTGATTGCAGCATCCGAAATCTCTCCTTTCTGATCATTGCATTGTTGAATCAGCTCAGGGACATTCTGTTCTTTTGCAGTTTTCTTCCCTACCTGCTTTGTATACGAATTATAAGATCCGACAGCCTCTGTGAACTTCCCCGACATTTGTTGAGCTCTGCCAAGATAATACAGAGCATCTGAAGGTAATGATTTAACCAGTGAAGCATTTTCAAGAGCCTGTTGTAAAAGCACTAAGGCTTCTCCAGGTTTTTTGTTGAGCTTAATCAGGCAGACTCCGGAATAATATTTGTACAAAGGGTCTTTGGAGTATGTAACCAAAAGCTGACTGAATTCTTTGTAAGCCTGTTCATAATTACCTTTTGAAAATGCTTCAAATGAGGATTGGCGGGTGGGTAGGTATTGGGAATTCTGCGAAAAGAGATTAACAGAATATGAGGCAATAGCCATTATCAGCAATAACAATATTGCCAGTTGTTTCAATTTTTTATCAGTCTTTAAATTCATTTATATAAATAACTAATTTACAGTCTATTAAAAGGATTTCAAAATAAAATATCTGACTATTTATGTTAATAACAATTAGACCATTCTTTGCAGAAAAACAATTCAAACTTCGTAAATTTACCCATAATAACAAAATAAAATACCATGATACAACTAAAAGAGGGAATAAAAGCTCCCTGGTTTGAAGGTATTGATCAGAATGGCAAGGAAATAAAGATGAGTGACTTTACCGGGAAAAAACTGGTTTTATATTTCTACCCTAAGGATAATACCCCTGGTTGCACAGCTGAAGCCTGTAATTTACGTGATAACTATAATTTATTTTTAGAGAAAGGATTTGGTGTTATAGGCGTAAGTCCTGACTCTGAAAAATCCCACAAGAGTTTTGCAGGGAAATATTCCCTTCCATTTCCTATTATTGCAGATACTTCAAAGAAAATTCTAAATGATTATGGTGTATGGGGAGAGAAGAAAATGTACGGAAAGAGTTTTTTCGGAGTTATCAGGACCACTTTTATTATTGATGAAAAAGGTATCATCGAAAAAATAATCACAAAAGTAAATACCTCAGGTCATACAGAACAGATATTCAATATGTTTATTCAATAAAACCAATAATATGAGCAAAGAAAGAAAAGAAATAAACAAAGAAAAGCTTAAGGCTCTTGAAGTCACTCTCGGAAAAATCGAAAAAGACTTTGGGAAGGGAACTATAATGAAACTTGGCGATCATGCCATTGACAATATTCAGGTTATCTCAACAGGATCAATAGGGCTTGATGCTGCTCTGGGTATCGGCGGGTTACCCCGCGGAAGGGTAATTGAAATCTATGGTCCGGAAGCATCCGGAAAAACAACACTGGCAATTCATGCTATAGCTGAAGCACAAAAGAACGGAGGTATTGCTGCGATCATAGATGCAGAACATACCTTTGACCGCAATTATGCAGAGAAACTGGGGGTTGATGTTGAAAACCTTCTCATCTCTCAGCCTGATAATGGTGAACAGGCCCTTGAGATAACTGATAACCTCATACGATCAGGAGCACTTGATATTGTGGTAATCGACTCAGTAGCAGCACTTACTCCAAAGGCAGAAATTGAAGGAGAGATGGGTGATTCGAAAATGGGACTTCAGGCAAGATTAATGTCACAGGCACTCAGGAAACTCACTGCAAATATCAATAAAACCAATACATCCTGTGTCTTTATAAATCAGCTCAGGGATAAAATAGGTGTTATGTTCGGTAACCCTGAAACAACCACCGGAGGTAATGCACTGAAATTCTATGCTTCTGTCAGATTGGATATCCGCAGAACGAGCCAGCTTAAGGAGGGTGAAGAAATAATTGGCAGCCGCACCAGAGTTAAAATTGTGAAAAATAAGCTTGCTCCACCTTTCAGAAAGGCTGATTTCGACATATTATATGGTGAAGGGATATCACAGCTTGGAGAGATAGTTGATCTCGGTGTCGACTTTGAGATTATTAAGAAAAGTGGTTCATGGTTCAGTTATGGTGATACCAAGCTTGGTCAGGGACGTGATGCCGTCAAACAGATTCTTAAAGATAATCCTGAATTATATGATGAACTGAAGGGTAAAGTATCTGATGCTCTCAAAAAATAATAATTGAAGCTGATAATCAATCCATCAGCTTCCCTGAATGCTATATCTCCCCAACCCCTCCCACGGGAGGGAGGGGCTTTTTAAAAATAACATTGCTACCCCCTTTTCTCCTTTGGGAAGGGACAAGGGGGAAGAGGCAGAAAAAAATAAAAAGATTAATAATTAACATTCACATGAAAAAACAACTTCAACCGGTTATTCTTTTGGTACTGCTTTTTACATTATCATGCAAACATGATGCACCAGTTATTCAGGAAACTTCTCCTCAGTTCAATAACCAGCTGACTGCTGAGGAAAAAGCTGGTGGAGTTATGACACCCGAAATAATGTGGAAATTCGGAAGGCTGGGAACATTTACTCTTTCTCCGGATGGATCTGCAATACTGTATACAGTTACTGACATAGATCTTCAGAGTGAAGCAAGAAGAACTAACATTTTTAAATTGTCAGTATCAGGTGGTGAACCTACACAACTTACTATTGATGGAGGAAGTTCACCCCAATGGACAAATAACGGAAAAACAATCGCTTATGTCAATAAGGGGAAGCTCTTTTCAATGAATCAGGACGGATCGGAGCAGAAGGAAATATCAGGAATTAGCGATTTTGAGGTTTTTAGTGTCTCACCTGACGGAAACAAGATATATTTCACAAAAAGAGTAAAATTAGATCAGACTGCCAATGAGAAACATAACTTACCAAAAGCAAATGTCAGGATCATAAACAATTTGATGTACAGACACTGGAACTACTGGAGTGATTTTTCATACAGCCATATCTTTGTAGCCTCATTTAATGGAAGTTCCATTACTGAAGTAAAAGATATTATGGAGGGTCAGAGATTCGAGTCCCCTACTGCTCCCTATTTCGACGAAGGGGAAATTGCATGGAGTCCCGATGGAAAATCAATAGCTTATACATCCAAAAGACTTAACGGGAAAGAAGACGCAGTAAGCACTAATTCTGATATTTACCTGTATAATCTCGAAACAGCTAAAGAAATTAATATTTCGGAGAGTAATAAAGGTTATGACAGGTACCCTGTTTTTTCCCCCGATGGTTCATATATAGCATATCAGAGCATGGAAAGAGATGGCTATGAAGCTGATCTTGACAGGCTGTTTGTTTACAATATTAAAGAAGGAACAAGAACATGGAAATCAAAGGGATGGAATTTTGATGTATCGAATCTGACATGGGCTGATGATAAGACACTATATTTCATTTGTTCCTATCTGGGTACATCACAGATATTCAAGACTGATCTGGCCGGGCAGGGGATGACAAAAGTAACTGAAGGAGTGCATAATCTTGGACCAATCAATCTGAAGTCGGGAGTTATGGTTTCTGATATTGCATCGATGTCGATGGCTCATGAACTTACCACAGTAGATCTGAAAACCGGATCAGTTAAGCAGATCACATCAATAAATAAAAATATTTACGATAATATCAGGATGGGAAAAGTTGAGGAGAAATATATTAAAACAAAAGATAAGAAAGATCTTCAGATGTGGGTTATCTATCCTCCCGACTTTGACTCAGCAAAAAAATACCCTGCCCTGCTTTTTTGTGAAGGAGGTCCGCAATCCGCTTTGGATCAATTCTGGTCATACAGGTGGAATATGCAGATGATCGCTGCAAAAGGCTATATAGTATTTGCTCCAAACCGTCGTGGTGTTTCCGGATTTGGTCAGGAATGGAAAGAACAGATTTCCGGTGATTATGGCGGAAAAAACATTCAGGACTATCTTGATGCAACCGACGCTATGGCAAAAGAGCCATTTATTGATGCAGATAAAATGGGTGCTGTAGGGGCAAGTTATGGTGGTTATTCGGTTTTCTATCTTGCTGGAGTCCACCAGGGAAGATTCAAAACATTTATTTCGCATTGCGGGGTGTTCAATTTTGAAAGTGAATACGGATCCACAGAGGAGTTATGGTTTAATAATAAAGATTATGGAGGACCATACTGGAAAAACCTGCCTAGCTATAAATTTTCACCTCATCTCATGGTTGATAAGTGGACAACACCAATACTTATTATTACCGGAGCAAATGATTTCAGGATACCCTATACACAAAGCATGGAAGCATTTCAGGCAGCCCAGTTAAAAGGTGTTCCCAGCAGACTGCTCTTTTTTGAAGATGAATGCCATTGGGTTACTAAACCCCAGAATGCAATTATCTGGCAGCGTGAATTTTTCGAATGGCTTGATACATATCTGAAGTAAGATTTACCTCTTTCTGAATCAGTAATATAAAAAACACTCTCATTTCCCGCAGATTTCGCAGATATTCGCAGATTTTTCCTGCTGTAATCTGCGAGATCGGCGGGAAATAATAATTAGTTTTCTACAAGCATATCCAGAACAAATTTCATCTTATCCTCAATCGGCAGCTCTCCATCGATCCAGTGTATCTTAATTCCTCTCCGTTCCATTCCCCTGAACCATGTCATTTGTCTCTTCGCAAATTGATGAATAGCTATCTCCAGGTC
>JGI20214J51650_10000628_pt1 | contig 22096 bp, 14 predicted proteins | sample WetSurMetagenome_FD_51650 | JGI IMG/M metagenome (IMG submission 51650) | reverse complement strand
TCCCGCAAAGGACTTTTCCAACGACCTCCTGAAAGTAAAAATAATCAAATTATTATAAGAGTTTCATTTGGTACGTCAGAATGGCTAATTTTACCATTTACGTTACATACAAACAATCTAAAAATATGTTGCTGATAAAAGATGCCACAGTTTATTCTCCGGATTTTTGCGGGAATAAGGATATTTTAACCGGGGGTGATAAAATTCTGGAAATATCCAACAAGATAAATGTACCAACCGGATTTGATGTCGAAGTGTTTGAAGCAGAAGGATTGATCTTAATACCAGGTCTGATTGACAATCATGTTCATATTGCCGGTGCGGGTGGTGAAGGGGGACCGGCAACCCGTACTCCTGAACTGACTCTTTCCCGTATGTTTGAGGGCGGAGTCACGACTGTTGTGGGGTGTCTTGGAACCGACGGGTTTACCCGTACAGTCGAATCGGTTTTGATGAAAGCCAAGTCACTAAGGTATCAGGGAGCTTCGGCCTGGATATGGACCGGAGCTTACCAGGTTCCCTCTCCGACAATTACAGGAGATATAGGAAGAGATATTTCACTTATTGAAGAGGTGATTGGGGTCGGTGAGCTTGCGATTTCCGATCACAGAAGTTCATGCCCTTCTACCGATGAACTCATAAGGATTGCAGCCCACGCCAGGGTTGGAGCGATGCTCGGCAGGAAAGCAGGGATTGTTAATATACATATGGGAGATGCGAGAAATCCTTTCGGCCCGATTTATGAAACTGTTAAAAAAAGCATGCTGAGATTCAACCAGTTCCTTCCAACTCACTGCAACAGGAATTATTACATTTTTGAAGACGCCAGAACCTATGGAAAGGAAGGTTATATTGATATTACAACAAGCTCATGGCCATATTTCACTGATGAAGAGGTTAAACCATCCATCGCGCTTAAACTTCTTCTCGAATCAGGAGTTCCGGTTACTAATATCACCTTTTCATCCGATTCATGCGGATCCCTTCCGGGATTTGATGAACAGGGAAGGCTGGTAAAACTTGAAATGGGTCTGCCTTCATCAAATCTCAGAGAGCTGGCTGATGCTGTTTTAAATGAGAAATTACAGCTTGAAACTGCTGTCAGGGTACTTACATCAAACCCTGCCACAATCCTGAAGCTTCCGGGGAAAGGATTCATCTCGAAGGGAATGGATGCCGATCTGGTGTTCCTGAACAAGGGAATGGAACTTGTGAACCTTATTTCAATGGGTAAATGGGTTATAAGAGATGGCAATCTTCTGAAAAAAGGAGCCTATGAATAAAACGTCCATAACGATCTGTATCTGATAAGTCAGTCAAGGTTAAAACTCTCTCCCGGCAGGTAAACGTTTAATCTGAGGTTATCAGTTCCGAGCATTCCGTTCTGAACTCTCCTGACTGCACCCGGGTTTCTTATCGTAATGACCTGTCCTGCACCTGTGACTCTGACATTTTTCCTTTTGACTACAATTGCGGTTGATTCATCAATTCCAACGCACAGCTCATCAGGATTTTCAACAGAAGCAGCCACGAGTCTGTTAAGCCTCTGACGTTTAATAAAGTGCTGGTCAATAATTACATTTTCCAACAATCCGAGTCCTTGTGTTATTTCAATATTATCAGCTTCAATTGTTACGAATCCAGCATCAGTCTCCATATGCTTTTTCTGGTTGCCTGTAATCATCTTTTTGCTCATTACTGCAGCCCCGGCGCTTGTTCCGGAAATTACTGAACCGTTTTGATAAGCCTCATGAATTGCATCCATAACAGTTGTATTCAATACAACTGACATGAATCTCGATTGATCGCCGCCGCTTATATAAATCAGCTTTGCGTTTCGCAGTGAATCAATCTGAGGTTTCGGGGGAGTCTCTCCCTGCCTGAAATTATAGCCCTTTACCCTGGTTATACCTGCAGCCATAAAATCATNCCTTGCCCAGATCAATGCACTGTCGGGTAGAGAACTCGCCATGGGCAGGACATAAATGTAACCCTCATTTCTGGTCCCCGACAGATCTACCAGTTCATTCATCATTTCAGTTGTCCTTTCACCTCCTCCAATAATAAATAGTGTACCATCTGCACTTCTATTATTTACTGTACACGAAATACAAAAAGTGCTCAGGATGACTGTTGCTAAAGGAACTATTTTTTTCATATATGCTTTAGGTTAGGTTTCTTATGTCCACCGTCATTGCATCCACGCAAAACCTAGGAAGCAATCCTATTCAACCCACCCCAATCCCCTCCACCACAAATCTCCCCTAGAGTCTGGCTCCTCCCTGAAATTAGCCACCGGCTAATTTCTCAACGGTCGGCCCCCCGGGAGGGGATCCAAAACTTCGGTCTTCGGTCTTCGGTCTTCGGTCTTCGGTCTTCGGTCTTATTAAAACAAGTCTAAAGATATCCCGATTTTTTATCCTTTGAGTAATTATAATTTATTAATTTTAACCAGATCATCAGTCAATAACCTGAAACTATCTTATAATCAATAACCAATAAACCGGCTAATATGAAAAAAAATCTTGTTCTTTTATTAGTTTTTGCTTTTATACCTTTTCTTCTGTTTTCACAGAAAGGCTTCAATGGTCTTGAAATGAATATGGGAAATCTATATCGTCTTTCCGATGCAAAAACCCGGTCGATAAGTCCCGAAAATTTCACTGGTGAAAAGGGCAAAGCTGGTATGGCACGGCTTGAAGACAAGGATAAACCCAATGTAGCTAACGCTGCAAATGCCGCCCGCGACCTGGGTCAGGGCTGGAAGGTTAACCCCTATGTGAGGATCAAACCNGGAGAAACATTTACAATGGCATTAATCGATGGTCCCGGTGCTATACAGCATATCTGGATGACACCTGCAGGCAAATGGCGTTATTCGATCCTCCGAATCTACTGGGATGATGAAACAGAACCCTCAGTTGAATGTCCTGTCGGGGATTTTTTCGGTATGGGATGGGGGCAATATGCTCCTCTCGTATCATCGGCAATATGTGTAAATCCGGGAAGCGCATTTAACAGCTATTGGGTGATGCCGTTCAGGAAAAAATGCAGGATGACGATGGAAAATGTAGGTGATCAGGACGTTATGACATTGTATTACCAGATTGATTATACCCTGACCGATGTACCCGATGATGCAGCATACTTTCATGCCCAGTACAGAAGGTTAAACCCTAACCTGACTTCTGACTACACAATTGTTGACGGAATAAAGGGCAAAGGCCAGTATGTTGGGGTTTATATGGCCGTGGGTGTCAATAATAACGGCTGGTGGGGTGAAGGTGAAATTAAATTCTTTATCGACGGGGATACAAAATTCCCGACTATTTGTGGCACAGGAACTGAAGACTATTTCTGTGGATCCTATGATTTTGACACACGTAAGAAGAATGCNGCAGGCGTAGAAGAAGTNAATTATACCGAATTTTGCACTCCTTATTCAGGGTTGCATCAGGTAATAAGGGGTGACGGACATTATAATGTAATGCAGCGTTTTGGCCTCTATCGCTGGCATATAATGGATCCTGTCAGATTTGATAAGGATCTGAAAATTACTATTCAGGATCTCGGCTGGAGGCAGGGTGGAAGGTATCTGGCCCAGAAATCAGATATCGCATCGGTTTGCTACTGGTACCAGGCCGATCCTCATTCAAAATTCCCAAAAATGCCGGCATGGCAGGAATTGGAGGTATATTAAGAAGAATAAGAAATAGAAGGAAGTAAGAAATAAATGGAAATAAGAAATAAGATTATGGAAAAAATATACAAAGAAGAAAAAATCATGAAGGTCGGAATTGACCGTCGCAGTTTCATTTCAAAAACATCTTTTGCAGCATTGGGAACCATCGGAACGGCAGGCCTGATATCATCATGCAGCAGGGGGGCAGGAAAAAATCTGAAGCTTCCCGTCCTTCTGACCCAGGCTCCCGACGGTAAACCTTTAAAAGCCGGACTGATCGGTTGTGGAGGCAGGGGAACAGGAGCAGCGGTAAATTTTCTGGATGCGGGCCCGAATCTACAGATTACGGCACTGGGGGATGTCTTTAAGGATAAGCTCGATCAGTGCCGGGAACAGCTTAAGGTCCAGAAAAATGTTGAAATTCCCGATGAAAAGTGTTTCCTTGGATTCGACAGCTATGAGAAAGTGATTGATTCAGGGGTTGATGTGGTTCTCTTATGCACACCACCTGTATTCCGTCCCTATCACGTTGAGGCTGCAGTAAATGCCGGAAAGCATATCTTTATGGAAAAGCCTATAGCCGTCGATCCCGTGGGAGCAAGAAAGGTAATGGTAGCAGCAAAAAGAGCTGAAGAAAAGGGGCTATGCATGATAAGCGGGACAATAAGACGGGTCCAGAAGGATTTTATGGAAACCTGGCGAAGGGTTGCAAATGGTGAAATCGGAGAGATTGTCAGCGCCCATATAACAAGAAACGGCGGCTCTCTCTGGGTAATCCAGAGGCAGCCAGGCTGGACGGATATGGAATATATGCTGCGCAACTGGGCAAACTTCTGCTGGGTATCAGGCGACCATATTGTAGAACAATTCATCCACGAAATAGATGTGATGAACTGGTATATAGGCAAGAACCCAGTTAAAGCAATTGGCTGGGGTGGTCGTCAGAGAAGGGTTACCGGTGATCAGTATGACTTTTTCAGTATTGAATATGTTTATGATAACGGCATGCACACTCATTGTGCAGCCCGTCAGATATCCGGATGCAGCAATTTAACCGAGCAGTTTATTGTTGGGACTAAAGGATTTGCAAATGCTAAAGGAACCCTTTATAACCTTAAGGGAGAAGAGATCTGGAAATATCCTTATCCCGAAGAAGGATCAACTGATGAGACATGGAAAGTAACCGATCCTTATGTTCAGGAACATATTAACCTGGTAACGGCTATTCGGACCGGAAATACAGTCAGTGATGCCGTCGCACAAATAAATTCAACCCTGATAACAATTATGGGACGAATGTCGGCCTATACCGGCAAGGATGTCACCTGGGATGAAGTAATGAATTCAGATATGTCGCTGGGACCCAAAGTCTTTGAATTCGGCCCTGTCCCGGGCATACCCGAAGTACCTCCGGTAATTGGTGCAGAACCTAAATTATCATGACATGGACAGACGGAAATTCACAAAAAAGACAATTATGGCTTCAGCATTCATCACGACGGCATCCTTTCCGGGATTGAATGTTTTGGGATCACCTGCAAAGAGAAACCTTATGACAGGAATCATGTGGGGAAGTATTGGTGTTGGGAAAACGATTCTCGATAAATTTGAAGCGGCAAAGCTGGCAGGTTACAATGGTGTGGAGGTCGACAGCCATCTCAACCGCGATGAAGTGCTGAAAGCAAAGGAGGCAACAGGTCTCAGGGTCCACAGCGTCTGTGATTCAAAACACTGGAAGCTGCTTCTGTCAAGCCCTGATGCTAAGATAAGGCAGGAGGGAGCTGATGCTTTGAAAATTGCCCTTGAAGATGCAGGTATGTTTGGTGCTGATGCTGTTCTTCTTGTTCCCGGAAGGGTTACTGACACCGTCAGCTACGATGATTGCTGGAACCGTTCTTCAGAAGAGATAAAAAAGGTTGTTCCATTTGCTGCGAAACTAAAGGTCAAAATCGCTATCGAAAATGTCTGGAATAATTTTCTTTTGAGCCCGCTTGAAGCGGCCAGGTATATAGATCAGTTCCGAAGTCCCTGGGTTGGAGCCTATTTCGATTGCGGTAACATACTGGCCTATGGATGGCCTGAGCAGTGGATTAAGATCCTTGGCAAAAGAATTGCCAAGATCCATATCAAGGAGTACAGTAAAAAAATTGCGGACACACAGGGCAAGTCAGCAGGATTCAACGTAAAGCTGCGGGAAGGTGATGTCAACTGGGGTGCGGTGATGAGTGCCCTTGATCAGGTCGGTTATAAGGGATGGACAAGTATCGAGATGCCCGGGGGAGATACTCCGGAGGGTCTCAAAGATCTGTGCGACAGGCTGAAATTAATCATCGAAAGCTAAAACCTATGAGAAGAGTTATTGCCATTGATTTTTTGTCTTTTATCTTATTTGTTTTGTTTGTTGTGTCTTGCTCACAGCAAAATGATACTGTGAAGAAAGATAGCCATGAATACAATGGCTCGTATTCGGGCGAATACCTGAACAGAATAGCGTTCCCGATTGGCGGAATAGGAGCCGGGATGTTCTGTATTGAAGGATCCGGAGCAATTTCCCATATGTCGGTTCGTAACAGACCCGATGTTTTCAACGAACCGTGCATGTTCGCTGCAATATCTGTAAAGGGAATTGAAAACGGGACACTCGTTGTTGAAGGTAAGGTTCCGGAATGGAAAAAATTCGGTAAACCCGACTCAGGTAACGGTTCAGGAGGTACAACCTGGGGTCTGCCAAGATTTGAATATGCCGACTTCACTGCCAGATTTCCTTTTGCATATATAAACCTGGAGGATCCTGATATCCCGCTTCATGTTCAGATTACGGGTTGGAGCCCTTTCATTCCTTCCGATGCTGATAATTCAAGTCTGCCAGCCGGAGGTATCGAATACTCATTTACGAATACAGGTAAGTCAAAGATCGAAACCGTCTTTTCTTATAACTCGGTGAATTTTATGGGTCAGCAAAGCGGCAAAGCCAGGATAAGGCCACTCTCAAACGGATTTATTCTTTCTGAACTTGGCCTGAAGGATAAACCTGAAACAAGGGGTGATTTTGCGATCTTTACAAATGAACCGGGGACAATTGTTGATCATTGCTGGTTCAGGGGCGGATGGTGGGATCCCCTTACAACTACGTGGAACACAATCGCCAAAACTGAATCAAGGAGTACACCTCCTGTTGATAATCCTGCTCCGGGTGCCTCAATTTACATCCCTTTTTCCCTTGGACCAGGTGAAACAAGGGTAATCCGTCTGATGATGGCATGGTATGTACCTGATACAAACCTCAAATATGGGAAAGACTCTGAAGAACCTGATGACAAAGAATGCACGTCCCCGGATTGTGTATGCAAGGATCCTTTCTACAAGCCATGGTATTCCGCTATTTTCAACAGTNTTGAGGAGATTGTGAATTANTGGAAGACAANATATGATGACCTTNATAAAAAATCGAGGCTCTTCAGTGATTCCTTCTACTCGAATACACTACCACCTGAGNTGACAGAGGCGGTAGCTGCTAATCTCACTATTCTGAAGTCTCCCACGGTTCTTCGCCAGCGTGATGGCAAGCTGTGGAACTGGGAGGGATGTGGTGATAATTCCGGCTGCTGTGCCGGATCATGTGAACATGTCTGGAATTATGCCCAGGCAATCCCTCACCTTTTTCCCAAACTNGAACGGACAATGAGAGAAACCGAATTCGGACCCAGCCAGGACAGCGAAGGTCATCAGACATTCAGGTCAGCGCTTCCGATCCGTCCGGTTGCAACTACATTTTATGCTGCAGCCGATGGTCAGCTTGGAGGTATTATGAAGGTTTACCGCGACTGGCATATAAGCGGTAATAATGACTGGATGAAAAAGCTTTACCCCGATGTCGTCAGGAGCATGGATTATTGCATCAAAACATGGGATCCGCGAAACACCGGAACNCTTGAGGAGCCGCATCACAATACTTATGATATAGAATTCTGGGGACCCGACGGCATGTGCACAAGTTTTTACCTGGGAGCATTAATGGCAATTTCGGAAATGGGAAAATATCTTGGCGAAGATGTTACAAGATATGATAACCTTTATGAAAAGGGAAAGAGGGCAATCGAGAGTGATCTTTATGACGGAGAATATTTTTTTCAAAAAATAAGATGGGAGGGGCTTAATTCTCCCGATCCTGTAAAGGCTTCGGAAGGTTCATGGAGTTCCGATTATTCGGAGGAGGCAAAAGCACTGCTCCGGAAGGAGGGCCCAAAATACCAGTATGGTACCGGCTGCCTTTCCGATGGTGTTCTTGGAGCATGGATAGGGGAGGTGTGCGGACTGAAAAACATTCTTGATTCAGTAAAAGTGACAAGCCACCTGAAATCAGTGTATAAGTATAATTTTAAGGAGAGCCTGGAAAATCACTCAAATCCACAGAGACCATCATATGCTCTGGGAAGTGACGGCGGGCTGCTTCTGTGCACCTGGCCAAAAGGGGGAATGCTGTCGCTGCCATTCGTATACAGCAATGAAGTATGGACCGGCATTGAATACCAGGCTGCCTCGCACCTTATGATGATGGGCGAGGTTGAGAAGGGACTCGGTATTGTCCGGACTGCCCGCCGCAGGTATGACGGGAGGGTCAGGAATCCTTTTAACGAATATGAATGCGGTCACTGGTACGCCAGGGCTTTATCAAGCTATGCACTTCTTCAGGGTCTCACCGGCGTAAGATATGATGCGCTTACACAAACAATGTACATTGATTCAAAAATTGGTGATTTTACAAGCTTTATTTCAACTGAGACAGGATTTGGAAACATCGGACTTAAAAACGGTAAGCCGTTCCTTAATGTAGCTTACGGTGAAATAACTGTAAAGAATTTCATCATGCTCTGAAAGGTGAATTCAATATCAATATCTTTTAAACCACAGAGTCGCACAGAGCTTTAGGGAGTTGCACTGTTTAGAACTCCGTGCTCTGCTCAGTTTTTGTCCGTGTAATCCGTGGTAAAATAAAATATGTTTATGCCCTAAAGACTATTCTATAATGTCGGAACTCTTCCATCTGCAAATTTTCCAATTGTTTTTATTTGCAGCTCTTAACAGTTTCCTGTCAGGATTTACGCATACCGGCGTACCGGCTATCTCCAAAGCAGGAAAATCAGAAAATGAATCTCCGTAATACCAGACATTTTCAACCTTATTGTTATTTTTTTCACAATAATCAATCAGCCTTACAGCCTTTTCCTCTCCAAAGCATGGATTACCCTCAGCCTTCCCCGTACATTTGCCATCAACTGTTTCAAGACGTGTGCAGATAATAGCGTCAATGTTAAGATGGCCTGCAACAGCCTGACATACAGGATATAAGGCCGAAGATAGTATTACGATTGCAGCATTTCTCTCCTGATGCCATATTACCTCCCTTCTGGCTTCATCGGAGATAGTTCTTATCATTTTCTTCAGGAATACCTCTGATGCAAGGCGATTGATCGCGGTTACAGGTACCCCATTAAGCCATTGTAACATTCCGGAAATGATCTTTTCAGGTTCTATAATGCTGAATCTGTAAAGGAATATCATCCATACAGCCTTTATCAGGTTGCGCTTGGTCATCATTCCTCTGGCCCGGGCTTCCATTACAAGAAGTTTTCCACTGTTTGAGTTGATAAGGGTATTATCAAGATCGAAAAATGCAATGTAACTTTTACCTTTTAACTTATTTTCTGAAGAAATGGTTTCCATCAGGATTATATAAAATATTCAGGGCATCAGGAAGAATGCTTACCTTGAAATTAATTGAAAAATTAAGCTCCCCGTCAACATGAAAAGGAACTTTCTCAGGGAACTCCAGCTCAAGTCCGCACGTCTGATAATAATTAACCTTTTTATCTGTGATATGTTCACCTTTGGGGACTTTAAGGAGAAGCTTAAACCTCTGTAGCAGATTGAGTTTTTTTATTGAACATACATCAAGCAGACCATCGTTGGCATAAGCCTTTGGAGTAAGGAAGAAACCTCCTGCAAATCTCCTTCCGATTGAGATCGTGTTTATAAAACATTCAGATTCAGATGAATTCTGACCACTGGTCATTTTCATCCGCTTTTCTTTAAAAAAGAGGATAGTCTTGACAATGTGCCAGATATATTTGTTTTTTCCGCCTCTTTTAACTTCGCCGGGCTCAGTATAATTTTCTGCAGCCACCTGGGCATCAAATCCCAGCCCCATGCCGTTGAGGAATATCATCCCGTTAACTGAACCAGCATCCAGACCGGTAATGTTCTTCCGAAAAAGGATATCCCAGTCATTTTCAGAAAACCGGTCAGGAAATCCCGTTATCTGAACAAAATCATTACCGGTACCGGCAGGAATTATACCCGTAATAACATCTTTCCTGTTTATTAAAGGCCTGGCAACCTCATTCATCGTGCCGTCTCCTCCCACTGAGATTATATATCTGAATCCTTTCGCTAAACACAATTCTGAGAGTTCCGTGGCATGGCCGCTTCTTTCTGTAAGAAGTATTTCGCCAGCAATACTGTATTCCTTCAGCTTCTCCTCAATTACATGAATCATTGATTTTGCGAAACCATTTCCGGCTGTCGGATTTACTATAAAAGCCCACTTTTCTTTTAATTCGGCATCCATAAGTATTGTATAAGTTCCTACTGGTACGCAGATTCAATTACACTTCTGACTTTTTCTATTATTTCATTATCACTTTTATCGATAAGCTCTTCCCTGGGAATCGGCTTATGAATTATGACCTCCAGTTTAGAACCGAAATCAATATAAAACCTGTTTTTCGGTTTCAGATCATAGAAGCCATTTAAAGTCAGAGGTAGTATCCCGATATCTCTTGTTTTGAAAAGGTAAATGAAACCTCTGAAAAATGGATTAATTTTACCATTAAGCGTTCTTGTCCCTTCAGGAAAGAGTGCAACTGACTGACCTTTAGCTTTTTCCATTAACTGTTCAAGCATGTGCCTCGTGTTGCTCACTGTCGGTTCTTTAAATGGAACGTAATCAGTAAGTTTTAAAAAGCGGCCGAAAACAGGTACCTTAAGAAGCCGTTCATGCCCGAACCATGAGACATTCGGGTAAAAAGAGGTTATAGCAACGATATCAAAAAGGCTGGCATGATTAGCAAGTATTATGTATTTCCTGTTTTTATCGATATTCTCCTTACCTCTGATTGTCAGCTTTTTCCCCATTATCAGGAACACTGATTTTGCCCAGATCCCACAAAGGAACCGGACCGGCTTCTTTGCTTTAAACCACGACATTATGACAACCACAACAACGCCGACAGCTGTGTAACTGTATAAAATTGCATACACGGGGAAAGTAAGAATGGTATTGATACCGGAACCCATCAGGAAAAGCCGATTTAATGGGCTGAAAATAGAGTATTTTTTGATACAAAAGCTAAATCACTGATCTTTATGATTGCATGATAATCATTTCCCGGAATTGCTGACGAATGCGATCTGCTGACTATCAGGCGACCAGGAAGGTACATTTATGGTACCCTGACCTCCATATAGCCATGCTATAACTCTGGATTCACCACCATTGGCTGGCATCAGTCTGAGCATAACCCGCTTATAGGAAGGATGGCTGTTCTTTTCAATATCCGGGGGGAATGATATGTATGCTATCCACTTACCATCGGGTGAAATATGCGGGAACCAGTTCCTGTATTCGTCAAAGGTGAGTTGTTCCATCCCGGATCCATCAGGTTTCATTCTCCATATCTGCATGTTACCCGATTGGCTTCCGTTGAAGTAAATGTATCTGCCATCGGGTGAATACTCACAACCGTCCACATGTTCCCCGGCCTTGAGATCAGTTAAAGCAACTTCTTTACCCCCTTTGATTGAATTTCTATAGATATTATAAATATTCTTTCCTCCCCGTTGGGCAACATATACCAGCTCCTTGTTATTCGGAGCCCACCCATGAAAATATGACGGGGTTTCTTCGGTAATCAATCTGGGCGTCCCGCCTTTGAGAGGTAAAACATAAACTGCCGAACCACCGCCTGATCCGTTCACAGCATCTTTAGCACAGCTTATAGCAAGCAGCTTGCCATTGAATGAGATTCCGTGATCGTTATTATTCCTTGTGGCAAAACCGGTATTAAGCTTCACAGGATCGCCGCCTGTTACAGGTATTGTGTACAACAGACCATCCATATTGAAAAGAAGCTGTTTGCCGTCAGGCATCCAGTTAGGGGCTTCAAACCTGCCCTGCTTTTCGTAAATAACAATTCTTTTTCCGTCAAAGACATTCATTGTTTCAAGACGGCATCCCACTGCACCATCCCTTCCGGCACTATAATTGTCACCCACAGGCTTATCAATACGAACATTCCAGACCTTTGCCTCCTCTGTGATTTCAGGATTATGTGAACATATAAATAGACCGGCAAGTATTTCATCGGGCAGATTAACCATCTCATACGACCCTATTGCTTCGAACGGTTTACCCGTAGGTGCTGCCCTCATGAAGATGATCTTACCTGAACGCTCTATCTGGATTATCTCATATCCTGATCCCTTGGCAAAAATTTCATCTTCAGGATCTTTCATTTCAGCACCCTTAAAATCGCGCCATTGCATAACTGTAAGTCCGTCACCATGAAGGGTTGCTGAGATATGCCTTGAATCTTCTTCAGTCGACTCCCTGAGCATCCAGCCAGTTTTTCGGTGTGCTTCCGTTCCCTTGCCTTCAAATTTAAAATTTGCAGTAAGAATAAAGTCACCCTTGATTTTCCTACACAGGTAATGGAATTCGTCCCTGGCAAACCAGATATTATAGCCCGATCCTTTTAAAGAATAGGACTGATCTGTACTGTTATATTCAGCCGATCCTGCATTTTTCGGATTGCCGACGTCAGTGCTGTTTTCAAATATACCGGTTGATTCCTTCTGAGCCATAGCCGAATTTAATAAAAAACAGCAGATAAGGAGTGAGAAATATTTCATAATTCTTCACCATTTTATGGTGATAAAAATAGTGATTTTGACGAGACGGCAAAGTTAAATGTTGTTTTTAATCATTCTTGATTCAAGCTTACAGGATTGGCAGCAAAGTTTTTTTCTGCAATCGATTGCGGAATTAAAAATATTGTTATAAATTTGGTAACTGACTTGTTCCTGACCTGTGTATCGAAGATGAAAAAATCTTTTAAATAATAGATATTTAAATATTTATATCAATGGTTTAGATTTATAAGGCTGAACCGGAGAAATTTCACAATATATTCTTATAGGAAGTAGCTAATAAAGGTTGTGAACATATTTTAATAGTATTTTTTATTTAATTAACCCCTAAAACTTCAAATTTATGGTAGAAAAACCTTCGAAAAGCATTAGGTTTCAAAAATGCTTGAAAAAAATCTTTCTGATATGCGGAGTTATTTGCCTCTTATTATTACAAGGCACAATACAGGTTTTCGCTCTGAAAGGTTCAGATATCAGGACGTCTGAAGATCTGCAACAGAAAGTTGGTGTTACAGGTACTATTGTGGATGCCAGGAATATTCCGATGGCTGGGGTCAATGTACTTGAAAAAGGTACGACAAATGGTGTGATAACCGGTGCTGATGGTAAATATTCCATTACTGTGTTATCGCAAAAATCGATCCTGGTCTTTTCATTTATCGGGTATGAATCACAGGAGGTTACTGTTGGCAATCAGACAGTTATTAATGTAGCACTTCAGGGAAGTGTTACCGGGCTGAATGAGGTGGTGGTAACAGGCTATGGAACTGCAAAGAGAAAAGATGTTACCGGATCGATTGCCTCNGTTAAATCAGATGCTCTTATGGCAAATGCACCGACAACCATTCAAAGAGCCCTTCTGGGAAAAACAGCGGGAGTTCTTATTGCTCAGGGAAATCTGGTAAACTCNACAGCTACCATCCGGGTACGNGGGAACCGTTCGGTCACTGCCACCAACGATCCCCTGTTTGTTGTTGATGGAATACCTTCCACTGGAGGAATGGAGACCATAAATCCGAGCGATGTTGAATCAATTGAAATCTTGAAAGATGCGTCAGCCACAGCAATTTATGGTTCCAGGGGTGCAAATGGAGTAATTATAGTCACAACAAAAAAAGGGCAGGCAGGTAAAGTGATCGTTGAATACGACGGTTACTACAGTCTCGGCTACCTCAATCGTTTTCGCAAGGTATTCAATGTTTCCGAATATGTCGATTATGTAAGGGAAGCAGGACGAAAATACACTTACGACGGAAATGGCGGCTTTGCGATCGATCCAACCGGTGTTTACGGTTCGCTTACATCCGATTACAGCGAGGACATGGGTATGACTTATTTTACAAACGATCCATACGTGAAGCAATCAATAGACCTGGCGTGGGCTGGCGGAAATTATGATCCTTCAAAACTTCGCGGATTCGACTGGCAGATGGCAGGCTATCGCGACTATGCTTCTTCACAGAATCACTCCATTAGCATCAGGGGAGGTTCGGAAAGCACCAAGGTATTTATTTCAGGTTCATATATGAATCTTAGTGATATTCAGCTTCAGTCGTTCCGTAAACGATATACCCTTCGACTAAACCTTGACCAGAACCTGGGAAAATGGATGACAATGGGCGGAAATATTAATTTCGGATATATTGACTGGAATGGAGGGAAAGGCATTTCCACTATCTTTAATCCACTTGGGAATCCATTTTATTCACCTCCAGGAACCAATGGGCTCCCTGATGTTACACAGACNGGCGATATAAAATATGGAATTATTAGAAATCCGGCTGGAGAACCTTTGGCTACCAATCCATTCTTCGATTTGGAGGGAATTAAGAATCAGAATAAAAATCAGAGGTTGCTGACAAACCTTTATCTGATTATAAATCCGTTCAAAGGATTATCATACAGGGCAAACTTTGGTTATAATATGAATGTTACTCAAAACCAGCATTTTGCCAGTAAATTTTCAACTGAGACTAATTTTGGTAATCCAGTTGCATACCAGAACTTTGCTTTCGATTATGGCTGGACAATGGAAAACATTTTATCATATAATAGATCATTAGGCTCTCATACGATAGGCCTTACTGCTGTTCAGTCGAGTGAAAAGTTTGTTCAGGAACCTGCCCGTGCAACTGGTAGCAGTCTTCCAATGGAAGCCCAGCTATGGTATTCACTTGGTTCAGCTTCAACACAATCTGCTACCAGCAGTTATACACAATGGACTATGATGTCATGGCTTGGTCGTGTTAATTATTCATTCAGAGATAGATACCTTTTAACAGCATCTATAAGATACGATGGTTCTTCACGACTGGCGACAGGTCATAAATGGGTTGCATTCCCTTCCGCTGCTCTGGCATGGCGCCTTTCTGAAGAGAGCTTTCTGAAGGGCAACAGTGTGATCGACAACCTTAAGCTGCGCTTTGGATATGGAGTAACAGGCAATTCAGCAGTTTCTCCTTACAGTACGGTTGGTACAACCATTGCAAGCCGTTATAATTTTGACAAAGCGACTGGATTTATGGGTTTTGCACCCAATTCCCTTTCCAATCCCAACCTTACATGGGAAAAGACTGCCCAGTATAATGCCGGTATCGACTTTGGGATATTCAAAAGCCGTATTTCCGGTGCTATAGATTTTTACTGGCAGTTAACAACTGACTTGTTGATGACTCGTTCGCTCCCTAGCGTTTCAGGTTTTACCTCTATAGTTCAAAATGTTGGAGCCACTGAGAACAAGGGTCTCGAAATCAGTCTCAATACTGTCAATATTACTACAAGTAAATTCAACTGGACTACCGACCTTACATTCTCAACCAACAAGGAAGAAGTTACCAAGCTTGCCACCGGATTACCTCAGGATCTGGTTAACAACTGGTTTGTTGGCTATCCCATCGACACATATTACGGATATATGGCATATCCTAAAGTATGGGGTTGCTCTAAGGAAGATATGGCTGAGCTGGCAAAGTTCAATGCTAATGGTATGAACGCTAAACCCGGGGAGATCCGTCTTCAGGATCTGAACGGTGACTACAAGATAACAGATGTCGACCGTAAGATCATCGGTTCCAGAATGCCTAAATGGTCGGCCAGTTTGGCAAATACCTTTAAATACGGTCCGTTTGATTTGTACATGTTTTTATATGGTTCCTTCGGGCAGATGATTTACTGGAATCCGGGAACATTCATTATAGGTCGTTACAATAGCATTAGAAATGACTACTGGACTCCTACCAATCAGGATACCAAATGGCTGAAGCCTCAGCTGGATATTCAAATGCCGGCTAACGTCGATGCTATGTATTACTGGAGCGGGGACTTCCTTAAAATCTCCGACATCACCCTGGGATATACGTTGCCTAACACTCTGACTGAAAAAGCAGGCATTCAGAATATTCGTATTTATACAAAGGTTCAGGATCCATATATGTGGACAAATTTTGAAGGCATCGATCCTGAAGGCGCTATGGCTCAGACGCGTTCCGGAGGGACTATTGCCACCTATGGTGATGCCCCGTTTACAATGAGAACCTATATGTTCGGAATTAATGTAACATTTTAATCAGCAAGGCAATGAAAATAAAGACATATAAAAATATTTTATTATTAGCGGGATTAACCTGGCTCTGCTTTTCCTGTTCTGATTTTCTAGAAGAGAAAAGCTACAATGCAGACTATTCATACTATAAATCCGCTACAGGGTTGGATGCTTTAGTCGTGGCCTGTTACCAGCAAACCCGCTGGTGTTTGAATTCTGAGACCCAATATGCCTTTGAAGATATGGGTACCGACATCCTGATGATCGGCGGCGATGGCTCTCATAGAGATGCTTTTGGCCAGTTTCTTTCAAATGCGATGACCTCTCAAAATGGTAATATATCAGGCTTCTGGAATAACAATTACAGGGGAATTGCTTCGTGTAATCTGGGATTGCAGACTTTAGCAACCAATACTGATATGGCGGAAGCTACAAAAAATATCCGCAAGGGAGAAATGCTATTCCTGCGTGCATATTATTATTATGAACTTGCCATTCAGTTTGGTTCTGTCCCATTAGTAACAGTTCCGGTAGATAATGTCAAAACAGATTTTACACGCTCTACACAAAAGCAAATCTGGGCACAGGTCATTTCAGATGCCCGTAAGGCATGGGATCTTCTCCCGTGGGCTGACGCCAGTGGAAAGGTAACGAGTGATTTTGGACGTGCCAGCAAAGGTGCTGCAGGTCATTTACTTGCCAAATCTTATATGTTCAGATATTGCGACAAGTACGTAAAGAGCCAGACAGACGCAAATATGAATGAGGATCGCGGAGGTTTGACAACAGATATAGACTCCGTTATTTACTTCGCAAGCCAGGTATGCAAATTCGGCCCCGGATCAACAAGTGGCAGTAATCACGCCCTTGCAGCCAACTATTCAACCCTCTGGGGATGGAATCCGAAAACCGGTCTGTCTGCTGAATATGCAGGCCCGGAAATAGTTTTTTCAATAAATAATTCATCTACCTATTTCTGGAATAATGCAGGAGCAACAGAGGTTAATACAAATGGTAACCAGCTGCATTTGTATTACACCGGACAATTGGAAAATTATCCATTGTCAACTAAACTTGAAAATGGAACCACTGTTACCCTGGGAACTAATGTTGGGCTTGTGCGGGATTTAATGACAGGTCGCCCATGGAGACGTTTGTCGCCTACTCCCTGGTATTATTCCGAAACCGGGCTATACGCCTCAAAAAACTATGAAACAGGAAAGTTAGGCAAGCTTATCGATTCACGGCTTTACAAATCACACGTGTGGGTAGAATACTGTAATAATACTGCTAGAGATTACAAATGGGCTGTCGTTACCAACAATGCCGGTACATTTGATCCTGCAAGTATAGGTATGGTGGCCGGAACGCAAAAGTACAATGTAGGCGATACCGCAATGCTTTTATCCACTGAGGATGTCAGCACCCGTCCCGGACCAGGTACCAAAGCTGAAAAACTTGTGTTGGCCCGTGCAAAGGAAAAATACTGGCTGGTTCCAATGCAATCCGTGAAAGTGGCACTGTTAAGGGGAGATGTCTCCGGATTTGATGTAACAACAAACAGCTTCCCTCCATTTGTCAAATATCTTGACAACAGGCGTGCAGCTACAAATGACCAGGCCGGGTTCAGGAATTTTTATCGTTTCCGTCTGGCAGAGACCTATATTTTATTGTCAGAAGCATATGCCCGTAAAGGTGATTTTACGAATGCTGCAGCTGCCCTTAACGTGGTCCGTTTACGTGCCGCATGGAAAGCAGGCGAAACAAAATCTGCCCACTTCTGGAAGTTTGATGGCGGTACTTACGCTGCAAGAACCAACTCAACTGAGACCGACTTGCAGGTATCACCAGGTTTCCTTGGTAGTTTTACAGGTGATGCACTTACGGATTTCTATGTAGACGAAATGGGTCGTGAAACGGCGGGTGAATTGAACCGTTTCGACATGCTTGTCCGCTATGGTGCCGATTACTGGTTCAATAAGGTTAAAGCCTGCGACTACTGGGTAAGCAACGATAATGGCGTTAGTGGCGGTGCTATAAAGAAGTATCACCGCTTCCGCCCGATACCGCAGACCTATATCGATAATGTTAATCCCCCTGACCCGAATCCACAAAATTACGGATACTTTTAATAATTGATTTTCAATGATTTCCCGGATGTTCAAAAACGTCCGGGAAATTTTACAAAATTGGAATCTTCTGATTTTGTAATACAGTTCTGGATTATTTTATTCAATCTGTTTTTAATTGGTTTGGATTCATGTTAGTCAGATAAAGAGAGACTCAGACCAGCCGTTATCGAAAGGCATGAGCTTTAATTATATTTACAGGTTAATTGATCTTTTTTGGTATGAGATTATCTATTCAGATTGCTTGGGAATGAAATTATTTGTTAATCTTGTCCGTTGAAACTGAAAATGGGTATAAAAATATGAACGAAATTCTTAAAGAATTGGCCTATTGTGTTGAGTCAGGTAAAATAGATAAAGCATCACCGTATCCTCCGGCATTGAAAGGAAAAAATGGGGCAGATGAATTGGCAAAAGAAGCGCTGGACAACGGCATAAAGCCTGACCAGATTCTTGAACATGCCCTTATACCGGCTATGGCGGTAGTTGGTGACAGGTTCAGCAAAAAGGAAATATACGTTCCCCAAATGCTTATGTCAGCAAAAGCCATGAACAGTGCAATGAAACATCTGAAACCCTTCTTTCAGTCAGGTGAGACAAAACGGAAAGGTAAATTTATTGTTGGTACGGTTGCAGGCGATCTTCACGATATCGGCAAAAACCTGGTAGCTATGATGATTGAAGGAGGCGGCTGGGAGGTTATCGATCTNGGAGTTGATGTAGGAACAGAAAAGTTCCTGAAGGCAGTTGAAGAAAATCCGGGTGCTGTAATCGGGTTATCAGCTCTTCTGACAACTACTATGGAAAATATGAAAAAAACAGTAGCAGCACTTAAAGCGAAACATTCGGAATTAAAAATTCTTGTGGGAGGGGCTCCCGTTACCCAGGAGTATTGTGACAAAATAGGTGCCGATTTCTTTTCTCCCGATCCTCAGGGAGCTGTAGACTATCTTAAACAGTTTGCAGGTTAACTTATGAAGACTTTTCTTAAAGGTAAAAACACTGAGGTCATTATAAATACAGAAGGACCGGTAATAATAATTGGAGAATCCATTAATCCAACCCGCCGAAAGAGGCTCGTCACGACATTACAGGAAAATGATTTTACATATGTTTTTGAGCTGGCAGAGAACCAGATCAGGGCCGGTGCTGACGTACTTGATGTCAATGTAGGCTTTCCCGGNGTCGATGATGTCAGACTTCTTCCTGATGTTGTTGTTGCGATCGGGGAAAAGTTCGATATCCCTCTATGTCTCGACTCTCCGAATCCAAAAGCAATTGAAGCCGCACTGAAAGTATCAGCAGGCAAATGCCTGATTAATTCCGTTAACGGCAAGGAGGAATCAATGACTGCCCTTCTCCCTGTTGCCAGGGATTTTGGAGCTGCAATTATTGGTTTATGCATGGATGATGAAGGGATCACAAATGATCCGGAAAAACGGCTGGCAATAGCTGAAAAAATAATAGAGAGGGCTGTCAGAACCGGGTTAAGGGCGGAAGATGTAATTATTGATCCCCTGGCAATGGCTGTAAGTGCCGAACCTCAAGCCTGCATCATTGCAGCAGAAACTATCCGCCTGATCCATCAGAAACTGGGACACAATATTACAATGGGTGCAAGCAATATCTCATTCGGACTTCCAAACCGTGAGGATATCAACAGCGCCTTCATGGCAATAGCGATCATGAACGGTCTTACCTGCCCTATTGCCAATCCGGAAAAGATAGCAGGATTGGTGCACGCCACCGATCTTGTGCTCGGGAGGGATGACTATGCAATCCGATTTATTGAGCACTATCAGAGCACTTTGTAAGTTATTCGAACAGAACCTAAACCCTGACTTTTCATTTCACATGCAGATATGTCTTTTTAAGATCTTCATCTGCTGATGATGAACCTGTCATTATTTCGAACATACCCGGCTCTGTAACATACTCCATTGCGATGTTATGGAATGCCAGTTTCTCAGGAGTGATCTCAAAGACCACCTTTCGAGTCTCTCCCGGATTGAGAGTTATTCGTGCAAAGTCTTTTAACTCTTTCACGGGACGGGTGACACTGCTTATGGTGTCCCTGATATACAGTTGAATTATCTCGTCACCTTTAACCTTCCCTGTATTTTTTACTTCGACTGTTACAAATGCAGTTTCGCCCTTGCTGATCACCTTCTTCTTTAAAACAGGGTCACTGCAGGAGAATCTTGTATAGCTTAATCCATAACCAAAACAGAACAACGGGTTAATGTCCTGCGAAATGTAATCCATAAACTGGGCGCTGGGTTTGTGATTATAGTACAATGGAATTTGTCCGGCCGATTTCGGAAAAGTAATTGTCAGTTTTCCTGATGGATTGACATCGCCAAAGATAATTTCAGCGGCTGCGGTTCCGGTTTCCTGACCCATATACCAGCCTTCGATAATTGCCTGCACTTTCATGGTCAGTCTGTTTATCGAAAGTGGCCTCCCGTTCATCAGGTAAAGGATAACAGGCTTGCCGAGTGCCGTGATTGCATCGGCCAGTTCACCCTGTTCACCAAAAAGGTCGAGTGTCATATTGTCTCCGATATGGTTTTTAGCCCAGGCTTCACGGCAGAGATGCTCGTTTTCACCAAGTGCCAGAATTACCAGCTCAGATTCAGAAGCAGTTTTAACCGCTTCTTTTATAAGTTCCAGGTTATCTTCACGTGAAGCGTACTTTATTTCGTCATATTTCCAGTTGAAATAGCTTAAGGTGGTGTTTGTAGTAAGTTTGCATCCCTGTGAAAAGATAACTTCAGCTCCCTCACCGGCTTTCGCCCTGATTCCGTCAAGAAGGCTCACTTTGTGCAACGGTTCGCCAGAATACCCTCCGAACCAAAGATCTTTTGCGCATGGGCCAATTACTGCAATTTTCCGGTAATTGCCCTTTTTAATTGGAAGCAGCCCGTCATTTTTAAGAAGCACAATCGATTCCCGGGCTGCACGGAGTGCTATTTTTGAATGCTCGGGTGACCTGGCCGCAGCAACAGCTTCCTTTTCATCGACGTAGGGGTTTTCGAAAAGTCCAAGCTCAAACTTGAATGTCAGCACCTGCTGAACAGCCATATCAACATCCCTGATTTTAACTTTTCCTTTCTTCAGCAGTTCCGGAAGCTTTTTATACAGGTTTCCCTGAGGGAATTCATACTGTACCCCGGCATTGAAGGCCGTCTCTGCAGCTTCGCTGCCGTCGCTGCATACAAAATGTTTGTTGAAGAGCTGGTCGACACCGTAATAATCTGAAACGATCATACCTTTAAAGCCCCATTCCTTCCGAAGCACATCTTTTAAAAGCCATCTGTTAGCATGCGACGGAATTCCATCCACTTCATTATATGATGGCATTACCGACAACGGTTTAGCATTATCAATGCACATCTTAAATGGCGGCATATGATAATCTCGCAGCACCCTCAGCGAATGGTTTGCAGGTCCCTGGTTCTGTCCGCCCTCCAGTTCGCCGTGGCCGGTGAAATGTTTGAGCGTGGCGCCTACATTTTTCGGAGCTACTCTGCCATTATCACTACCCTGCAATCCTTTTACAGCAGCTATTGCAAGCATTCCGTTAAGGAACGGATCCTCTCCGTAAGTCTCTTCCGTTCGGCCCCATCGGGGATCACGGCATACGTCAATAACGGGACTCAGTGCATGATGGGTTCCCCGCGACCTCATCTCATGGGCAACTACACCATAGACCTTTTCAAAGAGATCTGTGTCCCAAGAGCATGCAAGACCTAT
>JGI20214J51650_10000626_pt1 | contig 22156 bp, 23 predicted proteins | sample WetSurMetagenome_FD_51650 | JGI IMG/M metagenome (IMG submission 51650) | reverse complement strand
CCCAGATCATTGGCCGCCTCGATCACACCCTGGCTGGAAGCGGTCCCGGGCATGAGCACCTTATCAACAACATAGATGGTGCCGTTGGCATAGCTATGAGATGCGGTAACATTGGCTCCGTTTACCTTCAAGCCATCTGTGCTATCGATTGTCAAATTCTCGCCCTGTATAGTCTTGACAGTGGATAGCTCGGATATATTCTCAAAGGTGCCGTCATTCCAGACCACGTGATAGCCGAGTACTCTCTGTAGCTCGGTGGCGTTCTCCTTGATTGCGTTCATGTCAATATCGGTTGCCTCAGCAAATGCGGCATCGCTGGGCGCGAAGATCACAAAGGACCCCGGGCCGATCACCAGCACGCCCTGGTTGTCCAGGGTATCTGCGAGTCCCGCTCCATCAATGGCGGCTGCGAACTCGCTCAAGCCTAGATCGCTAGCGACATCCATTATCTTTGGCTTTGCTGCCCCGCTATCCTGGGCGAAGCTGCAGCTCATGCACAGCATGGCCGCAAGGAACAGGCTCAAAATTGTCCCGATTTTTTTAAACATCAATTTAACCTCCACTCTTTTCAGCAAACAAGTGGTAGCTGGCTTTGAAGATAAATTTATTGGCGGCTTGTTTGGAATTTGGATAATATTGGCCTGGCGTATATCTTTGGCTCTTTTCTGGAGAGGGATGATTTTCAGGAACTCGATGTGGCCATCCATCTTCGCGGTATGCAATCAACCTATCAAAGTTTCATGTCGGCTTCAAGCGTTGCCAGGAGTCTTGAACAGGCAGTACTGCACAGGGTTGATTTTGATATCAGAATCCTCAATTATGCTCCTGCCTTTTTTTAATATGAGGCAATCAGAAAGGGATAATTGTATTAGAGAGATCTGGAGTGGAGAATCGCTTTTCTATCTGCTGGACCTGGCGAACTGTGGAAGCCATTCTGCTCAATCTGGCGAAAGCTAGTTATCATGGGCAGTGGATGTACAGATGAGTCAAATGAATCGTGAGCAATTCCAGGAGCTTGCATTGATCCGGCTAAAAGAGACGGAAGCTTTGCTCGAAGCAGGCTGCTGGGATGGTGCGTACTATCTCTGTGGATATGTAATTGAATGCGCTCTAAAGGCATGCATATCAAAAAAGACGAAGGAGCATGATTTTCCCCCACCCAGATCTACTATCGAAAAATACTACACACACAACCTCAAGCTTCTTATCGAGTCCGCAGGACTTGATGTTCAGATGAAGACGGATCTCAAGCATGATCCGGAGCTTGAAGTAAACTGGTATGCGGTAGCTGCCTGGAGCGAGTCCAGTCGATACGAAAAACATGGCAACAGGCAAGCCCAGGATCTTCATATGGCTGTAAATGACCCCAATCACGGTGTTCTGAAATGGCTAAAACAGCATTGGTAGACAAGTATCTAAGTGATGGCAGAATGCTTCTATCAGCTCTTGATAGAGATGGCTTTCAAATTGATACGGCTATGTGGTTTTATTCAGATGAGCTGGATGAGTGGCAGCTCATAGTTGCTACGCCTTTGGTGGACCAGTTAGGTCTCAGAGAAACCCTCAGGCGCGTCCAGTCGATCATAGGAAATCTCACTACTATTTCATTGTCTTTATCTGATATATCCCTCATGAGTCCAAGCAGCGATCTGATAAATGCCATAAAAACAACTGTGCGCCGGTCAAAAGATGTAACGCTCAAAGGCACTGTGACAAATGGCATAATTGTCAATGATGCCTACATATACTGTGTGGCATAGCTGGCTTTCATCCGGCCAAGGCCGAAAAATTGAATACCTATCGGGTGGCAGGCTTATCCGTGAAGCCAACTCTCGCCCCCCTTGCAGTACTTTTCATCATGATTTCTTTTGCGTCTTTAGCCTCTGCTCACGTGCCCCTCACAGCCGGTGGGAACGAGAACCTATCCTCAGCCATGCACATATCCGATCCCGGCAAGTCCTGGGCGGTCTATGGCACTCTGGAGAAGGGCATTGTTCATTATTACAGCTTCGACCTGGTGGAGGGCGAGCGAATCTATCTCTCACTTTTCAAGACTGCGGACCCGAAAGAAAAGGACTTTCGTCCCGCCCTTTTGCTCCTCGGTCCAGGATTGAACGGCAGCGACAGCGCTCTGCCACCAGAAAATCTGAGTCTGCCGCCGCAGGCATCCGGCCCGAGGATACTTGCGACAGAGAGCAGGGAAGCTGCTACGGCAGTATACGAGCCATTCGGCCCGAGCAGTTTCAGAGAAGTCTCTGAGATCAACCTCTCCGCACCCAAATCGGCCCGCTACTATGCGGCGGTTTATGATAATTCCCTCAGTGGCAGTATTGACAATGGAGCCAATGCAGCCAATTCAGCCAATGCCGCAAATGCTGCAAATGCTTCTGTTGCTAACGTCACAGCAAACGCCGCAGGCCATTACGGTTTGACGGTGGGCTACAGGGAGGATTTCGGCTTTCTGGAGAGGATGGCAACACCCGTGCGGCTTATATCCGTTTACCTCTGGGAGGGCCAGAGCCTGGCGGTCATTTTCATTCCCTATCTTATGGCGGAGATTCTGGCGCTCCTCATGTTCTGGCGCAGCTCCCGGAAGACCTCCTTCAGCCTGGCGGGCTATCTGGCCGGATTTCTATTCCTGGCCAGCAGCGCTTCGGTTCTCACCCAGATGGTCTTCAATCTAACCCGCGCTCCCTTCGGGCCGGAGGTCTACATCACCCTCGCCATAGCCTTTTTGCATGCTCTGCTGGGAGTGCTGACCATTCGTCTGGCCAGAGGCGAGGCCGGGCTGTTGCAAAGAGTCCTCCTGGCGGTGATCGGAACTATTGCCCTGCTTGCCGGATCGGGCCTGATCATGGGACCAATCCTCGCCCTGGCATCAAGCCTGCTGCCTTCCCGGAGCGGGAGCATCTTCGGTCCGTCAAAGGGCAGCGGGCAAGAGTTGAATTGATTATACGCAATTTTTTAAATAGGATCGCGGCAGAGAATATAATAAGATGGGGGAGAGATAATGCTCCATAATAAAGCTGCAACATTACTGATATTGCTGACTGTCGCCTATGCGGTCACTCTTAGCGGATGTACTGAAAAATCCGACAAAAAGCCTCTTTCGGTCACGAATCTGGAAATTGTTCCCGGCAAGATAAAGACCTCGACAATTGAGCTGTTTGTAACCACCTATGTCATGAATGCAAACGAGGGGGCCGCTGCCAAGAGCAGCAGGAATACTTCCATAATTCTAAAGGCCACGAGTACTGATAGGAACTTCCTGGTCAATCAGACTACGACATTTATCGGCAAGATCGCTCCAGGAGAGACCATCAATGTAACCTCTGCCCTCACACTTCCAAAGAAGGGAGGTTATATGCTTGAGGCCACGCTCTTTGAAGAAGGAAAGGAGATGGACCAGGGGTACAGGACGGTCTACAATCTGGATAGCCTTCCTGCTGACAGCCAGGCAATTAGTCTGAGGATCGACGGCATAGACTTTTTGGTTCGCAAGGCAGGAGAGGAGAAGGTAGTCATTCAGAGCGACATTTACGTCACCAACTTCGGCGCGAAAGCCAGCCAGGATTACAGGCTAATGCTAAAGGCCACAGACATGGATTCAAGGCTGGTGGCAGATAAGCAGTGGAGCAATACCGGGATAATTGCTCCCGATGAGACGGTCATAAAGAGTGTAAATCTCACCGTCCCGGACAGGTACAACTATGTAGTAGATGTTCTCATCTGGAGCAATTCCACGATAGTCGGCCAGGGGCAGGACTATGTGCAGCTCAATGCAACAACAATGCTCAGCGATAAGGAGCGTTTGGCTGCTAGGGGAACGAGGGCTGGAGCATTCGTCACCGAAGAGGTTGCAGCTGTGCCGGCGGAGATGAGCGTTGGCAGTTTCGAGAATGCTACAATGGCGACGGAAGCCTCGAGAGAACAGCCTGGCTTTCCGGCGCTGGCGGCTCTGGCCATGATCGGTCTGGCGGTGATAGCGCTGGGAAAAAAACGATAATATGGCGAGAACAGTGTCTTTCGGATTTTTCTTTTTTTTGCCAACTGCTTTTCCAGATCGCCAAAAATGTCCATTAGCGTAGCATTAGAGAATCTTTAAATAGGTCTGTGAGAATCGCATATATTGGAAATTGCCCTCTATCCAAAAACTGCAGGATGACAAAAGACAAATGAAAACGACATCATTAGCAGAGATTCGATCGGGTGTATTGAATAAGGCGAGTCTATTTAAAAATTATGTAATTATAATAACCATACTATCATCATTATTATTATCAATTTTAAATCTATATTCGTTCTTTCATCACCCAAAAATTCTTTCGTTAAACGTTTTAATAATAATTGATGCGATTGTATTTTTGCTCATTTTAGTTATATACAATTGGAATCTGAAAAATGGAAATCTATCCGCATCAATAACAAGTACTTTCATGGCAATCATCTTTATATTCTTCTGTGTTTATGCATTTCAATTAGGTCTGTGGATCATCAGTACAGATGATAGTATGATAATTCAGCAATTTGAAACGAGTGGACTGAGTAAAAATATTAGTGGTGAATCAATTGCCAGTCTTCTTAATCATGAATTGCAGAGCATTTCAGAGGCCAGCATTCGCATAAATAATACAGATTTTAATAGAAGTATATCTGGTATAATAGAAGTACCACGTATCCGAAGCGATTCAATTAAGTATTCAATTATCAACGTAGGTTCAGTTGGCATAAGCAGTTCATCCTTCTCTTTGGGACAATTAATTTCTTCCACGAAGCAACTCCTCAATACACAGCCAACTTTGCTCAAAGGAAGCATCAGCAGATATGGTTCAACCCTGGAATTAGTCGCCATAATGGAAAAGCCTAATTCATCTGAATTGATCACTTGGGAAGTGAACCGGAGCCTCAAAAACAAGAGCGATTCACTTGATGAGTACATACCTTCTATGGTAAAAGATCTGGCTTACAAGATCTCGTTATATGATGCTGAAAAAACGAATAAGATCAATTCGAGTACTCCACGGACATGGAAAACATTTAAATGCTTAATCGAAGGGCAAAAATCGTACGTTGATTACAAAGATACTGGAAATGAAGATTTTCTGGACAATGCCTATACGAATTATTTTTGTGCTTTGAAGCAAGAACCAAATTATGAGCAAACAGAAGATATGCTATACATAGTTGGCATGGAGTATCTCGCAAAATACAGAGAAAATAAAGGAAATCCTCAAAAATCTGAAAAATATTTCAATAACACAGAGGATATCTTCGGAGATTTAAAAGACAAAGGCTCATTCAAAGGTGCAACCGCCCTTGGATTGCTCTATATGGAAAATGGCAGCTATGAAAAATCAAATGATGCATTCAATGACTCTATCGCATTGGAGCCAGATAACAAGATCGGTTGGTATAATAAAGGGGCGCTATACCAGGAGTGGGGCAATTCGCTACACGACAAAGGAGACCCGAAATATTTGACTCTTTATAATATGGCCAATAGATATTATAATTTGTCTTTAGAGCTGGATAATGGATATTCTCGCGCTTTGTACTATAAAGGCACAATACTTCTTGCTCTAGGCGATTCTGAAGGTGCAAATAATATTTTTAATTTTGTTAATGAAACTGAAGTCCCGAGTGCATTGGCACTTAAGGCGAAATTTCTATACAAGCAAGGAATTGATGCCAAGGATTCCAATATGACGAGTAAATCCTTATTAATGTATCAAAAATATATTAATAGCAATACATCTGATTTAAAATTCTTGAATGATCTAGGTAATGCTTATTATGCAAACGAAGATTATATTAATGCAACAAAAGCATACGCTAATTTTACTCGCTTGAATTTCAGAGACCCCATTGGTTGGTGCAATAAAGGTAGAGCACTATACAGCCAAACCGAATATGGTAAATCTCTGGACGCATTTGATGAAGCTATCGACTGCAACAAAAATTATTCTCTTGCCAGGATCTACAAGAGTATGGCTCTGTTTGAATTGGGAAAAATCAATCAAGCTAAACAAGCATATAATGAATCAATTAGACTGGATAAAAATATCTTGAATAATTCAAAGGTGAGTTTTTTTAACTTCACCCCCATGAATGGCAAGAATTGTAATCTGAGCTCGATTTAAAATTTTATATTTTTATTTAATATTAAAGCTATCCAGCGTCGCATTCCTCCGGTTCTGCACCAACCTCAGTCCCGCAGCCTCCTGGTCTCTTCTGGGCATGTTCCTCTTGAATGCCGCCAGGTTCTTTCTCTCCGGGCAGTACTGGCTGTCGTAGTAGACCTGCCAGAGATCCTCCACGCCGGAAAGGTCCTTGCATGGGTTCTTATCGTTGAAGTCGCAGGCTACCGCTTTTTCTTCGCAAGAACCGTCCTGCCCGCATCGCAGCGCGGCCATGAGCCTCAGCTTTTCCAGAGTCTCGGCCATCCCACCGCCCCGGTTCCTCCAGATCCTGCCCTCCCAAGAGAGCGCTATCCAGCTCTCCCTGCCGTTGCCCAATACTATTATCGTTCCCTCGTTTCTGCGGGCGAAGCTGTCGCAGATGTGCACGCCTATCCGGTGCCTGGGCTCCATAAATCCGTAGAGCACAGCTTCGCCCTGTGGGGCAAGCCTCACAAATGCCTTCATGCGATGCGATTCGCCCATGACTGCGTAGACCATCTTCTTGATGCGGACAGTCTCAGGATCGGTCGAGGTCTCGACCTCCTCAGGCCGCAGCACCTTCGCCCTGGCAAGAACCCGCTCCGTGCAATGTTCATGCATGGAGAGGTAGCGGCAGAAGCCCTCCGGCACCCTCAAGGCTGCCACATCTCCAGGGTGGTGTCCCGCCAACCGTTGATCTTCAGAAAGGGTGCCGCCCTCTTGACTGCTATTCCCATAGCTGAGAGGTCTGCTTTGCTGCCGATGGGCCGGCTCTTTCGGATGGCCATGATCCGCCGGGCGCTCTTTGGGCCGATGCCCGGCACCCTCAAGAGCTCCGGAAGCGTTGCAGTATTCGGGTCCACCGGCCGGTCCAGAAACTCTCTGGCAATGGCCATCTTGGGATCGGCGTTGCCGAGAAAGCCATCCTCATTGAAGGCGTGAGAGATCTCCTCCGCCCGGAAATGGTAGATCCGGTACAGCCAGTCCATCTGGTAGAGGCGGTGCTCTCTCCAGAGCGGCTGGGCGGCTTTGGATTCAAGGGGTGTTCCCTCCTGAGGAGAAAAAGCGCTGTAGTAGGCCCTCTTCACCCCGATCTCCCTGTACTCATGAATAACCCTCTGAAAGATCTCCTCATCGCTCTCTCCGGCCGCTCCAACAATGAGCTGGGTGGTCTGACCGGCGGGCAGAACTGATGGCGACCTCCCTGAGCCTGAGCTCGAGCTTGAGCCATTCAGTATCTGCTGGATGTATCTCTGCCTCTGCAGAATATCATTATTATAGTCTTTAGTCGAGCAGATCTCATTCATATGGGAGGACGACGCGGCCTCAAGATTGATGCTGAGCCTGTCGGCCAGCAGGGCCGCCTCCTGGATGTGAGCCTGGCTGCAGCCGGGCAGCACCTTGAGGTGAATGTATCCATTGAAAGCGAATTTTTCCCGCAGCATTCGGGCGGTCTCGATCATCTTCTCTGTGATGCGGTCCTCATCCCGGCCTGCGCCAGAAGAGAGAAAGAGCCCTTCGATGTAGTTGGACCGGTAAAGGGAATGGGTGATCCTGGCCAGCTCTTCCGGGGTGTAGGAGAAGGCTCTGGTTTTATTGGTGCAGCCGGTGGCATTGATGCAGTAGCTGCACTGGTGGGTACAGTGGTTGGTGAAAAGGGTTTTGAAGAGGCTCACGCATCTGCCGTCCTGGGTGAAGGCGTGGCAGATTCCGGGAAGAGGCTTCTCCCGCGGCGAGTAGGTGGATGCGCAGACATCGTGGCGCGTGCCCTCACCGAGGCTGCTAAGCTTCTCGGCGTCTATTCCGCCCCCATCAATTCCCACCAGCGAAGCGCCCTGTGCCGGCCCGGATGAGTCAAATCTGCACTCTGCAGCCAGGTGGGCGATCTTGTCCAGACTGACCATTGCAGTTATGTGGCAGCTACTGGATTATAACCGATACGCAAGCGGGGCGAAAGTAATCCTCGAAATAGTCCTCGAAAACCTTTTCATGTCGCAGGCGCATAGCTTATGGGCTGGCAGAGCGGAGAATTCCATGGACCGCAAATCGATGATTGCAAGAATTGGGCAAATAATAAGCAACTATCCCGAGGTGTTGGCGGCCTATGTATTTGGCTCGTTTCTGGAGAGAGACGATTTCCGGGACATAGATATTGCTCTGCTTTTATCCGGTAGCATTTCCTCATATAAAGCCCTGAAACTGGCTCTGCGCATCGGCAGCGATCTGGATTTGGCGATTATGCCAGGCCGCGACTTCGATGTGAGAATTCTCAACAATTCACATCCAGAATTTCAATATGAAGTGGTTAAGAAGGGGCTATCAGTTTACTCCCGAGACAAACAGGAACAGCATGACTTTGAGGCAGAAGTGTTATCAACTTATCTGGACCTTAAGGAGATGTACGATTCGTACGACAGGAAATACCTGGCGAGGGCGTAAAATGAGATCTCTGGCTCACATGAGGGAGATGGACGAAGCAATAGATGATTGGGAAAGATATACGAGTCTTCCTCTTGATAGATTGCTTGCAGAGCGAGATCTTAAGAATATGGTTTTGCATGCGCTGTTAGTAAGCATCCAGGCATCCATAGATATTGCAAATCATCTCATTTCAGAGGAAGGCTTGAGGAGGCCGGCAAATTACCGGGAGTCTTTTCAAATTCTTGGAGAGGCCAGGCTCATAGATGATGATCTTGCAAGAGAGCTTTCCGATCTTGCCGGCTTCCGGAATGTTCTGGTTCATATTTATTGGGGATTGGATATGGAAATGGTCTATCATATCCTTCAAAATGATCGAAAGCATTTAGTAAAATTCCGGGAGGAAGTAAAGCGGATTCTGCTGAATCGTTCCCGTGTAGGAGAATAGATGTCCGTTGATGTCTTCAAGATGCCACGCATGGCAAAGGACGAATATGACCGCCTGGTTGAGCAGCAGTACGTCTGCCGCATCGCTTTTCAGGGAGAGAAGCATCCATACATTGCCCCATTCATCTATGTCTTCGATGGCAGGTTCATGTATTTTCTCTCCACCAACTACGGCAAGAAGATGCAGCACTTCCGGAACAATCCCTTCGTGACTGTGGAGATAGAGCACTACTCTCCGGACCTCTCGTCTTTTCGCTTTGTAGCTCTTCCCGGGCGGCTGGTGCAGGTCGAGGATGCGCCCCAGAAGAATGCGGTGCGGGAGATGTTCGTGCGCCTGATCAGGAGCCAGGGCCTTTCTCCCAATGTCCTCTCCGCTCTCGGCCATTCTCCGCAGGAGCCGGTGGAGGTCCTGCTACGGGATGAGAAGAGTTCCGTCTGGAAGCTGGTGGGCGTGAAGGCGGACGATATTCTCGGGCTGAAGAGCCAGAGCCCTTAAGTGACTACTCCCCCGAATAATTCGGGGGCATCTAGGTTGAATCCCAACCAGAGACTGTAATCCCAGTCGAAGGATATTCTTAGCAGCATTAAGATCTCTGTCCATGACTAGCCCACATGTCGGGCAGTTATGGACTCTTTCAGAGAGATCCTTCTTTACGATAGTTCCACAACCGGAGCATATCTGAGACGTGTATGCAGGATTGACCAGAACCATCTTACGACCGGCGCTTGCAGCCTTGTACATAACATAAATCCTGAATCGGCTCCAACTTGCATCCAGAATGCTCCTGGCCAGGTATGGCTTTTTCTCTATCATGTTTGTAATATCGATATCTTCCATGGAGATGATGACATATTCATCTACTATATCACGGCTTAATTGGTGTGCGAAGTTGTCCCGTATATTTCCAAGTCTCTCGTAGATATGGCAGACCTTCTTAGCAGCCTTTCTCCTCTCTGGAGAGCCTTTTGGAAGCTTGTCTTTCTTACTCTGCGCCGTGGAAAGGCGCTCTTCACATTCTGCCAGATATCGCCCTAAGACCTGCCCCGCGGGTCCTCCTCCTGCCGCCAGCCCGCCTCCCCCCGCGCGCGAGCCCGCTCTCGCAGCGCCCGCATGCATGCGGCTGGCGCTCGGCCATGAGACGTTCGAAGACGGCGGCTTTGAATAGCACTCGGGCTTCGTATAGGAAGGTCCATTCCGCCTATGTGCGTCCACGCAATTCGTGAATATGAAGGAGGGAGGCAAAAGTCTGCGCTATAGGAGGGAAAAATATGTTTTGACCTTTGCCAACTACTATATACGACAATTGCCGAGATAAATAGCTTTCGCTCAAGCCAAAGATCACGACGATATCATTAAAGAAATCGTCATAAAATAAAATCGAGTTTGCGGCGGGCCAGCGCCGATCCACAGCGCCCTTTTAGAAGGGACCGATCACCTTGGTGAAGGCCTGACCCGCCCGAAGCTCGACATAAAGCCGGGCTTGGGGGCAAAAAGCACTGGATTCGTCCACAGCGTCCGTTTTACGGGAACCCGTTGCACCGCTAGATGCCGGGCCTTATTTGCCTTTGCCTCAGCTTTGCGCGCGCCCTACGACCATCAGCGTCGGCGAGAATCTTCCAGAAGCCTTGATCCTCGCCTGCGCAGCTTGTAGCGCGGCATACTACTTATATATTCGTTATGGATATTTGTAACTTTCGGTTGAATGCAGAATAGTCTGAATGTAGAGTCCCTGAACTGGGAACTGCACAATGCATCAGGCCTCCCTGTTATTGATAGCCGCCCGATAGGCTGCCAGGAGAAAGCCGTAGAGAGTGGGGCCGATGATCACCCCGATGATCCCTACTACGAATATAGGAGCAGTGTACGCGAGCAACGTAATTATGAGATGTATCCGGGAACTCTTCATCGCCAGATTAGGCCGGATTACATTCTCAGGTATCACCATGAGCACAACCGTTCCGAATATCATGATTATCAAGAAACGGATGGCATCCCCCATGAACAGGGAATATAGCGCCAGAGGAATGAATACAAAGGGCGGCCCGAGCATGGGAACGAGCGTAAAGATGCCGACGATAGCCCCCATCAGATAGGGATAGGGCACCCCAAGCATGGAAAAGCCGATAGCTGCTAAAACGCCGCTCAACATCGATGTGGTGAAGTAGACGGAAAAGAGGGTGTTATAAATTCCGCTCAGCTCCTGGAGAAAATCCAGAACAATCGCCCGTTTTGTTCTGGGGACCAGGTCCACGGCGCGGGCCAGAAACTCCTTGCCGTCAATTAAAATGTAGTAGGTGAAGAAGACCACCACAATCAATTGAGCGAAGAGCACTGGCAGATTGGAGGCAAACGAGGCCAGCTGTTGCTGCACAATCGGAAAGAGCCAGGTGGCGATGGTCACAGGGATGTCGCTTATCTCCTGCACGTTTCTGAGCACTATGACATTCACGTAATTATAAATCCAGGCAGGAAGGGCGCTCATGGCCCATCTGTCCATCTCTGAAACTACGGCATCGAATTGAATGCCCGATAAAACTCCGGACCTTTCCAAATTGGATATCTCCACCAGGAGAACTGTGGTTATACCCAGGAGAACGGCCAGAATGAAGATGAAGACAATCATTATGGAGAACAGGGAGGAGATCTGCCTCTGCCCGGTCAAACGAAAAAAGGCGGCAAAGAGCGGCTTGAGGAGAAATACCATGACTATGCTCAGCAGAATGGTGTAAAGGAAATCCTTGGTAAGATAAACTGTGGCAATAAATACAAGGACGATCAGAGACTCTGCTGCCATGTCAAAGCGACGGCTGAAATCCATAAGAGCACTTTTCTCTCATAACGGTATTAACTTTTCCATAACGACTTGCTACATGGATCATTGGCTGAACGAACTATTCAGATTCATGCATCGCCTGGGCCTCCTGCCAATGGCTTTGTCATCACCTTCTTTAAAGCGCCTGCCTCTTTGTCCATTTCTTCACAGATGGGATTGTAGCCTTTGGCCTGGTAGAAGCCCATAGCACGGTAGTTATCGCTGAAACATTCCAGCTTTGCCAGCTCGTAACCGGATCTATTTATTTCCGTCTCAACGAGATTCAAGAGAGCGCTTCCTATGCCTTTTCGGTGATGGGCAGGATGAACCCAAAGAAGGTCTATCATATCATCAAGTCTTGCGATAACCCCCACGATCTCGCTTCCTTTTTCAGCTACGATCATCTTTTGCCATTGCTTGTCGACCTTCTCTGTAATCATGTCGCCTTCAACCCAAGGCTCCAACTTTTCCCAGGGCAGGATCTGACCATATACCTGCACAATCGTCTCCCTGCATAACGTGATCAGCTTCGGGACGTCCTCCTCTGTGGCCTTTCTGAATTTTATCTGGCTATTATCCATCAATCAGCCTTCCGTCAATTCCCACTACATAGCTCTTCACAGGCACATCTTTTCCCGATTGCTGAACTGCTTTCTTTACCAGCCTGGCAAGCTGAGAGCAGCAGGGCACGGTCATATGCAGCACAGCAATGTCCTGAATCTCGTTTTGCCTGAGAATCTCGGCCAGCTTTTCCACAAACGGCTCTGTCTCATCCAGCTTGGGGCAGCCCACCAGGACGGCGCGGCCTTTTATAAATTCCTGCTGGATGGCAGGATAGGCAAAAGCGGTGCAGTCTCCGGCTACCAGCAGGCGTGCACCCTTCAGGTAAGGAGCCCAGGGACGGGCCAGCCTCATCTGGATTGGCCAGCCGCACAGCTCATTGGCCTGGTCCTGTCCAGGCTTTATCTTTTCCCGGGAGAAATCTGCTTGAGGCATTTTATCCCTCTTAAGGGAAATGGGCAGCATGCAGGGCGAAAGAGATGAAGAAATACGGACCGCTGCGCCCACTGCTCCTCTATTCGCCCCATTTGTATCCACTGCATCTCTATCCACTCCCACGGTATCCGTTCCTCCTGTATCCGCCCCTCCGGCTTGATCCATCTGTCCATTATTTTGGGCCAGACTCTTATGCACTCTGGCCGCCACCTCATCAAAGGGAGAAGCTTCTCGCTCCTCGATGCGAAGAGCGCCCTGAGGGCAAATGGCCAGGCATGCGCCCAGGCCGTCGCAGAAGCTGTCGCTCACCACCCTGGCTTTGCCTTCATGCAGCTCTATAGCTCCTTCCGCACAGGCGGTTATGCAATCGCCGCAGCCGTTACACAGCTGCTGGTCTATCTTGATGATCTTTCTCATGGTTCTTATTCCTGGTTCTTATTCCTGGTCCTTATTCCAGGACTTCTATTTCTGGCCCTGATCAAATTCAGTATCTATTTCCTTGCGGGTCTTGCTTCCCAGAATCACAGGCGAATCCATCAGGCCGGGAATATACTCCCATTTCCATAGCTTCTGGTTAGCATCATGCTCGGCCATGGCATGATTGGAGGTGTTTACGAATACCACAGGATGGCAGTAGTCAATCAGATAGTAGCTGATGGTGCATCCGGTGCCTTCTGGATCGCCATGTATCGAATCCTCGTTCAAATCATTGTTCCTGCCGTCGATTATGCTGTGAATGTTCTTGAAGATGAAGCGGTTGTTTTGCATATTGTTTCTGTCGATGCGAATCTTGAAGCTCTCCACATCAGAATCTCGATTATACATCCAGCGGCGCATCTCCCGATATGGGATGTCCAGGATGCGATGCTTTCTCAGCTCTTCGTTATTGAAGACCAGTGTTACCTCTACCTCAGAGACATTTTTATCAAGGTCTTTTTGAGCACAATGCACCTCTCGAAGATAGTTCTTCAGGCCATCCACTGCCGGCTGGTATATTGCGGGAATGATGCGGTCTTTCAAGCTGCCAGGCGGGGACTGAAGATGATCTATGACCATTCTGTCGCTCAGGCTTTTCGGCTGCAGATCGAAGATCTGGTCTGCGCCGCCCTGGCGTAAGGCAGATTGACTATCCATTATCTTCTGATGGATTTTATAAACATTGGTGGAAGCAATATCCGATCCGTCATTCGCTCCGCCATCTGATCCATCATCTGAACCACCATCCGATCTTTCATCTGATCCGGGTTCTCTGTACTCCCATATCCAGTAGTCATCATCCAGCTGAAAAACCCATCTATCCCCAGGACCTGTCCACGATTGGCTGCTTTTTTCAGAGTCTTTTGCAGAATCGGGGTTCGGGCTCTCGCACTTCAGCGGAGAAACCCTATCGACATCAAAGCCCAGCATATATCTCAGGGCCATTGGCCGGTTGACCTTAAACGATGTCTGGTTTCGGTTGGCGTTGCTCCTCACCACCACTCTGAGATTTTTCTTGGGAGATTTTACGAGGCTTATTGTGCAGTGATCCCAGTTCCAGATCTTCGTCTCATCAGTCCATTCGACCGTTCCATCTTTAACCTGGAATATTTTTTCTCTGTGAGAGAACCAGACTTCATCAGAATTCAATGCTGATCACCTACCTGTTTATAGTTCAGCTCCCGGAAATATAACATTTTGGTAGATTGATTTCAGTTTAATTTTATGGCAAACTCATATTAAAATTTTAAAAAATAATAATCTTTTATATAGCAGAACTAAGGCGCATCAAGCCAGGATCGAGCATATGTCAGCCACATGTCTCCGCCGCATCTTCCCTCTGCCAGAGATTTCATGTCACATGTCCTCCCATCAGGAAAAGCGCAAATGGTGATATCACCGTAAGGGGTATGAACGGTCCTCAGAATGCCACCGCTTCCCCGGCACATGGACTCGGATGATTGCGTCCACATGGGTTCTGCTTCGGTTTCGGATGCATATCCCGGCAGGATATTCGGATTCAGATTGCGGCTGCAGGTTCCCTGGAAGAATGCCTGACAGTCGCACCACCTTTTATCCGGAAACACACATATTCCCTGACCGCCATTGATACCCGGTGAAGAGCTGTAAAGATATCCAGACTTAACACAGTAGGAGCGTGCCTGGTCGGCAGAGTCTTCTGCCACGGCGGCAAGAATGCCTGAAGAGAGAAATGCCAGTACAGTGAGGCCAGGCAAAATTCTCTTGAAATTCTTAAAATTCTTGAATGATTTCATCTCGTATCCCTCCCATTACGGCTCCACAAGTCCAAAGACCGCCCATCTCCAATCAGCGCCCTTCGTGCGGGGAGTATTATTCTGGCTCTCCGGTGCAAGCACAATCTGCACCGTGTCACCGAAATTGCCATAATCGGTTCGTTCCTTCAGAGCCGACTTTATGGTGAAATCCTGCTCCTCTATCTTGAGGATTGAGGGCGAGATCGTTATGCTGGAGTCAATTTCCATTCTTCTCAACAAGGAAGTCTGTTTGGATACCCAGGCGGTGATCGAGACATTGCTGTTGGCCTTAATTGAGGTATTATCCAGGCTGAAGTTTTGGCTATCGAATTCATCTGGCATCGGAATAGGCGAGGCGAGGTACGCGGCATAGATCTGTGTTCCCAGGATGGTCTCCTTGATCACAGGAATCGGGTCAGCTGCAATTATGTAGCAGTCTTCTCCGTCAACTGCTTCCGTGCCTGTTATCGATAGGTTGCTATAGATCAGCAGAGCCATTTGACTGACCAGCTCATCGTAGTCCGCCATGATCTCTTCCGGATTTTCGATGATGAATTTGGTCCAGTTGTCTCCCTCTTTCCAATATTCAGTGCCGTTTGAGAAATATCCCTGCCAGGTGAGGACCTCCCCACTGGCATTATTGGTGAGAATATTGCTCCACCAGCCGGACTGCGCCGTGAGGTTCACTTTGCCTTCGGTGGCTTTGGCGGCAGAAAATTTATCTTGCAGCGACTTATTGCTATAGTCGATAGTGGTTTCAGTTGAACGGGTGTAGGTATATGTGGTGAGATTGTCAGCAGAGGCAGTAATCATCTGCTTGAGCTGATCTGCATTTGCATCTTCTGCAAATGCAGCAGGCAGACATAGCAGGAGCAGAGAAATGGCAGCAACTATTATAGATATGTCCTTCATGAAAAACCTCCGGGGGTAGATGGTCATGACATAGCTATAAATATTTGCATGTTCTCAGTATGAGAAATCTCGTTTTTTCGTCAATCGTGGTCTGGAGATCCTGTGCAAAGGGCGTTCTTGCGGAAAAAGGAATTGTCTGGTTGCGATACCCGAGAGACCTCTCAGGGGATGCACCATTCGCCTCCGGCCCATCCGCCCGCAGGTATCTTCGATGCCTGTTCTAGAGCAGATGCACATCTTTCAGGCGGCAGTTGTGCAGATCTTCCGCACCGTGCACTCGCAAGGACTGCTTCTCCTCCTCATTGAAGGCAGTCAAGCGGGAAATTAGCAGATCGTAATTGACAAGGTGGCCGTCAAACTCCGGCCCGTCCACGCAGGCCAGCTTTGTTTCTCCCCCCACCTCGACTCTGCAACTTCCGCACATGCCGGTGCCGTCGATCATTATGGGGTTGAGGCTCACGATGGTCTTGATATTACGGGGCCGCGTGACATCGCTGACCAGCTTCATCATAAGAACCGGCCCGATGGCTACCACCAATCCCGGATTCTCGCTTTGCAGGGCTTCTTTCAACAGGTCAGTCACCAATGCTTTGCGCCCCAATGAACCGTCATCCGTGCAAATCATGAGAACATCGGATACTGCTGCGATCTCCTCCTCAAGGATGACCAGGTCCCTGGTGCGCGCCCCGATGATGCTCACCACCCGATTTCCCAGGCTCTTTAGCTTCTTGGCAATGGGATAGAGGACAGCAAGGCCCGTTCCGCCTCCCACGCAGATGGCAGTTCCTGTATTTTCTACGTCGGTTGGCCGCCCCAGCGGCCCGGCTACATTCAGGTAATGATCGCCAACCTGCAAGGTCTTGAATAGCGCCGTGGACCAGCCCACCACATGGTAGATGATGGTTATGGTCCCTTTTTTTGCATCGATATCGGCTATGGTCATGGGGATACGCTCTCCGGCCTCATTGATCCGGAGAATCACAAACTGTCCCGGCTGGGCTATTCTGGCGATCCGGGGCGCTTCAATCTCGTTGAGAATTATGTCCCCACCGGCCATCTCCCTGCGTTTGACTATACTGTACATAGAGGCCTCGACAAATGATCTTTCAGACTATGATCTTTCCTGCAAATAGAAAAAACTGACGAGAGAGATTCGCAGTCACCCTTCGCTCTCTTCTTCCGTGGCATGAGCATTGGGCAGGAAATCCTGCGTCTTGTTGTTTCCCCTCAAATTCTCCACATCATATCCGGTCTCTTTCGAGACCTCTGATTCTAAAACCCAGATGACTCTCTCCGGCTCATACGTGTTTCCTGTGGAATAGCATCTCACCATAGGAGCGCCGATGAATTCGACGCGCAAATTGCATAACGGGCAAATAGCTATTACTGCTTGCCCATTCTCATTGATCTTTCTGGTGTTGAACACGGTTTTTCTCTCCATGAATCATTCCGTTCATCGCAATTGCCTTCTACATAGACATAAACATTAGGTCGGGCAATACCGTGATCATCCTGGCCGTAAAATGAATCCAGTCTGCTCCCTGCTGTACGGATAGCGTTTTTCCTTGGAGCGAGAAGGTCTCCTCCGCGATTAGTCTCTGGTCGGCATGATAAACTGACATAAGACAGCTTTATATCATCCGGATGCAAAAAAGGGCAAAATGAATAACAAGGCCATTGCAGCATCGATAGTTCTCGTCTCGCTTCTCCTCTTCGTCAACGTTTGCTCTTGCAGGGAGAATGGCATCAATGAGATTGAGTGGTTTCCGAAAATTGATCCGGCGGTCCTTTCCTCTTCACCGAATATTGATTTTATTCCCGGGCTCAGTGCCTATCAGCAGACGACAGATTATACATGCGGCCCAGCGGTACTGCTTTCCCTTGCCGGATTCTATGGGCGCAGTGATATCGGGCAGGAAGCAAAAACGGAGATGAGAATTGCCGGAGAACTGGGCACGAGAGACTTGAATTCATCCCTGCCCGGCACCAAGCCGCAGGAAATGGTCGACTGGCTTGTTCGAAACGGTTTCAACGCGAGTCTGGAGTTTGAGGACAGAGGAGACGGCTCGGCCTTGCGGCGGCTGCAAGACAACATCCGGCAGGGCATTCCGACCCTGGTGGAATGGATAGACCTGAGCGGACACTGGGCGATCGCAGTCGGGTACGACTATCGAAATGTCAGCGATCCATGGGATGATGTCTTAATACTGGCGGACCCTTATGACAGATATGATGACTACTGCGACGGCTACTCCTTCGTCAATGCCAACCGCTTTTACTGGATGTGGTTTGACGCACTGTATTTCGGCAATACCACCTGGCGAACCATGATCACTGTCCAGCCGAAGAATGAGTCTACTGCAAAGACAGAATGATGAACCATGCGCCGGGAAATCCCGCATTGTTCCTGCTGGTCAGAGACTCTATAACAGACAAAGTAATGGCCGAGCTTCACAATTATTCCATATCTCACTCTGGCTGCAAATCCGCTCTGACTATTTGGCTGCCATGCTCTTCAGCTCTTCTTCGATTGCCTCATTCATCTGCGAGCAGTAGCCATGCACGCTGCAATCCACGGTATGAAATCTCTTGGGCTCTACAGCCAGAGCAAATGTCTGCTCCGCAAGCTGGTAAGCAATGATGGTGTCATTGCGGGAATGAATCATGACCAATGGTCGAGGCGCAATCCTGTTCAGGTATGTCTCCGGGTCGACAGACCGATAGAAACGAACCAGGTTCTTGTCGAGCCCTCCAGCCGAGGCGACTGCTGCATCCGTTCCATAGCCGCAGGTGCTGATGGCCAAAACGCCCCTCGCGCTACTGTCAAGAGCGCAGGCTATGATGGCAAAACGACCGCCGTTGCTCTCCCCGGCATAGATGATACGTGCCGGGTCGATCTCAGGCCGGCTGCGCAGTATCTGCCCGGCTGCCAGAGCATCATAGACCATCTTATGCTCCGTCGGCTCTTCGTCCTTCAGGAACATCTGCAGATCGCCCTTGGGATCGATTCCGCCCAGATTTCTCTGGTCAAGAGTTATGCTGGCATATCCCAGGTCCGCCAGGTGCCTGGCCAGTATCTGCTCTCTCTCTTTGCTGACAGTCGCACCGGGAAGGAGCACAACTCCCGGAATGCTTCCCTTAACCTCGTCTCCAGTCGAGCCTGACCACGGAATTCTCAAGAGCGCTGCGATATTTGCGCCGCGGCTTTGAAATGAGACTGTGGAAAGGGTGCTATTGCCATCATCCTCGGGCGGGCTCAGATTATATTGAGGCGGAGATACTGCATAATCCAGGACTCCATCGTCGGATACCGTCCATTGGCCAGCGGATGAGCTGCCCGAAAAGAAATGCCATCCCAGGAGCAGAGCGATCACTCCCGCAAGAAGCATTATTCCTTTGCCGGCTCTGCGCTCCAGCATTTTCAGAATCACCGCTTCAGATGCTTGGCTTCCACTCTTCATCTGCCACGCGGTTCAGAGTGCCATTCTTATCCATAACATATCCCATGGGAATCTTGCCCCAACCCCACAGGTTTGATTTGGCGCCGGAGTCTGTACCGTTTGCATCTGTCTGGTTGCTGGCAGTCTCATTGATGGTGGTGTTCATATTCGATTGGTTGGCCGAACTGCTGGTGAAGTTGGCCAGGATCGCTATGCCGTTTTCCTGGCTGATCATGATCGCCTCCAGGGGTTGGGCGCTTGCCGCCAGGGCAAGAATGATTAGAGATGAAATCATCAGGTTTCTCATACATTATACTCCATTAGGACATCTTCAAACAGGTTCTCCTAGTTTTTCCGCTATTGATTGTTTCATATTACTATACTTTTCCTTCCGGTTTAAGACCTGTGTTTTCACAAGATATTCTCGAGTCGAACAATCTCTGAGAATTGACGTCGCAGAGACTTATCTCCAAGGAGTATCAACAAGGCGAGTGCAAAAAAAAATAGAACCACTACGCCCTGTTCTCCAGAGCCTCCTTTAGCCCCGGAACCTCTCCTGCTCCTGCAGGCACAGTCAGATTGGCTCCGGCAAAATCCTGGCCGATGGGCTGGAATTCGCCGCCCAGGTGCTCTGCCAGAAATGCCTCTGCTATGGCGTAGAAGGATAGCCGGTTCTCGGGTCTCGCAAACCCGTGCCCCTCGTCTGCATAGAGCACATAGATCACAGGAAGCCCCTTGGCCTGCATGGCTTTGACGATCTGGTCAGATTCATTCTGCTTTACGCGCGGGTCATTGGCTCCCTGGCCGATGAGCAGTGGCCGCTCTATCCTCTGCACATAGCTGAGGGGCGAGCGCTCTGTCAGCAGCTTCCTGCCCGGCTCCGTCCGGAAGTCGCCCACCCTCTTGGTGAACTGCTCTATCTCCGGCTTCCAGTAAGGCGGAATGGTCTCCAGAAGGGTTATCAGGTTGGACGGCCCCACGATGTCCACTGCGCAGGCAAAGGTCTGGGGCGTGAATGTCAGGCCGGCAAGAGCTGCATAGCCACCGTAGCTTCCTCCCATGATTGCGATCTTCTCCGGATCGGCGATCTTCTGTTGCACAGACCAGTTCACGGCATCGAGGAGGTCATCATGCATCTTCCCGCCCCACTGCAAGTTTCCGGCATTGATGAAGCTCTTGCCGAGGCCCGTCGAGCCGCGGAAGTTAACGCTCATGACTGCATAGCCGCGGTTTGCCAGCCACTGATGAATGGAGTCAAATCCCCAGTAATCGCGTGACCACGGCCCTCCGTGCACATAAAGAACCGTTGGGAGCGGCTGATTCGGAATTCCGTTCCCGTCCTCATCGCTCTTGGGCGGCAGGCTGTAGTAGCAGACCAGATCCAGGCCGTCCCGCGACTTTATCACAGCTGGAATCATCTTCGCCAGGGCAAGCCCCTCCAGCTTCTCCCGGTCCGTGAAGAGGAAGGCGGCATTCTTATCCGTCCGGTCGTAGCGATAGTAGCGCGCCGGCCCATTATCCCTGGTGAAGACGACAACCCATATCCTATCATCCAGGGTACGGCTGACGACCGACATGTCCCCGTCCTCAACTCCCTTCAGAAAATCAATATCCTGCGCTATGGCCGGGTCCAGAACCTTCCAGGCCACCCGGTCATAGTAAAATGCCACTGCCTGCAGGGTCTTCTCTGTGGGATGAGTCATGATGCCGTACAGGTCAGATTTCGGGTCCTCGGCCAAAAGTGTGCTCTTTTTGGTCGCCATATCGTAAGCGTAAAGGGCAGCGGTATTTCTGCCTCTGCTATCGATGAGATAGCTGACAGAATTGCTCTTGTTGAATCCGGAAAATCCGGTGGTAAGGGTATCCTCCATATCGATCTTAATGAAGGGCTCCCAGCTAGCGTTTCCGGCGGCAGTGATATTGACAGGCAAAAACATCTGCATACCACCGTCTTCAGTCATCCGGCTCGCCATCCTTATCTGGAAATCGTTATCGATCACAAAGTCCGAGAACTCTTTATTTTCCAGAATCAGAGTCATATTGCCGGTCTCAAAGTTGATCCTGTAGAGGTCGAAGTACTGAGGGTCACGCTTATTCATGGCGATAATGGCCTCATGAGGATGATTGATGCTGACTGCCCTCAGCTCCGCCCGGACGCCCTTGAAAGGAGTGAGGTCCAGAATATCTCCACTGCTGAGATTGACGCTGTAGATGCGCCAGTTCTCGTCTCCATTGGCATCCTGCACATAGAGAATATGCCGGCTGGTGTAGGGCCATAGGTAGCTTCTGATGCCCCGTGAGGTATCATTGGTCACGGGCTTCGCCTTCTCGGGGGCATTTGCCGGCCCTACCCAGATATTGAGCACCCCGTCCTTCGGAGCGAGAAAGCTGATGTTCGATCCGTCCGGACTGATTCGGGTGGTGATCCTGTCCGGATTGCCAAAAAGCAGATCGCGGGATATCAGCGAGCTATTGTTTCTGGTCGGCTCTCCTGCCCTGGCATCCGCGCCACCTAAAGAGGCAAGCAGCACGGCAAGGATGATAATAATAAGATAATTTTTCATCGTGCATTCTCCTGTTGCAGCACAGACATTAACTTTTTTCAGATATAAATAAATGGTCAACTACCACGGCCTGAAGGCCGTGGCTTGCAACTACGATAATGTTGTGTCGCATTTGGCTGGTTGACAAGACAGCCTGCTCAGGCAAGATATACCTGC